>Ga0114959_10004647_pt1 | contig 10477 bp, 10 predicted proteins | sample C_130625_EF_Meta_FD_87317 | JGI IMG/M metagenome (GOLD analysis project Ga0114959, IMG submission 87317) | Freshwater microbial communities from Lake Croche, Canada to study carbon cycling - C_130625_EF_MetaG | ecosystem: Environmental > Aquatic > Freshwater > Lake | place: Lake Croche, Canada...
GCAAGCCTTCTTTTTGGTAGACTTGGATCATTGTACTCAATCCAGCCACTTTTGATATACTGTAAAGCTGTTCTGTATCAAAATCTTGAGCACAAGTGACTGTAAATTTTTCACCACTTTCTCCAAAGATGATTTCACGACTGTATATATCATTTGTATTGCAATTGAATTTTAGATATCCGGTACATGAAGAAATCGAGATCATATTACATCCCATATTATTTAAATCTTTAACCATTTTAACATACTCATTGCTTGGTATATTTACATGTTTATCATATTCTAAGGGGATATCAATATCAAGACTTTGTAGATTTTGAATTTTTATAAAGCTTGTTGTAATCCTATTTTTTTCTTTAGGAATGACACGAATGCCTAATTCGTCTTCTTTATCTTCTTCAATGAATAAGACTAAACTATCTTTCTTTTTAACATTTTTCAACATTTTATAAAAGTGAGAGAGATTAATTCCAATCGAAAAGTTTTTTCCTTTGACTTCTTTAAATTTAAAGTTATTGAACTTATCAGATTGGAGACATAAATCGATTAATACACGTCGATTGCTATCTGTCATTCTAAAAAAGATACCTTTATCATTTACGATAAAACAACCATTCTTGATATTGTTCTGAATCAATTCAGATAAAATTTTGATAATATATCCTTCAGATGTTTTACAAAAAAAAATGTAATTAGGTTGTGACATATTTTAAATATTCTTTTCTATTTAAAATACATTAATAAAAATATATCCATTAATAAAAAAATGGATCCATCTATGTATTCAATCGTATCAACAGTTATCACTTTTATTATAATAATGGGTTACTATCTACTTAAAAAACCCGATTTTGTTATGGCAATGAATGAACAAAGTCAAAAAATATTTTCATTACGTCTATCTGTCGTTTATGCTTTGTTATTTTCTAGCGCAACTGGTTTATTAGTCCTTGGAATCTGTATGATAGAAAAATCTAGATAAAATTTATTAAATCTAATATAAAATGAGCAAACCATTTTATGTTAATCCAGTTCAAGTATGTTCGGAATTACACGGCTACCAAAATCTGAATGATGTAAGAAACTGTATCATGAATTCCATCTACCGTTTTTACGGCCCTTTTTGTGATTTTCACCAAGCTGGTTTGTATAATATGATTCAATCATATATGGTTGAAATTATTAAAAATGCTGGCAGAAATCCAAAGGCTTTAAAACTACCATTATCTATTCCTATTTTTGAACCGAGATTTTTTGTTACGCGATACTTCGAGTTACTTGATAAAGAAAAAGCTTACCAATACTGTCTCCAAGATTGTGGCGATAATAAAGATTGCCAACAAAATTGTTATGTTGATAAAAACTCAATGTATTATTAGAGTATAACTAAAGTACATAACTATAAGTAATACAACAGAAAATAAAGCGATATAGGGAGATAATTTTTGCCAATCAATCGAATGATCTTCTTTTGTGATAAAAGAAGGTTTTGTGTATAACATGGAAATAATAAAGACGGCATTTAAGGAAAGATATAATAAGATATAAATAATTAACTTTGAATAAGAGTTAGGGACGACAGGAGCAACAGGGACGACAGGCACGACAGGAGCAACAGGCACGACAGGTGGGTTAGGTCCAGGAAGACCTTGTTGAGCTCTTTTCTTTTTACCTGTTCCAAACCCTTTTAAAAAACAAGAATGAAGTGTCCCAAAATCATGATAACCTTCTGGCAACTTTTCATCATTTCCGCAATAAAATTTTCGTTCATCGATAGGTTGGTAAGGGTTATTATAAGATAAATCGACAGGTTCGTGTATCCCCCTACCGTATCCATTTCGCATACACGAATAACGAGTACCCAGTATTTTTTGGCCACCGTTTTCGATCAGTTGAGAATTAAGTCTGTTATTTCCACAGTACATTTATTAATACTAAAAATTAGATAATTTATTCATTATATTCAATGGCAAAAAGTCGGTGTCTTTAAGATCAAATCCGTAATAATCGTGTGGTTCTTTATTTTTATACTTGGATAGTATATCATCGAAATAATTCCAAATTTTATTATCAAGGGTTGCATAGACATACAAATTAATAATTAGAAGACGCATATCATGTGACATATTTCCTGAATAGTTGTCATAATAAGGATTGATCAGATTTAAGTTGGGGATATGACAATCTTTGCATTTAGAAGAATCTAATGAAGCGTATCCTAAATCAATAAAATAGATTCTATATTCTTGGACAGAACGATGATGAAAATCATCGATGTGGATGTCTAACACAAACTTTTCTTTTTTTAACATTACGTTTTCTGTATGAAGATCTCCGTGGATAAACCCGATAGATTCTTGTAAACAATATAACTGGTACGAGATTTGGATTAAAATATTTATTGTTGTTTTAGCATCAATTGTTTTTAAGAGATCTACTAATGTAATATCTAGTTTTTCCATCATACAAACACTTTGTTCTTTCTTTTGTTCTTTCTTTTGTTCTTTCTTTTGTTCTTTCTTTTGTTCTTTTTTATTTGTTTTATCAATATTTTTCCAATCTAAGTCTAGTAGACATTTCCTTAATTTTTCATTTTTTACTTTCTTAATTTTTCTGGGAGTTATTTTTTGAAGCGACTCGGCTAAAAATAATGTTTTGATAAGAGGAAAAGGTTGAAGAAAATTCATATGAATAGATGATTGTAATTTATCGTGAAGACAGTATAAAATAATATGAATAATATATTCTTCTAATGAATCCTTATCATGATTCATTTTAACTGTATAATACTTTTTGTTGTATAAGACTTTGTAAACGTTTGCGTATGTACCTTTTCCAAGTAATTCTAATAAAAAGATAAACTCGTCTTCTTTTACCAATATTTTAGTATCATTTCCAATACTAAGATATTGATGTTTATTAAAAAGGGGGATTAAATTGTCACAGCTTTTTTTATTTAAAATGATATCATTAAAAGATGTGATGAAATTAGAAGCTGGTTTTAAATCTATTTTTTCACGAATACAACTTATGATTTCATGTAAACCATTCATTTTATTATTATAAAAAAATATTTTCTTCTTCTTCGTCTTCTTCTTCTTCTTCGTCTTCATGCATTCCTTCATAATAATCATCGTATTCGTATCTTTCGTAGGAAATATTATCTTGCATAATATCAACGGTTTGTGTGTTTACTTCATTCCATAATATATTATTAGAAATTTTGATTAAAAATGTCCAAGGATAAGCAGTATTAGTCAATATAAACAAACGATAATTATACTGAGATCCATATAATTTAAATTTTTCAATTGGAGGAAACTCTTCCTTGTAATTTCCACAATCGTCACATAATAAGTTCGCTCGGATAGTTTTTTTATTTGGGAAAGTATTTTTAACTAGATAGTTTCTATCATATACTTCTGCTTCGTGGAGATAACTATCAATATCCATATATTCATCAAAGACAGGGAAAGAACTGATCCAATCATTTGCACATAATGGACAAATCAAATCGTATAATTTTGTGTTTCTGTATTTCTTTAAAAAAAGAGTTATTATTTTTTCATAGTATGAAGATACGTAACGAAAATGGAGAAGATCTCTTGGGTATAAAAAATGAGAGACAATAAAAAGAAGTTCTGGAGGAATTTGTTTAAACATATTTAATTGTATTATAGAGATACAATTAAATATCAATTTTATCAACTTAAAGATATCATTAAAAAATAAAGTTATTTTATAATTAATAAAAATGTTTGAAAAGTTTAAACAGTTTTGGAATGAGAATGGTTTAGAATGGTTAGCTATCATTTCTGTTGGCATCATTTTAATTCTTTTTATTTATAATTTATTTACCAGAAAAAGAGGAACATTTTCTCAATACAAAGGAGTCGATGTATTTAATTTTGGAACGATGCCAAAAGACCCTTTTTTAAACTATCGCCAACATACTCATCGTGATAGTAAATTGGAATTGTTGACAAAATATCATTTGGAGTCTATTTTCAACCTCCCTTTTTATAAAATTCGACCGAATTTTTTACGAAATGAGATGACAGGACGTAATTTAGAGATTGATTTATTCAATAAAGATCTAGGACTAGCAGTTGAGATACAAGGAATACAGCATTATAAATTCAATCAACGGTTTCATTTAAGCGAAGCGCAGTTTTTTGAACAACAAAAAAGAGATGAGATGAAAGCGTTAAAGTGTCGTAATTATGGCATTAAATTGATTGAGATACCTTATTATGTCAAAGAACATGAATTGAAATCTTTTCTGATTAAAAAATTAAAAGAAGTAAGAGTTTTATAATAAAGATGAACTGTTTACCTTGTATAGGACGTAAAAACCCTTTCATTTATCCTGATTTTATGATAATTACGCCCAATAAAGAAATCTTGCAATACTGTATCATATGTGAAAAAGAAATGTATAAAAAAGCGGTATATTGCAAACTATGTCAAACATCGATAGGACATTTATCGTGTGTAAAAACTTGGTTTAAAAAAGAAAAAAAGTGTCCATATTGTAAAATGGATACAGATAGACTAGATTGAATGAATCTTTCTAAATAAAAAAAAAAATTAATATAAATGAAGATCTATTTGATTATTTTATTTATATTTATATTATACTTATTATATTTTTTCTTCACAAAATACTCATATAAAAAAGAACTATTTGATGAAGTAAAAACGAATAAACAAATTAATAAAATTATAGAAATAATTGACCGTCTCGCTATAAAACGTATAAATAAAATTCCTGTTTACTATATCAATATGGATAAGGATGTAGATAGAAGAGAATATATGGAATCACAGTTACCAAATCATTTTGAACAATATCACCGAATACCAGGATTTAATGGAAAGAAAATTAAGGATAAATATCATGATACGATTGATGGGGTTGAATTTTATAACGAATTTGAAAATAGTTTATCTGAAATAGGGTGTACTTTATCACATCTCTTAGCTATAAAAACGGCATACGAAAATGAAGATGAAATTGCTTGTATTATGGAAGATGATGTATATATGAATTTATTAAATATAAATGACGAATCATTGGATGAAATCGTAAAAAATATTCATATAGAGTGGGAAATTTTAAAATTGTTTCACCTAGACTCAACCAAATTAAATAAAGAATTTATACCGATTAAAAAACATAACTTTCATTTGTTTAATGATAATAGTAATACTTTTTCAACTGTATGTTATCTCATCAATAGAAAAGGTATGGAAAAGATATTATCAATAATGGGACATAACCCATTCTATTTAATGAAATATATGGGCAATACATGTACTGCAGACTATATTTTATATAATCAAGTAAAGACATATGATATTGAACCATCTTTAGTAACCATAAATAATACTGAATTAGATAGCACGATACATAATGATCATACTTCTAATCACATAGAAATGTCTCTTAAAAAATTAGAAAAGTATAAAGAAGACATATTGAGTAAATGTTGTTCTTTTTTGAATATCATTATTTATAATGAAAATAAAAATTACGAACGATTAATGAAGAAAGAAATAGAAACGTATTTAAAAAAGTTTAAAAATGTTATCCACTATTTCGTGACTTATAGAGATCAAAATGACTATATTATAATCGAAGATAATTGTATCTATATAAAAGGGAAAGAAGGGCTTATTCCACAATGTTTAGATAAAACAATTATTGCGATTGATTATTGTATTAATCAGTTGAATATTCAGTTTGATTTTTTAGTTCGTAGTAATATATCAACCATTATTAATTTCAATCAATTTCCAATTGAATTACCTTTGACAAATTGTTATACAAGTGCTTTTATTTTACCAATAAAATCAATAAAAATAGATATTCCTTATGGAATTAATAAAAATAATATTAATAAATTAAGAGGACTTCAGTATGCATCCGGAATAAATATTATAATGAGTAAAGATGTTGTTAAATATTTAGTCGATCATAAATATGAATTGGATAGAACTCTTATCGATGACATATCAATTGGATTTTTATTATCAAAACACTTTAAACCTATTCAAATAAAACAAGAAAAAAAAATGATTATAAATGAGTTTGATAAAGATGCATTTGTGATCAGAAATAAGAGTAATAATAGATATGATGATGTCTCTCGAATGATGAAACTGAATAACTATGAAAATCAAAAGAATCAATCATCTTTAATTATCAGCGCAAATTTTGGAAATATTGATTCAAATTATTTAATCGATAATATGGTAATATATGATGAATCATCATTATTTCCTCATCCGAATCTATCACCTAGATTGAGAGCTAAATATTTTAGAATGTGTACTCATTTATTATATCCTAATACTTCTTTTTATATATGGTCAGATGCTTCTATTATTTTAAAAGAAGGTATTATCGATTGGTTAATCTATCGATTAGGAGATTTTGATGCTTTATTTTTTAAACATTCTAAACGTTCATCTATTACTGAAGAAAAAGATTTTTTACTTAATAATTTAAATGATCCTTATTTAAAACAGAGATATGAAGGATATAATATGTCTGAACAAGTAAAAGATTATCTAGATGATGGATTTAACGATCAGATCGGTTTAATGGAATGTGGATTATTTATCAGAAGAAATAAACCGAATGTAAATAATGCATTCAATGAATGGTTTATCGAACAAGTAAAATGGTCTATACAAGATCAATTGAGTCTTCCTTATATCTTATGGAAACATCAAATTAATTTTAAATTAATTGAAGATTATACTGTATACGAAGGTCCTTTTCATAAATATAAAGGACATCGCTTATTTAATTAGACTATTTTTAATCTAAATAAAAAATGGTACAATGATCCAGTTTACAAATTAAATAAATTTTGCTAATTCATCATCTAATACTTCATTTTTATCGTAAGTATAAAAATAATTCATATCTCTTATATTATTAGTATTTATATTATCAGCATCTCCTCTTGTCATCTTTACTTTTTGAAAATATTCTACAGACATGATTGCATAATGATTTAGTTTTAACTCATGTGGATATTTTATAGTATTTTTATTATGTCTATGATTGTGTATATTTAACTGGTTAGTATGTAACGTATTAACGATAGATTTATGATTTTTATTTTTATTTTTTGAACAGTGTATAAAACTTTTCCTAATATTTGAAGGTTGTTTAAAGAATCCACTTGATCCAAACATTGTCCAATGGATTAATACAGAACCTACATCATTATAGTCTAACCTATTCAAATAATCTTTTATTGTATTTTTCTGTCTATTGTAGATGTATTCATCTATATCACATATAATTAGCCACTTGCATTCCTTCTTTGATTTGTTTTTATAAACATAGTTATAATGATCACTTTGTTTATATTTTTCAGGTAAATAGTAATAAGTAACAATACCTCTCTTAATATAAGGTAATAATTTGTCTTTACTATCATCTGTACTCCCATTATCAATCATATAAAAATGATCAACTCCTTGCCATATATAATGCTCAATCCATTCTTCTATTACCATTTCTTCGTTTTTAAAAATAGCTAGTATACCGAGATCGTATTTATAGTCTATTTTAGAAACATTATTTTCATCTTTATTTGTACTTAAAATAAACAAAAAAACTAATATTAATATAATGATAAATATGATCATTTATATAACTTAAAAAAATAAAAAATAAGTGAGTTTTAACAGTATGATCAGGTAAGATATATGGTTATCTTCCATACATACAATACTGTTTCTGAGAAAATCCTTTTGGACTTTTACAATCAATGCTTTTCTTATACTTATTACTCCATTTTCTTTTTGGACTCTTTTTAGTTTTTGGACTCTTTTTAGTTTTTGGACTCTTTTTAGTTATTGAACTCTTTTTAATCCTCATTTATATAGATTAAAAACTTTTTTTTTACAAAAAGTACTAGCATTTTAAATTACACTATATTTAAAGACTCAATTATAGTTAAAAATGCCAACATTTCTAAATATTATTATATACAATGAAAATACAGATTACGAAGGTCCTTTTCATAAATATAAAGGACATCGCTTATTTAATTAGACTATTTAAAAAAATATAAACTATATAAAATGTCCCGTATTGCTGTTGGAATTGATCTGGGAACGACTTATAGTTGTGTTGCCGTTTACCAGAATGGATCGGTTGAAATTATAGCAAATGATCAAGGGAATCGAATTACACCTTCTTATGTGTCTTTTCAAGATGATGAACGATTGATAGGTGATGCTGCGAAAAATTCGAGCACCCAAAATCCCCAAAATACGATTTATGAGATCAAACGCATGATTGGACGCGAGTTTAACGATCCGATTTTACAGAGAGATATGAAACTGTTACCGTATACCGTCGTAGAAGATAAAGGTCGTCCTAAAGTAAAAGTAGACTATATGGGAACAGAAAAGTTATTTTCGGCAGAAGAGATCTCAGCGATGATCTTAACAAAAATGAAAGAAACAGCTGAAAAGTATATCGGAAAAACAGTGACAGATGCAGTAATTACCGTCCCTGCTTATTTCAACGATGCACAAAGACAATCGACAAAAGATGCTGGTCTTATTGCCGGATTGAACGTCTTGCGAGTTATTAATGAGCCAACCGCGGCAGCAATCTCGTACGGCTTAGATAAAAAAGATGGTAAAAATAGAAATGTATTGATTTTTGATTTTGGGGGCGGGACACATGACGTCTCTTTGCTAAAAATAGAAGATTGTGTATTTGAAGTGGTAGCGACAGGAGGAGATACACATCTAGGAGGATCAGATTTAGATCAACGAATCGTTCAACATTTAATGAACGAGTTTCAGCAAAAACATAAAGTATCTTTAGCCGGAAATAAAAAAGCAATTAGACGATTAGCGACTGTCTCTGAAAGAGCAAAACGTACTTTATCTTCCTCTACAACAGCCAATATCGAAGTCGATTCGATCACAAATGGGATTGATTTTAATACTACCTTATCACGTGCAAAATTTGAAAGTCTCTGTTCAGATATTTTTCATAAAGCGATGGCACCAGTCGAACAGGTATTACAAGATGCAAAGATGTCGAAATCAGATATTGATGAGATTGTGCTTGTCGGTGGATCTACACGTATCCCAAAAGTCCGTGAGTTATTGAGTAAATTTTTTAACGGTAAAGAACTTTGTCAGAGCGTTAACCCAGATGAAGCGGTTGCTTACGGCGCAGCGATCCAATCTTCTATTTTGGTTGGAAATAAACATGATAAAACAAACGATCTTCTTTTACTTGACGTTAATCCTTTATCTCTCGGTGTAGAAACTGGAGGTGAAGTGATGACAGTTCTTATTCCAAGAGGTACAACTATCCCTACCAAGAAATCGCAGACGTTTTCAACAGGTCGTGACAATCAAGAAGCAGTTTCTATATGTGTCTATGAAGGAGAGCGAAAATTAACGAGAGATTGTAATTTGCTTGGAAAATTCGATTTGACAGATATCCCGTTAATGCCAAGAGGACAGCCTCAGATTGAAATTAGTTATGATATTGATGCAAATGGGATTTTAAATGTATCGGCAGTTGAAAAGAGTAAAGGAAGTTCGAAAAGTATTACAATCACTAATGATTCTAAAAAGTTATCCAAGGAAGAGATTGAGAGAATGGTGAAAGAAGCAGAAGAGTATAAAACTCAAGATGATGAAATCGGTGCAAAAATTGAATCAAAAAATCAACTAGAATTGTTATTATATGGAACTAAAAGCAAAGAAGATAATAAAGAAGAAGTGAAAACAAAATTGAAAGAAGTTGAAGATTGGTTATTAGAAAACGGTTCGAATGCTACAAAAGAAGAGTTTGAGAATAAGACGAGTGAGTTGAGAGAAGCAATTGAGTCGAACGATGATAAAAAAGACGGATGTAAAGTAGAAGATGTTGATTAAAATTAAATTATTATTTTACACCTTTGGAGATTTAAAACGCCGATTTTTATAACCTTATAATAATCTATTCCTTATATTGTTTTGACTTTCGTCTTGAACGTTTTCTTGATTTACGTTTATATTTTTCATCTCTTTCATACAAACCTTGAAAAATACGCTTGAATATTTCACTTGGTATTGCATGTAATGTTTCATTAATATTCTCTTTTAGTTCGGAATAAGTTATTCCTACTTTCTTCTGTAATCGTGACTTGAATATACTAAAAAAGTTTTCTATTGCGTTTGTAAAGTGTTGATAAGGTACAGCATATAATACCTTATTATTCTTATTAATTAATGTTCTTATTGCTTCATTACGATGAGAACTTGCGTTATCCAATATAATTAATTTGTTTTTATACTTGGAAGTAATAAATTTATCCAAGAACTCTTCTAGACGTTCTGTATTAATTCCTCCTTTATCATAGATTTCCCATCCTATTACACCACTTGAATCAATCGCAACAATAGAAGTATAGCGTTTGAATATGTCGTTTTTATA
>Ga0114959_10004650_pt1 | contig 10472 bp, 9 predicted proteins | sample C_130625_EF_Meta_FD_87317 | JGI IMG/M metagenome (GOLD analysis project Ga0114959, IMG submission 87317) | Freshwater microbial communities from Lake Croche, Canada to study carbon cycling - C_130625_EF_MetaG | ecosystem: Environmental > Aquatic > Freshwater > Lake | place: Lake Croche, Canada...
ACATCTTGAGTCACAGCATTTTGCGATTTTTTGCCAATATGCCCGAGCAGGGTTGTGACTAATTTTTCTGCGATGACATGAGGATCTTGACCCATTTCAGTATCTGATAATCCAAAAATCCCCTCGAGTTGATATCCTAAGGCTTGACCCACAGCAATAGCCTCAATACCAATTTGTAAAACAAAATTACGCATGTGAGGTAATTGCAAAGCTTCATAAGACTCGGCCCGAAGCATAGCAAAGGGTGCTAAGACCATCGCATTGGTGACGAGTTTGGTCCACTTTGCACCTTCGATATTCGTGGTGATATCCACCGTTGCAACATGTTGCAATAAACTTTTAATTTCCTCTAATCGCTGCGTTCGTTGACCGTCGAGTTCACCAATACCCATCCAAGTTCGTGCTGGCGGGGTTTTTCTTTTGATGACACCTGCCTCAAAACTCTCTGCAGATAATTCTAAAACACAGCCTATGGTTCGATCCTTACCCACAATCTTTGCAACTTCTTGATTCATCATACCGTTCATGAGAACTACCACCATACTACTCGGGTGAAGATAGGGAAGTATAAATTCTGATAACCACTTCGCATCACCCGCTTTAGATGCTAAGAAAACAATATCAAAATAATCGATTGGCATACCAGCCAATTCATGGAGATGGATAGCTTGCACAGGACCTGTGCTGAAGTCACCATCAGCACTTGTAATATGAAGGCCTTTTTTTTTCATCACATCAATGACTTCGGGCCATGGATCAATGATCCAATGATCGATGCCTGCTTGCGAAAAATTAGCGCAAATACTAGCGCCAATGGCGCCAGCGCCAAGAATCGCGATTTTTTTCTTCATTTTATTTTCCTTATGTGGAATCACTAAACCACTCTACCAAAGCGAGTAAAACTAATCCCACATCCTAAGGCGATTAACAAAAGTCCTAAGCCCATAACAGGGGCAGTAATTTCAGTTAAATGTTGACGCTCAAAACGAATCGTTAAACCTAAAGAGTCATAAATTTTCTTCAAATCTGCAGGTTTTGTTGCCAAGTAGTATTCACCAAGCGTGCCATTTGCAATTTTTTTCAGATTCGTTTCATCTAAACGAACGCGCATCGACATTCCTTGGGATTGGATCACGCTACCCTCCGTGGTGCCAACACCAACCGTATGGATTTTGACCCCATGATTGGCTGCAAGTTCTGCCATTTTAAGAACATCCGGTCCCATATTACTTTGGCCATCTGTAATTAACATGATCGCCATAGATTGATTAGAGCCTGGTTCCATATTGATGTGATTTGTATTTTTGGGGTCAGTGATGGAAGGTTTTGGTGAAGGCCCTTGTTCTGATTCCGTAATGATTTTTTCCGCATCAATGCCTGAGCCTGGTAATAAATTCGCCAGAGCAATCACAATGCCACTACCAAGTGCTGAACCCGGTTGTAGCGGAATATTTTCTAGGGCTTGCATCAAGGTAATACGGTCACTCGTTGGCGCTTGTCGAAGAGCCGCAGTACTTGCAATGGTGACGATACCGATACGCAATTGAGGAGGTTGATCTTGGATAAATTGTTTGACTGCACTGATTGTGGCATCAAATCGACTAGGTTTAATATCATCCGCACGCATACTACCCGAAGTATCAATTGCAATCATGATGGTATCTAGGCGACTCGGAACATACAGCACCGCTCTTGGTCTTGATAGGGCAAATAGCAAGATACACAGACCTAGCAATAAAAATAAGGCGCTCAAGAGTTGCCAGCGTTTGGCATGACGCAGTTGCGATGTTTTGCCACTTTGTTGTTGGATACGATAACTGACTGAAGAAGACGGTGATTTAGAACGCCAATACAGGAGCATGATTAAAGGTACTACAGCCAATAGATACAGGGCAAAAGGCCATTGGATTGAAAGGGTATCGAAGGCAAACATTTTTGCTCTTAAGCCGCCACACGCATTTGATGAACCTTAGCGGGTTTACGTTTACGCAGTTGCATAAAGCGCAATAAAGCATCCTCCATCGGCTCTTTGGTATTGAGTTCTAGACAATCGGTACCAGTTTTGGCAAAGCTTGTAATTAAAAGATCCGTTTGCGCCTGTGCAATATCTTGATATTTTTTCTGAAAACTTGGGTCATTGACATCAACAAACAGTTGTTCGCCCGTTTCAAGATCTTCAAGTATGCATAAACCCAAAGGTTCGAGAACCGCTTCGATTGGGTCACATAAACGTACCGCAATTACATCATGGGATTTACCTAATTCTCCAAGAGATCGCTCCCAATGTGGCTCACTAATAAAGTCAGAAACTATAAAAATAGTTGATCGTTGCGGTATAAGTGCTTTGGCGGTGTTCAACAATACCTTCAAGTCCGTCGCTTGGGTTTGAGTCTCAGTACGGGTATTTAATAAAAGGTCGAGTAATTGCACCAAATGCGCCTTACCTGTTCTTGACGGTAGGATGCGATCTACTCGATTACTTGCTCCCGTCATGAGCATAGCGCCAATACGATTGCCTCGTCTACCAAGTAACCTAGCCATCGTACCGACAAAATGAGTGGCGAGCATCCGTTTCGTTTGGTTTTGTGAGCCGAACTCCGTTGAACGAGAAAGGTCAACTAAAAACCAAGCGCTCATTTCACGATCTTCTTGATGTTCACGCACATAAGGTACTTGCATCCTGGCCGTCACATTCCAATCGATATGGCGAACATCATCATGCGCTTGATATTCCCGCAGATCTGCTAACTCCAGTCCACTGCCTTTAAACCAAGTACGATAATCGCCTTGTAATTGGCCATCGAGTCGTCTTAGCGTAGTCCATTCGAGTTGCTTTAAGAACTGTTCCGGATGGATTCGAGACTTCTCGGGCGCCGCAGGAGCGCTCGATTTTTTGGGCCGTGACTTTAAAAAATTAAGCATCTAATGGCAATGCTTGAGAAGGTACAGGGATTGTTTTGAGGATTTGTCGCAAAAGATCATCGGTAGTTTTACCCTGTGCAATTGCCTCATAAGAAAGTACGACGCGATGACGTAAAACATCCAAAACAAGATCTTGAATATCTTGCGGTAGAACATAGGAACGCCCCCTTAAAAAAGCTAAAGCGCGAGCGCCTTCAATCAAACTGATAGTTCCCCTTGGGCTGGCGCCAAAGCTGATGAGAGGACTTAATTCCGTGAGGGCATAGTGTTCTGGGTGACGTGTCGCCGCCACAATTTTGACCGCATATTGAATCAACGCTGGGTCAACATAACCTGTTTTACAGGTTTGTTGGAGTTGCGCTAACTCATCTGTAGAAGCCATGCTAGTCAGTTCAATGGCACGACCAATTTGGCGTTGTACAATCACAAATTCTTCTGTCTCGGTTGGATAACCAACAATCACTTTCATCATAAAGCGGTCTACTTGTGCTTCTGGTAAAGGATAGGTTCCCTCAGTTTCAATGGGGTTTTGAGTAGCCAGAACGATAAAAGGCATTGGTACGCGGTGGGTTTGACCTGCAATTGTCACCTGTCGTTCTTGCATGACCTCTAATAAGGCACTTTGTACTTTAGCTGGGGCGCGGTTAATTTCATCGGCTAAAAGAAGATTCGCAAAGACAGGTCCTAGAACAGTCCCAAATTCACTAGTTTTTTGGTTATAAATTCTAGTGCCAATTAAATCGGCAGGAAGAAGGTCAGGGGTAAACTGTATCCGAGAAAACTTGCCCTGTACGACTTTGGCTAGGGTGTTAACGGTTAAGGTCTTTGCAAGACCAGGAACGCCCTCAATCAAGATATGACCACCGGCAAGTATGCCAATCAGGACACGTTCTAAAAAGGCATCTTGGCCCACGACAACGCGCTTGACCTCATAGAGAATGCTTTGCATTTTAGCGGCATGCTCGTGTTGCGAATTGATGTGTTGATTACCTGACCATTGACTATTTTCTGACATAAAAATTTCCGATAAATAATTAGAAGGGGGGAATGCCTACTGCTGAACCTGCGCTCTCGATCGTAACCGCAAAGCCAATACCAATAAATGTTTTTTCTACTGCAGAGGGGTTGAGTAAGGCCGTCACAATACCGACCACTTCACCTGCCGAGTTAATCAAAGGACCACCAGAATTACCCTGATTGATTGCTGCGTCAAATTGAATCAAATTACGGAGCTGAGCACCATTTTCACCAGTAAATTCTCGACGCAAACCTGAAACCACACCCGCAGTGACGGATGGGCCAATACCAAATGGAAAGCCGACCGCTACCACGTCTTCACCATATTTGAGCTGGGCGCTAGAGCCAAGAGTAGCCGGCAATAAATCGTCAGGGAGCTTTTCAGGCTTTAAGATTGCCAAATCATTGTGTGGATGTACCGCGATCACTTTGGCATTAGCCTTGGTACCATCATAAAAAATTACCTCGACCCGGTCAGAACCTGCAATTACATGATAGTTGGTCAAAGTAGTCCCATCTTCCATGATGACAACACCAGTCCCTAAAGACGCGTTTTCGCCATTATCCTTTTTATTATCTTTGTTTTTTATCTCTTCTGAGACAGTTTTATAGGCCCTGACCATCACAACAGAAGGCATAATCGTTTGCGCTGCTTTGCTTGCTTTTGAAGGAAGTTCTTTGGTACTTAGCGTTTTTAAAACAGCCTCATCAATGATTTCTTGTGTGAGTGGCTTTGATTTTGGATAAAGAACACTCCAACTAATAAACAAACAAGCACTGAGTAAAATACCCGCGATGAAAAAGATGATGGGGGTGTTGCGAATCGATTGCCAACGTGTGTGTAGATTCTGCCTAGATAATAAAATGGTAGGCTTGGGGGAGGCAGGAACAGTTGGCGGAGGTCTGCGACTATAAATCGGCATTTTTTTCATAATGAAACATTAGCACAAGTCAGTTTAGGATACTATTAGAGAATATAAGAAGAGAATTCAAGAGACACATTGATATGCACTTTATTTGGCCACAAGCATTTTGGTTATTAACACTAGTACCCGTCTTCATCCTGATCTATTGGTGGATGTTAAAAAGACGGCGTATCAATACTGTGCCGTTTTCCTCCTTGCAGGTGATTAAACAAGCAGTAAATTTGCCCTCTCGCATGCGTCGCCACATTCCACCTCTCATGCTATTGCTGTCTATCATCTGTGGGATTATAGGTATATCAAGACCTACCGCAACCGTGAGCTTACCTGCCGATTACATGACCTTGGTACTTGCTATCGATGTATCGCGCAGCATGCTAGCAGAAGATGTCAAACCCAATCGTATTAAAGCGGCACAAGCAGCAGTTAAAGAATTTATCGAACAATTACCCAGAGATATCCGCGTTGGTATAGTGTCTTTTGCAGGGACTGCCCAACTCGTGCAAGCTGTGACGGAGTCACGCACCGATTTAGTAGAGGCCGTGGATCGATTTCAGCTACAAAGAGGAACCGCCACTGGAAGTGGTTTGTTATTGGCACTAGCAACCTTAATGCCTGATGCAGGAATTAATTTAGAGTCCTCCATTTATGGTGAAAACTTTGGTCGTCCTGATCCCGCAAAACAATTAGAGCCCAAAAAAACAGTACAACAACATCAGCCAGTCCCCCCAGGGTCATATAGCGCTGGCGCCATAGTTTTATTATCTGATGGTCGGCGTACTACCGGTCTTGATCCATTAGAGGTTGCTAGAAAAGTTTCGCAACATGGCGTTAAAGTCTACACAGTAGCTTTTGGCACTCCTGATGGTTTTATTCCTGGTTACGAAGGATATTCTTTTTATGCCAAAGTAGATGAAGAAGCCTTACAGGCAATTGCGAAAATTACGCAAGGAGAATTCTTTCGCGCGAGTAATGGTGATGATCTCAAACAAATCTATGAACATTTATCGAGTAAATTTCGGATAGAAACCAAGGAGACCGAGATTTCTGTGATTTTTGCCGCCATCTCACTCGTGTTGGTCCTGGGCGCACTTTGCTTATCTCTCATTTGGTTTAAGAGAGTTTAAAAGTCCTGGAATTACACTTATTGATTTTTCCATTGGAAGATATTATTTAAGACTGACTTGTAGTTGAGAGTCGGTAGGATGACAACTACAAAGGAATCGGCAAGAGCTGATTATTTTTCTGCGCCAAACTCGTTAAATTGGTAGGTTCCCCCTCAAAATCACTTCAAAGGAAGAACTACCATGAGTTTTGTCATTATTTATTTTATCGTCATATCAATCTATCACCTAGGCAAACAGTACTTGCCAGTTTTCAACAAATTACTGCAATTTCTGATCAGACTACCCCAAAAGAATCCCTTTATCACCACATGTATTGCGATATCGTGCATGATAGCGATTCAACCAGAGCAGCATCTGATGAATAAAATTTTAAGTCCATTAGTCATCGGCGAAGTAAATATTGAAGAGCTCCCGCAGGGTCTATTGCAGCCCTTCAATGTAGAGCAAGATCATAATCAATTGCTTGAATTTATCAAGCAATTGATGCGGTTTTCAATGACTAGCGGAATGATCTAAAGACGGGATTACTTAAGCTGGTTTTTTACACAAGCATCGTACAAAGGAGATCCAACGGTAAGTCCCATACCAACACAACGCTGCACCGCATTTGAAAACTCCTCCGCCATTTGTGCATTCGATTTATTTGGAGCAGGCGGTGCGCTATGTTGTGTATGCATTTGATTGGCACAAGCGCCTAAAAAAAGAGAGCTAAGAATGGCTAGAGTAGATAATGTTTTCATGGTGAATTAATGGTTGTGGTTGTGGGGAAGTAGTTGTGCAAAGCCAGCTTGTGGGCCGAGCTGTGCAATCATTTCTTGGCACTTGACTGAAGCCATACAAGAAATTTGTTGATTGGATTGCGTTGTTGGCTTGAGTTCGTAAATCGTCTTACCTTCTTTGATCGTTTTTAAGACTTTGACATCCGAAATTTTAAGGCGGTTCATTGTCGTTGGATTATCAGACAAGACTACAAAATCAGCGAGCTTGCCCACCTCAATGGAGCCCTTGGATTTGCCTTCACCATACTGCATAGCAGGCCATAAAGAAATTGATTTCAGACCAACGACTGGCTCAACCCGTTGATCAGGACCAAGAACTTGACCGGAGCGCGTAGTTCGGTTCACAGTAGCAGATAAAACACGCATCATATCGGGGTTGGCAACAGGCGCATCATGATGCGACGAGAAGGGGATCTTGGCATCTTGCAACCACTTCGTTGGGGAAATATTAGCGGCTCTTTCAGGACCCAAAACGGAATCGCGATGCCAGTCACCCCAGTAAAAAGTATGCATCGGAAACACTGACGGAAAGATCCCTAATTTTTTGAGTTCAGGAATTTGATCAGCCCGTAGAGTTTGACCATGAACCATCACCGGCGTTATGTTCGTACTTGGATATTTTTTCTTGGCAAGACTAATACCTGCAAGCAGTTGATCAATAGAGGCATCACCATTGGTATGCGTAATGATTTGCCAACGATTGGCGTACGCCTGAGCAATGTAACGATTGGCATCAGCATCCGGCATCGAGGCGTAGCCGTTATAGTCCTCTTTTTGCCCTTCAGGAACTTTAAAGTAAGGTTTGGTTAGCCAAGCAGTTTTACCTTGAGGGGAGCCATCCAATACGAGCTTAACCCCAGCAATACGAAAGTGGTTTTGATACTTTTGACCCACATAGGAACTTTGCATGATCTTCTCGATACCAGGGAACATGATGGGTGGGTAGGCTACCACATCAATCTCGAGTTTTTTACGATTGGCCATTTCTGTTAAGCCCACTAAAAAGGGGGAAATAGCTAAACCTTCTTGGCCGGTTGTATGACCAAATTGTTTATACAGTTCTTGACCTGCCATCGCTAGGTTAAACATTTCTTCTGTACCGACTTTGGGCAGAATTTTAGTGTCTACCAAAAGCATGGCACTTTCTTCAAAAACACCATTAGGTTCTTGGCTGCCTGCTTTGCGTTGAATCACGCCGCCTACCGGATCTTTTGTTTGACTATTAATGCCAGCAATTTCTAGAGCTTTGCTGTTGTAAGAGCGAATATGACCACTTTGATGGAAGCACATGATGGGGATATCTTTAGAAACCTCATCGAGTTCTTCTTTACTTGGATGACGTTTTTCTTTGAGTTGCGAATCATCATAACCAAACCCAATAATCAGACCATATTTTTTGGAGATAGGCGATTTAGCGATCCAGTCTTTTAAAACTTGTTGAAGGGCCGCAATGGAATCAACCCCACCATCAGGCGGCGGGAGTAAGTTAGCGGCAATGGCTTGTACACCCACATTGACCATATGACCATGACCATCAATAAAGCCTGGGACGAGGGTTTTACCATCTAAGTAGACCTGTTCAGTTTTTTGACCCGTCCAAGGTCTCATGGCGTTTTCAGAGCCAACGGCCACAATCTTGCCATTTTTTACGGCAACCGCTTGGGCGGTGGGTTGCTGATCGTTCAGAGTTACGATTGGCCCACCGTAATAGATGACATCAGCCGCTTTTGCATTACTGGCAAATTGTGTTGCATGAGCAAAAGATAGGGTAAGAGAACCCAAGAGCGCAAGGGAAACAAATGAGTGTTTTTTGAACATAAAAATAGATACCGTAAGGAGTAAATTTAATTCTATTTATTAATTGTGACAATAATTCATGATAAAAATATCTAAAGTAACTCAATTTATAAAAATCGTTTTAGAATGGATAAATTCAAAAATAATTCAAGGAGACATAGATGCAAGCTTGGAAATCAGAAGTACGTGACGGAATGCGAATCGATTGGGATATGCCTATCGAGATGGATGATGGGCTTATTTTGCGTGCGGATATCTTCCGACCTATACATGATGGTAAATTCCCTGTGATTTTGTCTTACGGCCCCTACGGCAAAGGACTTGCTTTTCAAGAGGGTTATAAAACCGCATGGGAGATCATGGAAAAAGAAAATCCAGACGTCATGCGTGGCACTACGAGTAAATACCAGAACTGGGAAGTGGTAGATCCAGAAAAATGGGTACCTGATGAATATGTGTGTATACGTATTGACTCTCGTGGGGCAGGTCGTTCCCCAGGCTTTATGGACCACAATAATGCCCGCGAAACCAAAGACATTCGCTTATGCATTGATTGGTTAGCCAAGCAAGCATGGTGTAACGGTAAAGTAGGGATGAATGGTATTTCTTACTACGGAAGTAATCAATGGCGCGCAGCCGCTAGCAAGCCGAAGAATTTAGCGGCGATTTGTGTTTGGGAAGGGTGGAATGATAATTACCGCGAATCCAATCGTCATGGCGGAATTGCCTGTTCCTTCCGTAAAAATTGGTTAGATATGCAAATTAAAACCGTTCAACATGGTGTTGGCGACCGCGGTAAAATCAACCCAAACACTGGTGAGACCGTTTGTGGACCAGAGACATTGCCCCATGAAGAGTTAATAAAAAATGTAGAAGACATCTGGAAGCGCGTCATTGACAATGAAATGATCAATGATTGGTATATGGAGCGTACGGCTAATCTTGATTTAGTTGATATTCCAGTTTTAAGTGCTGCCAATTGGGGTGGACAAGGATTGCATACACGCGGTAATTTTGAAGGTTTTGTTCGATCAAAATCCAAACAAAAATGGTTAGAAGTACATGGCGGATCCCACTGGGCACCGTTTTACACTGACTACGGTATCGGGATACAAAAACGCTTCTTTGACTACTTCTTAAAAGGAAAAAAGAATGGCTGGAATAAGACGCCACCCGTTTCCATGTTGGTGAGAAGTCCGGGCGAAAAATTTGAGCCACGTGCTGAGCAAGAGTGGCCTCTCAAGCGCACACAATGGTTTAACCTCCATTTAGATCCAACGGCAAAAACATTTAGCCAAAAGCCTCTTAAAGAAAACGCAGAAATTACCTATGACATGATGGGTGATGGCGTTACATTTTCGTTTCCGCCACAAAAGCAAGAAGTTGAAATTACAGGACCGATGGCATTGAAATTATTTGTTTCATCATCAACTGTAGATGCAGATATTTTTGCTGTTGTTAGGATTTTTGACCCTAAGGGTAAAGAAGTGTTATTCCATGGGGCACTTGATCCTAAGACGCCAGTTGCACAGGGATGGTTACGAGCATCACACCGTAAATTAGATAAGAAGAAAAGTTTGCCGTATCGTCCATGGCACACACATGATGAGAAACAGCCACTCACTCCAGGTGAAGTCTATGAATTAGATGTCGAAATTTGGCCAACCTGTATTGTTGTCCCGGTTGGATATAGTATTGCCTTATCGATTCGTGGACGCGATTATGAGCATGACGATGCAGCGGCGGTTTTATCGAATATGAAAAATCCGATGAAAGGCTGTGGACCATTCGTACATGATGATGAGCAAGATCGTCCTCCAGCTATTTTCGGCGGTAAGGTAACACTTCATATGGGGCCTAAGCATCCTGCGAAATTACTTGTACCTGTAATCCCGAAGAAGAAGTAA
>Ga0114959_10004651_pt1 | contig 10472 bp, 9 predicted proteins | sample C_130625_EF_Meta_FD_87317 | JGI IMG/M metagenome (GOLD analysis project Ga0114959, IMG submission 87317) | Freshwater microbial communities from Lake Croche, Canada to study carbon cycling - C_130625_EF_MetaG | ecosystem: Environmental > Aquatic > Freshwater > Lake | place: Lake Croche, Canada...
CGCCGCCAGGACCACCCTGGTGATCCTTGTTACCAAGATCGACAAGGTGACCAAGGACCGCCTCGCCGCACAGTTGATGGCGGTCAACGAACTCGTCGGCGAGCACGCGGCAGCGATCATCCCGGTGTCGGCCACCACCGGCGAACAGGTGGAGGTGTTGATCGACGTGCTGGTGGATCAACTATCGCCGGGGCCGGCGTTCTATCCGGATGGGGAACTGACCGACGAACCTGAAGAGGTTCTGATGGCCGAGTTGATCCGGGAGGCCGCGCTGGAGGGTGTGCGCGACGAGCTTCCGCATTCGCTGGCCGTGGTGATCGACGAGGTTAGCCCGCGCGAGGGCCGCTCGGAGGAACAGGGTGACCTGATCGATGTGCACGCTTTCATCTACGTCGAGCGGGACAGCCAGAAAGGCATCGTCATCGGTAGGGGCGGTGCCCGGCTCAAGGAGGTCGGCACCAACGCGCGGCGCCAGATCGAGAAGCTGCTGGGCACCAAGGTGTATCTCGACCTGCGGGTGAAGGTGGCCAAGAATTGGCAGCAGGACCCGAAACTGCTCGGCCGGCTGGGTTTCTGAGTGTCAGAGCCGGCTGTTGTCCCATCGCGGTGACAGACTGTTCTGATGCGGCTGTATCGGGATCGGGCGGTCGTGGTGCGCCAGCACAAGCTCGGCGAGGCCGACCGCATCGTCACCCTGCTGACCCGCGAGCATGGACTGGTTCGCGCGGTCGCCAAGGGTGTGCGCCGGACCCGGAGCAAATTCGGCTCCCGGCTGGAGCCGTTCGCCCATATCGACGTCCAACTCCATCCCGGCCGCAACCTCGACATCGTCACCCAGGTGGTCTCCATCGACGCCTTCGCCACCGACATTGTCAGTGACTACGGCCGCTACACCAGTGCGTGCGCCGTCTTGGAGACCGCCGAGCGACTCGCCGGCGAGGAGCGTGCCCCGGCGCCTGCGCTGCACCGGCTTACGGTGGGTGCGTTGCGGGCGGTCGCCGACGGCACGCGTCCTCGCGAGTTGGTGCTCGACGCTTATCTGCTGCGGGCCATGGGTACCGCCGGCTGGGCTCCGTCACTGATCGAGTGCGCGCGCTGCGCCGCGCCGGGTCCGCATCGCGCCTTCCATATCGGCGCCGGCGGCAGCGTCTGCGTGCACTGCCGTCCGTCCGGTTCGACCACTCCGCCGCAGCCCGTGCTGGATCTGATGGCGGCGCTGCATGACGGTGACTGGGCGACCGCGGAATCCTCGTCGGCGTCGCACCGCAGCCACGCCAGCGGGCTGGTCGCTGCACATCTGCAATGGCATCTGGAACGACAGCTTCGGACATTGCCGCTGGTGGAGCGGGTCTACTCCCGGCCCGCTGAATACGCTTCCACGAACTTCAGGCAGGATGTGGCTCATGGCGATGGACCGGTTGACCAGCTCCTGGCGGGGAGCTGAGCGCAGGCGAAAGGAGCAGTTTCCCCAACTGCCCCCGCCGCCTGACGACTACCCGGTGTTCCCCGACGTCTCGGCGTGGCCGGTGGTCTTCCCGGAGTTGCCTCCGGCGCCGGACGGCGGCCCTCGTCGCCCACCGCAGCACGTGTCCAAGGCCACCCCGCCGGTCATCCCGGCCGACCAGTTGCCCCGCCACGTCGCCGTGGTGATGGACGGCAACGGCCGGTGGGCCACCCAGCGCGGGCTGAGCCGCACCGAGGGTCACAAGATGGGCGAGGCGGTGCTCATCGATGTCACCTGCGGCGCAATCGAATTGGGCATCAGACACCTGTCGGTCTATGCGTTCTCCACCGAGAACTGGAAGCGCAGCACCGAAGAGGTGCGGTTCCTGATGGGGTTCAACCGCGAGGTGGTGTGCCGGCGCCGAGAGAACCTCGATGTGATGGGCGTGCAGATGCGCTGGGTCGGATCGCGGGCGCGGATGTGGCGCAGCGTCATCAAGGAGTTCGACATCGCCGAGGAGATGACCCTGGACAACCGGGTCATCACGGTGAATTACTGCGTCAACTACGGCGGCCGCGCCGAAATAGCCGAAGCTGCAAGACAGATCGCGCGGGATGCCGCTGCCGGCCGTATCGATCCGGAACGGGTGGGTGAGGCCACCATCACCGAGCATCTGCACCGGCCCGATATCCCCGACGTCGACCTGTTCATCCGGACCTCGGGTGAACAACGGTCGAGCAACTTCCTGCTGTGGCAGGCCGCCTACGCGGAGTATGTGTTCCAGGACAAACTGTGGCCGGACTACGACCGCCGGGACCTGTGGGCGGCCTGCGAGGAGTACGTGCACCGGAACCGGCGTTTCGGCCGCGCCTGATGTCTCTTGCCGATGTCCTCGGCCAGGTCATGTCGGTCGAGGTTACCGATGACGACGCGCTGACGGTGCATCACGACGGCACTTTCGCCTCGTTTCGTACGGTGACGATCGCCGACGGACTTGAACTGGTCTCGCTGACGCAGGCCCTGGCCTGGGACCTCGTGATCGATGCCGATCTGCGTAAAACCGTTGCGGCACAGGCAGCTAAGACGATGCTGGGCACTGTGACCCTCGTCGAGCATCTGGATGGGGGAGTCGACGCCGAACGAGCCGACGTGGTGTTGCGCTATAACTTCCCGTTCGCCGGACTCGATGATCAGGCGTTGCAGACACTGGTGCTGATGGTTCTTGCCGCCGGCGCAGAGGTCCGGCGCGCTCTGCTCGCCTAGCGTCGCCGGCAGTCTGCGCACCTGCCGAATAGTTCGATGGTGTGACTCACCTCGGAAAAGCCGTGAGCCGCAGCCACGTCGGCCGCCCACGCCTCCACCTCGCGGCCGCTGACCTCCACCGCCGATCCGCAGTCGCGGCAGACCAGGTGATGGTGATGGTGCGGTGCCGCGCAACGCCGGTAGACGGATTCGCCGGTGTCGGTGCGCACCATGTCGACCAGATCCGCGGCGGCTAACGCCTGAAGGGTGCGGTAGACGGTGGTCAGTCCGATATTCGTGCCGCAACGCCGTAGTTCGTCATGCAGTTCCTGAGCGGATCGAAACTCCTCGACGGTGTCGAGCAGTGCGATGATCGCTCCCCGTTGCCGGGTGGCGCGCACACCTGCACCGGTTGAACGCTCCGCACTACTGGAAATCATGTTCACTTAGAATTTCACGAGCGATGATGCATGTCAAAGCGCGTATGGCCGGTCGCTTAGGCTTGGCGGGTTCGTTTTCAGCAGACTAGGAGTGCAATTCAACGTGGCCTCTGTCATCGAGTCCGTCGTCAATCTGGCCAAGCGCCGCGGCCTGGTGTATCCCGCCGGCGAGATCTATGGCGGCACCCGCTCGGCGTGGGATTACGGACCGTTGGGCGTGGAACTGAAGGAGAACATCAAGCGGCAGTGGTGGCGGTCGATGGTCACCGGACGCGACGACGTCGTCGGCCTGGACAGCTCGATCATCCTGCCGCGCGAAGTCTGGGTGGCCTCCGGCCACGTCGAGGTGTTCAACGATCCGCTCGTCGAGTGTCTGCAGTGTCACAAGCGCCACCGGCAGGACCACATGCAGGAGGCGCATTTCGAGAAGAAGGGGGCGAAGGAGGGCGTCTTGACCCCGGAGTCGGTGCCCATGACCGATATCGTCTGCGCCGACTGCGGCACAAAGGGGCAGTGGACCGAGCCGCGAGAGTTCAACATGATGCTCAAGACCTATCTCGGTCCGATCGAGAGCGAGGAGGGACTGCACTATCTGCGGCCCGAGACCGCGCAGGGCATCTTCGTCAACTTCGCTAACGTGGTCACGAGTTCACGCAAGAAGCCGCCGTTCGGGATCGGACAGATCGGTAAGAGCTTCCGCAACGAGATCACCCCGGGCAACTTCATCTTCCGCACCCGTGAGTTCGAGCAGATGGAGATGGAGTTCTTCGTCGAACCTGAAACCGCCGCGCACTGGCACCGGTACTGGATCGACACCCGCCTGCAGTGGTACATCGACCTCGGCATCAAACGCGACAACCTGCGGCTCTTCGAGCACCCGAAGGAAAAGTTGTCGCACTACTCGGCCGGCACCACCGACATCGAATACCTATTCGGATTCCAAGGCAACCCGTGGGGTGAACTCGAGGGTGTGGCTAACCGCACCGACTTCGACCTCAAAACCCATTCCGAGCATTCCGGAACAGACCTGTCGTTCTTCGACCAGACCACCGACACCCGGTATGTGCCGTATGTCATCGAACCCGCTGCGGGCCTTACCCGTTCGTTCATGGCTTTCCTCATCGACGCCTACGCCGAGGACGAGGCGCCCAACGCCAAGGGGGGTGTGGACAAGCGCACCGTGCTGCGACTGGATCCGCGGCTGGCGCCGGTGAAGGCAGCCGTGCTGCCGCTGTCCCGGCATGCCGACCTCAGCCCCAAGGCCCGCGATCTGGCTGCCGAGTTGCGCAAGAACTGGAACGTGGAGTTCGACGACGCCGGTGCGATCGGCCGCCGCTACCGCCGCCAGGACGAGATCGGGACACCGTTCTGCGTGACGGTCGACTTCGACACCCTCGAGGATCAGGCAGTCACCGTGCGTGATCGCGATGCGATGACCCAGGAGCGCGTCGGCCTCGATGCTGTGGTGGGCTATCTGGCGCCGCGGTTGCTCGGCTGATCGGTTAGAAGCGCCCGCCGCCGCCAACCCAGTCGCCGCCGCCGGAAGAGCCGCCGTAGGAGTTCGTCGACCAGCCCGCACCGCCGCCGCTGTAGCCGCCGCCGCCGCCGAACCCGCCGGTGAGGATGTTGCCCAGGATGATGCCGCCGACCATCGCGCCCATATCGGACTGCCGTCCGCCGCGGTAGCGGGTCTGGTACTCCCGTTGGCCGGCCTGAACGTCGTCATTGGCCAACTGCTGGGCCTGCGCGGCCAGCATCGCCGCGCCGTTGGCGTGTGCGATCGCCTCGGTGATGTTGGTCTTCGACTTGGTCTGGGCCGCGTCGAGTTGACGCACCGCTTCGTTGAACCGGGTCCGGGCCTCGGGCCCGACGCTGCCGCGGCGGGTATCGATGTAGTCCGACACCGACCGAACGCGCGACTGGGCGGTGAACAGCGCCTGCTCGTAGGACTTGTTCAGCCGTTCGGTGGCGTCGCGTTCCTCGGCAACTCCGGCCAGCAGTCGGTCCAGATCGGCATCGGCCTGGGTCAGCAGGGTGAAGGCGCCCAGCGGGTCGGTCGCGCCGGTGCCCTGCGCGCTGGCGACGGCTCTCACCGCCGCATCGCGCGCAGCCGACAATTCGGTTGCCTTCTCCAGCCCGCCCTGCGCGAGTTGCTCGGAGGCCTGGTTGATACCGCGCTGGATGTCCTCGATCGCGGTCGGCAACGTGGAGACCGCCTTACGGATATCGCTGGCCGCGCTGTCGACAGCATCGAGCATCGTATTAGCTTGCTGCAGAGCCGATTCCGCACCGCGCACACAATCGACCAGTTCGTCCACCTCGCCGGCCACCGGCTTGGCTGACAGCTCACGGCCGCGGGTGATCGACTTGTCAGCGAACTCGACCCGCTCGCGCGCGGCATTGACGTTGCGCGCCACCGACGCCAGCGCCGACTCGTCGAACTCGGTGCGCAACTGAGCTATTTTCTGATCGGAGGGCTCCAGTCGGGCGGTCACGGTGACCAACTGCTGGGTGAGAGTGTCCAGCCGCTCGGGGGCGTTGAAGACCAGATCGCGCATCTGATGGAAGGCCGTGGTTTGGGTTTCCAGTTCCCTGTTGGCCTTAGCCGCTGACACCACCACTCTGGTCAGCAGATCGCGGCGCTCGGGCAGCGGTTCGGGAACGTCGTCGTCCAACTTCTGGCGTACTGCGAAGGCCTGCTTGAGGGTGGTCCGGGCACTGTCCACCGCGGCGGCGAACGGCGCCGTCTGGGACTCGCCGAACTCCTCGACCGCCAGCACCAACTCGTTGGCACTGGTGCGCACGGCATTGTCTACCTCGACCACGATCGACTTCGACAGGTCATCGAGCGCACCGATCGGCACGGACGCCAACGCGGCCGGATCGGTGGGGTCGACGTTCTTGGCAGCCACGACGTCAGCCTCGTGGCGCTTGGCCCGCCGCCGTCGGCTCCAGAGCATCAGCGCTGCGATCACCAGCAGGCCGATGCCGACGATCACCAGCATCGGGATCAGTGACAGGCCGCCGCCCTTGCCGCCACTTTTGTTGAGGTTCGTCAGCCCGGTGGCGGCCGCGGTCGCCGCGCCGGTCCAGTCCTTATTGCGCAGAGCCGGCTCGATGCTGTCGCGCCGGATGGCATCGACCTGTGTCGACTTGCCTCCGGATGCGGCGGGCGAGACCAGAAAGGCATACGAGCGCTGGCTTGGATCCGTGGCGACCGCCAGGATGGCATCCTCGTTGCCCAGATCGCTGATCTTTTGGGTCTGCTGGGCCCAGCCCACCGCGCCCTGCGGTGCGAACGACTCGACGAACACCACCCACAGCCGCACATGCCGCTCGCTGTAGAGCTGGTCCACCGCCTTCTGCACTTCCGCCTGCTGGCGGTCGCTGAGTACGCCGGCGTTGTCGGTGACGTAGTCGGGCAGCCGGAACGGCGGCTCGGCCGCCGCTGACGGGGCCAGCAGCGTGATGGCGAGCAGGATGGTCGCGAGCAGACTGAGCAGACGGTGCGTGCGCATGACCGCCAATGTAGTAGCTCCGGGCCGGTTGCCAGCAAAACTTCGTCCCGATCCGGTTCCAGCTGCGTACTGGCAGACTATGCGGCGGTGACGACGATGGTGACGACGAATCAGCGAGACCGTTACGGCGAGGCCGATCGTGAGCGCCTGGTGGCCGAGCCGGCGAAAGTCGCTGCCCTGCCCGGAACTGATACCGAGCACCGCACGGACTTCGCCCGCGATCGGGCCCGGGTACTGCACAGTGCGGCATTTCGCCGACTGGCCGACAAGACCCAGGTGGTCGGACCGCGGGAGAGCGACAACCCACGCACCCGGTTGACCCATTCGCTGGAGGTCGCCCAGATTGGTCGCGGTATGGCTGTCCCACTGGGATGTGATCCCGATCTGGTGGACATGGCCGGGCTTGCCCATGACATCGGCCATCCGCCGTACGGGCACAACGGCGAACGGGCACTGGATGAGTTCGCTACCGGATGCGGCGGATTCGAAGGTAACGCCCAGAACTTCCGGATCCTGACCCGACTGGAGCCGAAAGTGCTTGACGACCAGGGGGTTCGGAGTGTCGGCCTCAATCTGACCCGGGCTGGACTCGACGCCGTCACCAAGTATCCGTGGCGGCGCGGGGAGCGCGGCCGCAAGTTCGGCTTCTACGCCGATGATCTGGATTTCGCCGACTGGATGCGAGCCAGCGCACCGCCGCAGCAGCCCTGTCTGGAGGCGCAGGTCATGGACTGGGCCGACGACGTCGCCTACTCGGTGCACGATGTCGAGGACGGGGTGATCTCCGGTCGCATTGATCTGCGGGTGCTGGCCGACGCCGATGCCGCCACCGCACTGGCTCGACTGGGGGCCGCGACCGACGGTCTCGGGCCGACAGTCGGCGAGCTGGAGGCCGCCGCGGCGAGGCTGTCGGAACTGCCGGTGGTCGGCGGCTTCGGTGGCTATGACGCAACGCTGGCGGCGTCGGTCGCGCTCAAACGGCTGACCAGTGAACTGGTGGGCCGGTTCGCCTCCGCGGCCATCGCCGAGACCCGCCGATTCGCCGGTGCCCGGCCGATTGCTCGCTACCAGGCGAATCTGGCGGTGCCGGCGGCGGTGCGAGCTGAGGTGACGGTGCTCAAGACGCTGGCCCTGCAGTTCATCATGTCCGACCCCCGGCATCTGGAACTGCAGGCGGTGCAACGGGCGCGGATCCATCAGGTGGCGCAGTGGCTGTTGGCTGGCGCTCCGGCCACCCTCGACGCCCTGCTGGTTCCGGCGTTCAGCGCTGCCGCCGACGACGGCGCCCGGATGCGGGTGATCGTCGACCAGATCGCCTCGTACACCGAGGGCCGATTGGAGCGCATTCAGGCTGTCGATGTCGACCGGCGGATCTAGCCGGCCGCGCGGATCTAGACTTACCCGGTGACCGGTGCGTTGGGCGGAGGTGGCGGACGCAAGGGCCGCATACCCGACACCGATATCACCGCTATCCGGGACAAGGTCCGCATCGAAGACATCGTCGGTGACTACGTGCAACTGCGGCGGGCGGGTGCGGATTCACTCAAGGGGCTGTGCCCCTTCCACGATGAAAAGTCGCCGTCGTTCCACGTCCGCCCGAACCATGGTCACTTTCACTGCTTCGGTTGCGGCGAAGGTGGCGACGTCTACGCATTCATGCAGAAGATGGAACATGTCAGCTTCGTGGAGGCAGTCGAGTTACTGGCCGACCGGATTGGTCACACGGTCAGCTACACCGGTGGCGGCACCAGTGTGCAGCGCGATCGGGGCAGTCGGAGCCGCCTGGTCACCGCCAACGCCGCCGCGCAGGAATTCTATTCCGCCGCATTGGAATCCGACGAGGCCGCACCCGCACGCAAGTACCTGACCGAGCGTAACTTCGACGCCGCCGCAGCGGCCAAGTTCGGCTGTGGCTTCGCACCGTCGGGGTGGGACGCACTCACCAAACACATGATCCGAAAGGGCTTCGAATTCAAGGAGCTTGAAGCGGCCGGTCTGTCCCGGGAGGGTCGCCGCGGCCCGATGGATCGCTTCCACCGGAGACTGCTGTGGCCCATCCGCGGCGCCAGTGGCGAGACGGTGGGTTTCGGTGCCCGGCGCATCTTCGACGACGACCAGATCACCGCCAAGTACGTGAACACGCCTGAAACGGTGCTCTATAAGAAATCCGCGGTGCTCTTCGGGATCGACCTGGCCAAGCGTGATATCGCCAGGGGTCATCAGGCCGTGGTGGTCGAGGGCTACACCGACGTGATGGCCATGCATCTGGCTGGGGTCACCACTGCCGTCGCTTCCTGCGGCACCGCCTTCGGTGACGAGCACCTGTCGATGCTGCGGCGACTGATGATGGACGACAAGTTCTTCCGCGGTGAACTGATCTATGTCTTCGACGGCGACGCGGCCGGACAGGCTGCCGCGCTCAAGGCTTTCGCCGGTGAGCAGAACCTGGCCGGGCAGAGTTTCGTCGCGGTGGCCGCCGACGGCATGGACCCCTGCGATCTGCGCCTTGCCTCCGGTGACGGTGCCCTGCGTGATCTGGTGGCACGGCGCACCCCGCTGTTCGAGTTCGCCATCCGCACCACCCTGGCCGGCTACGACCTCGACAATGCCGAGGGCAGGGTGAGTGCATTGCGCGAGTGCACGCCGATCGTCGCCAAGATCAAGGACCCCACGCTGCGTGACGAGTACGCCCGGCAACTCGCCGGCTGGGTCGGCTGGGCCGACGTCGCCCAGGTTCTCAGCCGGGTCCGGGATGCGGCCGGGCGCAAGCTGAGTCCCCGCGGCACCCGACGGACGAGCGAGGTGCGCCCCACCCAGGTCGCCGGCCGGCCCGACCCGCGGGATCCGACGCTGTGGCCGCAGCGCGAGGCGCTCAAGGCGGCGCTGCAGTACCCGGCGTTAGCCGGCCCGGTGTTCGACTCGCTCACGGTCGAGAGTTTCACCCACCCGGGCTACGCGGCCGTCCGCGGTGCCATCGGTGGCGTCGGCGGCACCTCGGCCGGAGTGACCGGCGCACAGTGGATCGAAACGGTGCGTGAGCAGGCCGGCGCCCCGGCGACCGAAGGCCTGATCACCGAACTCGGTGTGGAGACCATCAACGTCGACGACGAGAAACTGCCCCGCTATATCGGCGGCGTGCTGGCACGCCTGCAGGAGGTGTGGGTAGGCCGGCAGGTCGCCGAGATCAAGTCCAAGCTTCAGCGGATGTCCCCGGTAGAACAGGGCGACGAGTACCACGCTCTATTCGGCGACCTCGTGGCACTCGAGGCCTATCGTCGCAGCCTGCTGGAGCAGGCCAGCGGCGACCACCTCAGTGCGTGAGGGCCGGATACCGGTTATGGTTGAACCGTTGGGCGTCTTCGGAGAAAGGTCAGATATGGCTATTTCGATGAACCGTGTGCGGCGCGTCGCCGTCGCAGGTGCGCTCGCCGCTGCCGCACTGTGCGCGTCTGTCCTGGCCATTGTGGGAGCCTCGGATGCGTCGATCAGCGCGACGAACGGTAGATGCCTTGCGTGGTTCGGCTCCCGCGATGACGGCATCTGCATGGGCTACTCGAATGGCAGCGGTACCACGATCGGCACGCCGGACATCGGCGTGTACGGACCCGGGTATGGGCTCGGTGTCAGCAGCGGACCCTTACTGCCGGGCCAGACGTTCAATCAGGGCATAAGTCCCTAACCGTCCGGTTGGATCACCGTCGTGTCGGCGTCGATCTCGGTCAGCGTCACCATGGTCGGATCGGGCGAGACCCGGTCCGCTATCTTGCGGCGGCCGGCGTCGATCAGCGACTTGGTGGCGGGGCTGCCCGTCACGGCCCGGTAGGTGCC
>Ga0114959_10004652_pt1 | contig 10472 bp, 8 predicted proteins | sample C_130625_EF_Meta_FD_87317 | JGI IMG/M metagenome (GOLD analysis project Ga0114959, IMG submission 87317) | Freshwater microbial communities from Lake Croche, Canada to study carbon cycling - C_130625_EF_MetaG | ecosystem: Environmental > Aquatic > Freshwater > Lake | place: Lake Croche, Canada...
ACCAGACCGTCCTCGGTGAGTTCGTCGGCGATCGCCAACACGGTGGCCCGCACCCGCGGATCGTCGGAGGGCAGGAACCGTAGAAGTGGAACCAGCAGCAGCGAGGCATCCAGAGCGTCATCTCCATAGCGCTGGGTGAACACACCGCGGGAGTCCACGCCATGGGCGAGAATGTCGGCCTTGATCTCCTCGGCGATCACCCGCCACTGCTGGGCATAACTCGTGGAGCCCTGTAACTCGGCCAACTTCGCACCGCGATCGAGTGCAACCCAACACATCACCTTCGATGAGGTGAAGTGGCGGGGCTCACCGCGCACCTCCCAGATGCCGCGGTCGGGTTCGCGCCAGTGTTTGATAGCCTCCTCGACCTGCTCCTTGAGCACCGGCCAGAGTTGATCAGAGATGTGCTCCCGGGACTTGGCGTGCAGGTACACCGAATCCAGCATGGTGCCCCAGATATCGTGCTGGCGCTGGTTGTAGGCACCGTTTCCGATCCGCACCGGTCGAGCGTTGTCATAACCGGAAAGGTGGGTCAGCTCCTCCTCGACGAGTTCGCGTTCACCACCGACGGCATACATCACCTGCAACGGCTGTCGCTCGCCGTTGTTGGCGCCGGACACATCAGCGATGAAGGAGAAGAAGTCGTCTGCCTCGCGGTCGAGTCCCAGTGTGTAGAGACCCCACAGCGCGAATGTCGAGTCACGTACCCAGGCGTAGCGGTAATCCCAATTCCGTTCTCCGCCAGGAGTTTCCGGCAGTGACGTGGTGCTCGCGGCGAGTAGCGCCCCGGTCGGGGAATACGTCAGCCCTTTCAGCGTGAGCGCACTGCGTTGCAGATAGGACCGCCACGGGTGGTCGGGGAACTGGCCGATGTTGATCCACTGCCGCCAGGCCTCGCTGGTCTGCCACATTCTGTCGGTGGCTTCCTCGTAGGTCTGCGGCGAGGGATGCCCCGACCAGGACAGTGCCACGAACGCGTTATCGCCTTCTTTGAGCCGGGTCCGCGCGCGGGCTTCGCGGCCTTCCAATCCGATCCGCAGGTTGGTGGTCAGGCGCAGCGTGGGATGGGCGTCGGGATCGGTGCGGGCGCGGGCGACGGCCTCGCCGTAGGCGTCGGCGGAATACTCCCACTGTGCGGCGCTGCGGCCGTAGTCGAACGCGGGCTCGCAGTTCATGGCCAGTTCGACAGTGCCGCTGACACAGCGCACGGTGCGCAGCAGGATGTGGTCGGCATCCCAGTCCATCGGAGTTCGCCGATGCGTGCGTGACCGCGAATCCACGTCATGCCAGGGCCCCATCGCCAGCGCATCCCGGACGATAAGCCAGCCGGTGGGCGTCTGCCAGGTCGTCTCCATGATCAGGCTGCCCGGCAGGTAGCGCCGCGCCGCCGGCACCGACACGCCGTACGGACCGAGCAGGAAATGCCCGGCGCCGCGGTCGAGGATCGATCCGAACACGCTGGGGGAGTCCGGGCGCGGTACGCACATCCACTCCACGGATCCGGCCGCGGAAATCAGACAGGTGTTCTCGCAGTCCGACAGAAACGCGTAATCGGCGATCGGCGGGAACGGACTGCGCTGCGGGCTGGCAGGTGGGTACTGCGTGGGTTCCTCGTCCGCGCCGCGAACCTGCTGAACCATCAGGTCATCATGGCGGTCGCGACCGCCTGCGTCCACTGATCGGCCCCGAAATGCCTCGGGCGCCGTCGAGGATAGGCTGATTTGGTGGCAGGGTTCCTGAACTGGTGGGACGGCGCCGAGTTATGGCTGTCGGGCCGTGGTTTCGTATTGCAGACCGTGATCGTCATGCCGGTAGTTCTGCTGTTGGCCTGTGGCATTGCGGCAGCTGTCGATGCGGTCCTGGGCAATGGCATCGAGCTGGCTCGGCGATTGCGGGGTGACCGGCGATGACCGGAATGCCCCGATCCCGGGTGCGGATCGCGCTCATTGCCCTACTGGTGCTTGTGCTGATCGTCTGGGTGCTGAATCGCTGACACCGTCGTGCCACGGCGTGGCCCGCATGATGCGAGCGGAAGGATCGGGTGTTATCGTTCGCCCCATGCAATCGGTGACTCGCTTCGTCTTGGCGGTCTCAGGCGTTGGTGTGCACGCCGTTGCTGGTTCTCTTTGTTGTTGTCTCTAAACCCTCTGCTGCCCTGCGGTTTGGTGTTGGTGACGACTGTGACTGGAAACCATTTCTCCTTCGGGGCGGATTCTTCTCCCACGAAAACCGACGATGAGAAAGGCTTTTCATAATCATGTCTTCCAATGTCCTTCGCAAACTCAGAGTTGCCGCAGCGCTTGCCACCGCAACCACGGTGCTCGCCGCCTGCGGTGGGGGATCCAGCGATGTCGTGGGCGCCGGTGACGGCTCCAAGGCCGACACCACACTGACCCTGGTGGCCTATGCCGTTCCGGAACCAGGGTGGAGCAAGATCATCCCCGCGTTCGCCGCCACTGTCGAGGGCAAGGGTGTCGAGGTGACGACGTCCTACGGGGCTTCCGGAGATCAGTCCCGCGCCGTCGTGGACGGCAAGCCCGCCGATATCGTGAACTTCTCGGTCGAACCGGACGTCACCCGTCTGGTCAAGGCCGGCGAGGTCGCGGCCGACTGGAACGCCGACGTCACCAAAGGCATTCCATTCGGCTCGGTGGTCTCCCTGGTGGTCCGCAAAGGCAACCCGAAGAACATCAGGGACTGGGATGACCTTCTGGCTCCGGGCATCGAGGTGGTCACGCCCAGCCCGCTGAGTTCGGGGTCGGCCAAGTGGAACCTGCTCGCGCCCTACGCCGCCAAGAGCAGCGGCGGCCAGAACCAGCAGGCCGGACTGGACTACATCACCCGGTTGGTGACCGACCACGTCAAGACCCGCCCCGGTTCCGGACGCGAAGCCACCGACGTGTTCCTCCAGGGCACCGGCGACGTTCTGATCAGTTATGAGAACGAGGCCATCAACATCGAGCGCCAGGGCAAAGAGGTTGAGCACGTGAACCCGCCGCAGACCTTCAAGATCGAGAACCCGGTGGCCGTGGTGAGCACCGGCGCTCACACCGACAAGGCCGGTGCGCTGAAGAATTTCCTGTTCACCCCGGAGGGCCAGAGGATCTGGGCGCAGGCCGGTTTCCGACCGGTCGATCCGGCGGTGGCGGCGGATTTCACGGCTGATTTCCCGGCTCCGCAGAAGCTGTGGACCATCGACGACCTTGGCGGTTGGAAGACGGTAGATTCGGCACTGTTCGACAAGGAGAATGGCGCTATTACCGTGATCTACAAGAAAGCCACCGGATGACGGTAGTCCCGCACGCCACGACGGTCCGGCCCGAGATCAACTCGGGCCGGCCGTCCGGTGTTGGGGCCCGCCGTGATCACTCGACCCCCGCACTCGCCGGCGCGGCGTCGATCTGGCTGAGTGTGATCGTCCTGCTGCCTCTGTCGGCGATTGTGTGGCAGTCGGCCAAGGGCGGCCCGGGCGCGTTCTGGGCTGCGATCACCTCGCCCGCCGCACTGGCGTCATTCCGGGTGACGCTGACCGTCGCCGTCGGCGTGACGGTGGTCAACGCGGTCTTCGGTCTCCTGGTCGCCTGGGTGCTGACCCGGGACCACTTTCCTGGCAGAAGACTCGTCGACTCGGTCATCGACCTGCCCTTCGCGCTGCCCACCATCGTCGCGAGTTTGGTGATGCTGGCACTGTACGGGCCCAGCAGCCCGGTGAATCTTCACCTGCAGCACACCAGGTGGGGCATCGGGGTGGCCCTGCTGTTCGTCACGCTGCCCTTCGTGGTGCGATCCGTGCAACCGGTACTGATGGAACTCGACCACGAAGTCGAGGAAGCCGCGGCATCGCTGGGCGCCAGCAATCCGGTGATCTTCGCGCGCGTGGTACTGCCGGCGTTGCTTCCGTCGCTGCTGTCTGGTGCCGGACTGGCATTCGCGCGAGCAATCGGCGAGTTCGGTTCGGTCGTCCTGATCGGCGGCGCCATACCGGGTGAGACGGAGGTGTCCTCGCAATGGATCCGCACCCTGATCGAGAACGATGACCGCACCGGTGCGGCGGCGGTTTCCATTGTGCTGCTTGGGGTCTCGTTTCTGGTATTGCTGGTGTTGCGGACACTCGGATCGCGGGCTGCCAGACGCGAGGAGTTGGCGCTGTGATTCTCTCGCCAAGAGCGCGCTACCTCGTGCGGTTTATCGCACTGGCCTATGTTCTGGTTCTGCTGGTGGTACCCGTCGGTCTGATCGCGTGGCGAACCTTCGCGCCGGGGCTGGGGGCGTTCTTCGCCTCGATCACCACGCCGGCCGCCGTGTCGGCCTTGCAGTTGTCGCTGCTGGTGGTCGCGATCGTGGTTCCCCTCAACGTCATTTTCGGTGTCCCGACGGCATTGTTATTAGCGCGCAAGCGCTTCCGGGGCAAGGCTGCTCTACAGGCTGTCATCGACCTGCCCTTCGCCGTGTCGCCGGTAGTGGTCGGCGTGGCGCTGATCCTGCTGTGGGGTACCGCGGGCTTGCTCGGCGTCGTCGAGAACGGGCTTGGCCTCAAGATCATCTTCGGTCTTCCCGGCATCATCCTGGCAAGTATTTTCGTCACTGTGCCGTTCGTGATCCGTGAGGTCGAGCCGGTGCTGCATGAATTGGGCACCGATCAGGAAGAGGCGGCCGCGACGTTGGGTTCGAGTTGGTGGCAGACCTTCTGGAAGATCACCTTGCCGTCGATCCGCTGGGGCCTCACCTACGGAATTGTGCTGACCGTCGCTCGGACGTTGGGCGAGTACGGCGCGGTGATCATGGTGTCGTCCAACCTGCCGGGTAAGTCGCAGACCTTGACCCTGCTGGTGTCCGATCGCTACAACCGGGGTGCCGAGTACGGTGCCTATGCGGTCTCGACACTGTTGATGATGGTCGCGGTGCTGGTACTAATCGTCCAGGTGGTCCTGGACGCGCGACGGCGCCGGGTGGCGGGATGAGGAGCTGGATCTCGTGACCAACGCGATTACCGTCGTCGGCGCCAATAAGCGCTACGGCGACTTCAGCGCCTTGGACAATGTGGATTTCACCGTGCCGACCGGGTCGCTGACCGCGCTGCTCGGACCTAGTGGTTCGGGTAAGTCCACGCTGCTGCGCGCGATCGCCGGTCTGGACACCCCGGATACCGGCAGCATCACCATCAACGGTGTCGATGTCACCGGCGTGCCTCCGCAGCGACGCGGAATCGGCTTCGTCTTCCAGCATTACGCGGCCTTCAAGCATCTGACGGTGCGCGACAACGTCGCATTCGGCCTCAAGATCCGCAAGTTGCCGAAGGCCGAGATCGGTGACAAGGTCGATAATCTGCTCGAGGTGGTGGGACTGGCCGGATTTCAGACGCGCTATCCCAATCAGCTGTCTGGCGGTCAGCGTCAGCGGATGGCGCTGGCGCGGGCGTTGGCGGTGGATCCGAAGGTACTGCTGCTGGACGAGCCGTTCGGCGCGCTCGACGCCAAGGTCCGCGAGGATCTGCGTGCGTGGTTGCGGCGCCTGCACGACGAGGTTCACGTCACTACGGTGCTGGTCACCCACGATCAGGCCGAGGCGCTGGATGTGGCCGACCGGATCGCGGTGCTAAACAAGGGCCGGATAGAGCAGATCGGTACTCCGTCGGAGGTGTACGACAGTCCTGCCAACGCGTTCGTGATGTCGTTTCTGGGCAACGTCTCCTCGCTCAACGGAATTTTGGTGCGCCCGCACGACATTCGGGTCGGGCGCACACCAGAAATGGCGATCGCCGCCGCCGATGCGACCGCCGAGAGCACCGGCGTCATCCGGGCCACCGTCGACCGGGTGGTCTATCTCGGTTTCGAGGTGCGGGTCGAGTTGATCAGCGCCACCACCGGTGCACCGTTCGTGGCACAGATCACCCGAGGTGACGCCGAGGCGCTCGGCCTGAAGTCAGGCGACACCGTCTATGTGCGCGCGACCAGGATCCCGCCGATTTCCGGCGCTGAGCAGTTGCTTCCGTGAGGTGTGAACCGAAGGTAGTCGACGCCGATGTGAAGGACACCATGAACGCAGGCGACTCCACGAACCGGTTGTTCCTCGGCGTGTGTGCTCTGGCTGTCTTGGCCACCGCGACCGTGGGTTGTGTCCGGACCGTGGCTCCCGAGCCCGAGGTGGCCACGGTGCCTGCGGCAACGACGTCAATCGCCCCAACGAACGGCGAGGAGCCCACAATCACAGGCGGTAACGGTGGTCAGGGCGGTCAGGGCGGTGCGGGCGGTAGAGGTGGTCAGGGCGGTGCGGGCGGTAAAGGCGGTCAGGGCGGTATCGGTGGGACTGACGGCGCTGACGGCGCTGACGGGGCCAACGGCGCCGACGGCGCGCCCGGCTGAACCGCCGCGATCGGTTACGCAGCGAGGCGTTGTGCGACCGCCCGGTCGAAACGATCAAGCACCGTTTCGGCCAGTAACGGATGTGCGCCGAGTGGTTGGGCCATCACAATGCCCTCGTCGGCGGCGATCGCGGCCACCCGGTCGGTGATTCGGCCACCGGCGATGAACCAGGGCGCCAGGGCGATTCGCCGTGCCCCCAGGTGCCGGAGTTCGGCGATGCCATCGGCAACCGACGGCGTCGGGCCGGTGGCGTAGGCCACCCGGGCGCCCGCCCAACGGGTTCCAAGAGCCATGGCCGCAGCGAGGGTGGCGGTACCGGCGTTGGCCTCGGCATGGCTGGAACCAACCGCCACCACCAGTACGCCGGTGTCATCGCGATCGATGTCGACACCCACCTCGTGTAGGCGTTGCCGCATCACATTCACGAGGCGCGGATCCTCGCCGAGGGTGTCTGCCCGGAGAATATCCGCGTGAGCGGAACCGGCCCCCGCGCAACCGGCCTGCGCGCGACCGGCCTGCGCCTCGGCAATGATTTCCGGGATGTCGACCCGGGCGTGGTACGCGCTGGCCAACAGCAGTGGTGTGACGACAGCCGGACTGTCGAATCCGTTCAGAATGTCCAGCAGGTTCGGGGTGCTCTTCTCGCAGAACGCCACCCGCACGACCAGACTGGGCCGGATCAGGCGGATCTGATCGGCCACGGCGTGGGTATTGGCCGCGGCACGAGGATCGGCGCTGCCGTGTGCGGTGAGTACCAGAGCAGGACTGCTCATGAAACGTGCAATCCGCACTCAGTCTTGGTCAGACCCTTCCAGCGACCGCTGCGCGGGTCGGCGCCATCGGCCGGCTTTGCGGTACACGGCTCGCAGCCGATCGACGGATAGCCCTCTCCCACAAGGGGATTCACCAGAATTCCGTTGGCGTCGATATAAGCCTGCATGTCGGCGTCGGTCCATGCCGCCAGCGGGTTGATCTTGACCAGATTGAACGCCTCGTCATAGGAGATCACCCGTGAGTCGGCGCGAGTCGGTGAGTCCACCCGACGAACACCGGTGACCCAGGCCGCGTAGCCGGTCAATGCGCGGCGCAACGGAACCACCTTGCGCAACCGACAGCATTCCCCGGGTTCCCGGGCGAACAGATCCTTGCCCAACAGCCGGTCCTGTTCGGCGACGGTGTGCTCTGGTGTGACGTTGATGACCGTGATGTCGTAGACCGACTCGACCGCATCCCGGGTGCCGATGGTCTCGGCGAAGTGATACCCGGTGTCGAGGAACAGCACATGCACCCCGGGCCGCACTCTGGCGGCCATGTCGACCAGCACCCCGTCCTGCATGTTCGAGGCCACCACGTAGTGCGAACCGAACTGGGCGTCGGTCCACGCCACAACGTCCGATGCGCTCGCGCCGTCGAGTTCTGCCGCACCGCGGGCAGCCAACGCCCGCAGGCTCTCGTCGCTCATCGCGCTCACCGCGCTCGTCGGGCTCATCGCAACTGGTCCTCATCCGCCCGCACTGCCCACTGGGCGAACCGCTCGCCAGGCTCGCGCTGCTCGGTGAAGTTACGCACCACCCGCTCGATATAGTCGCCCACCTCGGCACCGGTGACCTTGTGCTGCCGCAGTTTTCGGCCGAAGTTGCTATCCAGGCCCAGGCTTCCGCCCAGATGGACCTGGAAGCCCTCGGTGCTCCCGCCGTCGCCGTCCTCGATCACCTGGCCCTTGAACCCGATATCGGCGACCTGGATCCGGGCGCACGAGTTGGGGCAGCCGTTGATATTGATCGTGACCGGGACGTCGAGTGCCGCGTTGAGGTCGGCCAGTCGCCCTTCGAGTTCGGGAACGAGCACCTGGGCACGCTTGCGGGTTTCAGCGAAGGACAGCTTGCAGAACTCGATTCCGCTGCAGGCCATCAGGTTCCGCCGCCAGTGTGACGGAGTCGACGGCAGTCCCAGGGCATCCAGGCCGGCGATCAGTTCATCGAGCTTGTCATCGGGCACGTCCAGGATGATCAGCTTTTGGTAGGGCGTGAACCGGATGCGGTCCGACCCGACCTTTTCGGCGAGGTCGGCAACCGCGGTCAGGATGGTGCCCGACACCCGACCGGCGATTGGGGCCACGCCAACGGCATTGAGTCCGTTGCGCAGTCGCTGCACGCCGACGTGGTCGATGGGACGAACGACCGGTTCGGGTGCGGGGCCGTCGATCAGCGGCCGCTTCAGGTACTCGGTTTCCAGAACGTGCCGGAATTTCTCGATGCCCCAGTCCTTGATGAGGAACTTCAGTCGCGCCTTGGCCCGAAGCCGGCGATAGCCGTAGTCGCGGAAGAGGCTGACGACTGCCTCCCAGACCTCGGGCACCTCGTCGAGTGGCACCCAGGCGCCGACCCGCTGGGCCAGCATCGGGTTGGTCGACAGGCCGCCGCCCACCCACAGGTCCAGGCCGGGGCCGTGCTCGGGATGGTTTACCCCGATGAAGGCGATGTCGTTAACCTCGTGCACGACATCCTGCAGACCGCTGATGGCGGACTTGAACTTTCGCGGCAGGTTCGCGTACTCCGGTTTGCCGACATAGCGGCGCACGATCTCCTCGATCGCCGGCGTCGGATCGAGGACCTCATCGAGGGACTCACCGGCCAGCGGTGAGCCGAGCACGACCCGCGGGCAGTCCCCGCAGGCCTCGGTGGTCTGCAGTCCTACTGCATCGAGTCGACGCCAGATTTCCGGCATGTCCTCGACCCGGATCCAGTGGTACTGCACGTTCTGCCGGTCGGAGATGTCGGCGGTGTCGCGGGCGAACTCCGTTGAGATCGTGCCCAGGGTGCGCAGCGCTGCGGCGGTCAACACACCTCCGTCGCTGCGCACCCGCAACATGAAATACGGCGCCTCGAGCAGATCGATGTTCTCATCGCCGGTGAACGTGCCGTCGTAACCCTGCACCCGCTGGGTGTAGAGACCCCACCAGCGGAACCGGCCGCGCAGGTCGATCTTGTCGATGCTGTCGAATCCGTCCCGGGCGTAGATGGTCTCGATCCGTTCCCGAACATTGAGCGGGGCGTCGTCCTTCTTCAACTGTTCGTTGGCGTTGAGCGGCTCCAAGTCCCCGAGAGCCCACTGGCCCTCGCCGCGCTGCTTCGGCGCGTGAGTTGGATCGGTTGTCGTCATGGGACGCTCCTAGGGTCGGGGGAGCCGGTGTTCGAATCGCGCCGATCGCCGGGTGGGAAAATCCGGTGGCGCAGATCCGGCAACCAGCGGGTGCACAGGGCCTACGGCAGCAAGGCGGGACAACAACAGCGGCGAGAGCGGGTAAACCCCTCCGCGGCTGACATGGGTGTCATTGTGCCACGGCCGCGATGATGCCCGTAACCGGCCGGAACTCGGCTTTCTGCGACACTCATCACATGGTGGACCCGCCCGTGCTCACCCTGACCCCGGGTACCGCGTTCGGTATCTACGTGCACGTGCCGTTCTGCGCCACCCGATGCGGATACTGCGACTTCAACACCTACACCGCGTCCGAGTTGGGGGATTCGACGCCGGATGGCTGGCTGGCGGCGCTGCGGACTGAACTCGCGTTGGCCGCCGATCGCGTGGGCGCGAAGGCGGTGGACACGGTGTTCGTCGGCGGCGGCACGCCGTCGCTGCTGGGTGCGGCTCGGCTCGCCGAGGTGCTCGACGCCATCCGGGCCCACTTCGCGCTGGCCGCCGATGCCGAGATCACCACCGAGGCCAACCCGGAATCCACCACGGGCGAGTTCTTCGCCGATATCCGCGCAGCCGGCTACAACCGGGTTTCGCTGGGTATGCAGTCGTCGTCCGCGCGGGTGCTGGCAATCCTGGATCGCACCCATTCGCCAGGCCGGGCCCCGGCTGCGGCCAGGGAAGCACGTGACGCCGGCTTCACCCACGTCAGCATCGACCTCATCTACGGCACCCCGGGGGAGTCCGACGATGATCTGCTGGCCTCAGTCGATGAGGCACTGGCGGCCGGGGTGGACCACGTCTCGGCCTATGCGCTGGTGGTCGAGGAGGGCACCGCGCTGGCCCGCCGGGTGCGCCGCGGCGAATTGCCCCGGCCCGACGACGACGTGCTGGCACGCCGCTATGAGCTAA
>Ga0114959_10004658_pt1 | contig 10463 bp, 8 predicted proteins | sample C_130625_EF_Meta_FD_87317 | JGI IMG/M metagenome (GOLD analysis project Ga0114959, IMG submission 87317) | Freshwater microbial communities from Lake Croche, Canada to study carbon cycling - C_130625_EF_MetaG | ecosystem: Environmental > Aquatic > Freshwater > Lake | place: Lake Croche, Canada...
CATGGAGTGTTTCATCGTAATACGTCGTTGGCTGAAACAGCAGATGTCTTCATAATTCTGATAAGGAGTATACCCATCAAATGACAGTTTCTTTGACAGATTCCCATTAATATAGACTTCTAGACAATCCTGCATACAAATGATAACCACATGAACCCATTTGCTAATCGGAATATTCTCCACTTCTACATAATTATTCCATGTCTTAAAGGTATTCATATACACTCGGAGAGTATTGGTATCCGAACGCATGTAAACACCGGGCGCTAACAACGGAAACTGGGAAGAGTACCCTTTGTGGAAGATATGCAAAAGGCCCAGTTCCTGACGAAAAGCAGAGGGATCAGCATGCATATAAAAGGAATAACTGAACTCAATTCCACTGCGTTCATTATCGGATAGGTTCACTGTCTTTGCCCCTTTGACATTTGGATTTTGCACAATCGATTTGGATTGACTATCCATGGCATAGGTATGTGGCAACAGATCCGTTCGATTCATGGACATGCGATGGATGTATTTGTAAATCAATTCAATGAAGATGAACACCATAAATACAACGACTACACATATCACCCCAAATAGAACATCATATAATGCACCACTACTGACGTTTTTACCGGATGAATTTACTCCAGGAATATTATTGGGTCGTTGATTCGGTGAGGTATTTTTATTCATACCGAGCATGTTCAGCATGGTCGTCCTTCTTTTATTTGCACTTTTTTTAAAAAGTATACAAATGATGATGCAACCTGTATACTTTTCATAATGTGCTTTTGCGCACTTTTTGTGCACTTTTTCTTATTCACCCACGCTTTTTGCGCACTTTTTCCTAAAAAGTGCTTTTTCTTATTAACCCATGCTTTTTGCGCACTTTTTTCTAAAAAGTGCTTTTTCTTATTAACCCACGCTTTTTGCGCACTTTTTCCTAAAAAGTGCTTTTTCTTATTAACCCACGCTTTTTGCGCACTTTTTCCTAAAAAGTGCTTTTTCTTATTCACCCATGCTTTTTGCGCACTTTTTTCTAAAAAGTGCTTTTTCTTATTCACCCATGCTTTTTGCGCACTTTTTTCTAAAAAGTGCTAGTTGAGACCGAAATACTTACACCAGGAGCAAAGAAGGAGGAAATCCATTGTGCAAATCCCGTAATAGGCTGAGGACCGGCAATATAATTCTTATACACCGCTTCTGGGTGAAGTGCCGCATCATACATGACTGTATTTGCAATTTGTCCCCCAAAACCACCATAGGATAGCAGATTGGCAGAGTAGCCTCCTGCATCCACTTTATAAAAGGATGGCAATACACAGGATCGGGACAGTTTTCCATCCAGATACACGTCAACTGTCTTTCCGTTCACAGCAATGGTAATATTCACCCACCGCTGTAAATCTACTTCTGGCAAATCGCAAATAGCAGAGGAGTCTAATAGACCAGAATCCGTCTGCAAATTAGAAAAGGTCGTATTCTGTGTAGCTTTCTCCAATGACTCTGTATTGGACGCCGATGAAGTAGTAGCAGGAGTAGCACCTTTTTCCTTCGTATGAAGACGCACACTTAGCTTGGGCTTATTTCCACCCAGATAGACACGGATGGTATCAAAATTGGGACCGCCGACATTGATAATTGACTTATTTAATCCTGCACGATATCCCCATGTAGTAATGTATATCCACGTGGAAATCGTAAATTCACCGCCTTCAAAAATAGGAGGCAGTTGATTCGATGTAAATGTAATTGGTTTGGTCGGGTCCACTTGGGCAGATTGCGTAGTAGAAAGAAGTGTATAGCCATTACCGCTTGACGGGCCAAATAGGTATTGATATAAATAATATAAACCAATGAGTCCAGCAAAAAAGATGAGTACTGGAATCAATCGTATAATGGGACTACTATTCGTATTCGTAGCTTCCATGGTCCTGTCAGATACAGGGATTTTCTAAGCGACCAAATGCCACTTTTTCCAAAAAATGCTGGTCTAAGCATAGGGTGTATTCCATTCAAGATATCCGCCTTTTGGGGGTCGTGTAATAGGATCACACGGTAATCCGGGAGGGCATTGTGCAAATAATCTTATATTTGGAAAGCTAATATCAATCTTATTATCTTCCAGCACCATGCCATTTGTATCCACATGATTCAGACGTATACGCTCAACCTCATTCGGAGCCATTCTGGCTGGATTTACAACAACATGAATAACTGTGCCAGCGATTCCTTCATTTCCAACAGATAAAGGACTGCTAATCACCACCGGATAATTCTGAAGACGTTCAGAAGCGACAATCTTATTATCATAGATCACATCAAATCGTCTCCCATCGCGTAGTATTGCAATAAATATCCATTTTTGTTTTGGAATGGGAGGCAATTCAATCACTTCCTCCTTTAGTGTACCTCCATGATTGGTTTGTACTCGGAGGCGTGTGCTTGTTTTCATTTTTTCAGACGGAGTTGCTGCAATTTCTAGATACCAATTATTTTCCACTTGAAGAAGTGGTATATAGGCTCCATGATAGGTAGCAGTTCGATTGCCATCACTTAGTTTATAAAACCCCATTACCGTAGTTCCATTGCTTCCAAGTATGGATTGCTGTGTTACATCGGGCATAAGTATATTTTTCTTTTTATTCAAAGGTGTTAAAGAACCAAGTATATCGTTATTGCCGGCACCTGGATAAATATAGGTAATAAGAACATATCCTATCACTACTATTAATACAATTCCCCCTATGACCTGATAGATCAAATTCATAGATGGTACCTATTTATGGATTTGATTTGTTCCTTTATCTGCGATCACCACTTAGGAGCACATAGCAGATGTAGAGGAGGGTGGCATTGGACCTGCACCCATCTCAGTAGATGTACTTAATGATGGCCGTGCATACCGTATTTCAGATGTAAGTAGGACACGGGGCCATATTTTCAAATTGCGAACTTTTGCTATATTGGATTCAATGCCTGAAACAGGATAAATGTCTCCTAACACACTCTTTGGCGTAGTCTGAAAGGCACGCGTTTTAACAAGTTTGCCATCTAGATATACCTCTAATGCATTCTCTAATACAATAATACCAATACGAAAGGGTTCTTGAATGGGAATATTAGATATAATCACGTTTTCCATATTATTATCCTTATTGAGGACAGATACGATCATATCATTTGTATCGGGTAATAATGCAACGGCCAAATTGTAATTGCTTAATACGCCTAATAGGGTATCACCAGACGGAGTAGCTTGTTTTGTAGCCCCACGAGTGAATAAAATACGAGGATGAGATGAAAACTGTAAGGGGTTTTGTATAAATACATCAAGAATCATGGAATATCCGAAGCACTGTGTTTGGATAGGTAAGTCCTTATTCAAAATTTGTCCTGGGGCTGTATTACTCCAAAAAAGCATACCATCATCAAAACCTGGTACAAGTATTTTACCGGGAGCTCCTGCTTGTAATTGAAAGATAGGTGTAATGAAAAAATGTACAAATAGCAATATGATTAGCATAATGACAATAATTCCAAAGACATACGATAGGACTCGTGGAATACTACTTGTTGCAAAAGAGCCAGCGTTTGAGCTTGAATCTCCAAACATAGTTGGCATCCATGATGCACCTGAATTACCTGTGATACTATCCTTTGTAAATAAAGATGGCAACCAATTAGCGGATCCTGTATTCGATACAGGCTTAGTCGAGTTTCTAAAAAAATCTTTTAGATGTGTAAATGACTCAGCCATTCTCCTATTTCATCGTATTGATAAAATAAAAAACCCCGCCCACCGCTGATAATACAACGGTACCCGTAATAAATCCTTTTATAAAAGAACGGTAATCTACTTCATTCATATCTTCTCGTGTCCATACTGGTGAACGATTGCGCTTTCCTAGTCGCTCATAATATGCGAGTACCTCTTCCAATGTCCATTCTGGTTTTGCGGTTATCTTATTTACATTATTATGAAGCATAATAGTCCATTTAATAAGATCTGTTCTAGAATCCAAAAATGGTGTGAGAGGATGTTTCGCCAGGTATTCTTTGTAATGATCTTTGCAGATAGGGCATGGTATAAGATTAGAGAGTGATTCATAAAATTCTTTTGCTGATTTTTTATCAGTATATGTGGGGGTTTTTGAATATCCCAATGCCGTAATATGAATGGTATGCCAAAAAAACGGACCCCATACACTTGGTGGGAACTGCATCCTAAGCACTTTTTAGAAAAAAAGGAGCTTTTTTATAAAAAAAGCTCGCAAAAAAACTGGCAAAAAAATCACACATGGGGGCTTGAATTGCATGGGGATTTTTGCGAGCTTTTTTCTAAAAAGCTCAATATAAAGATACTTGTTGATTACCTATATAAGAACTCTTTAATGGAGATACAATCACAAAGACCGCAACAATGTACAAATTGTGGCATAACAGGTCATGTCTTTCGCAATTGCACAGCACCCGTTACAAGTTACGGAATTATTCCTGTTCGTTATCTTACAACTACCTATCAAACCTCTCTCTTTTCGTCACTTTCAGACAATGGTAATGAAAGTCTTCAATATCTTTTAATCAAACGAAAAGATTCCATTTCCTATGCAGAGTTTTTGCGCGGACGTTATACGATTACTGATCCTATCTATATTGGTCGATTGATACGTAACATGACACAGGATGAACATCGCCGTTTGAAAACGATGACCTTTGATGAATTATGGCAAACCTTTTGGGGCGAGCAATCGAGTTTACGGTCGCATAAAAGCGATTATGAAAGTTCTATTAAAAAATTCATGCAACTCCAAGATAGTTTGCCCACACTACTTGCAGAAAATCCAACAAAATGGACGGAGCCTGAATGGGGATTTCCAAAGGGTCGGCGAAATCCTTATGAAACCGATATTAATTGTGCCATGCGCGAATTTCAAGAAGAAACGGGAATTAAACGAAATGAGTTCTCGGTGATTTACAATACGCATTCCATTTCTGAAACATTTTATGGATCAAGTGGTGTACGCTATTGTCACAAGTATTACATTGCAGTCTGCAATAAATCATTTGAAGTGGAGTTGAATATGAATAATTATCATATGGCCCGTGAAATTGGTGGCATTCAGTGGTGTTCATTAGATGAGGCTACATCAAAGATTCGTCCGGATAATGTAGAGAAACGAGAAATTCTATTAAAGGCTGGAAAAATTATGCGAAATTTTCATCCTGTAGATATGAATGAATGAGCGAATATTATGCCTATGATAAATCATACACTATAAATAGTATGTCCTCTACATCCAATCAGGATAGCTCTTTACCACAAGACCCATTTGCAAATCATCTTCATTCAATACCACAAGACCCATTTGCAGAGGATGGTGAAGGTAATGTACCAGAAGAAGTGCAGAGTTTAGAACCTGAAACAGTTGAAGAGGAACCTGCTGTTGAGGAGCCTGCTGTTGCAGAACCGGCAGTTGAAGAACATGCGGCTGAAGTGGCTGCCGAGGAGGAATTTAACGAAGAGCCTTCTAACGAAGAGGAATCTAAAGAGGAGCCTTCTAATGAAGAGGAATCTAACGGAGAGGAATCTAACGAGGAGGAATCTAACGAGGAGGAATCTAACGAAGAGCCTTCTAACGAAGAGGAATCTAACGAGGAGGAATCTAATGAGGAGCCTTCTAACGAAGAGGAATCTAACGCGGAGGAATCCAACGAAGAGCCTTCTAACGAAGAGGAATCCAACGAAGAGGTTCCCGCAGTAGAAAATATCCCTGCGATAGAAGACGTTCCTGCGGTAGAGAATAAATCAAATAATAGTATTCATTATGATTTTGATTCCCTAACCAATGAAGAAATACTAGATAAATGGGATACTACAATTGATTTTAAGGAGCGCGATAATATCCTTGCAGAACTCCAGCGCAGAGATTTATTCCCATCCAGTGCACTAAGTCAATGGGAATATGAAACGGGCGCCTATCCAGATGTGCGTGATCCAGAGTTTTTACAAAAGCTCCTTTCCAAGCGTGAATTTGCAGAATCTTTACAAACTACTTGGAAGCCCCGCATAAATCCGTGCGATGACAATTCTACCTTTGAAGTCACGCCTGTTCAGCGATTTGTATCTAACTTTATGTCACCTAAAACGCCATATATGTCTGCATTACTCTTTCATGGTGTTGGTGTAGGTAAAACATGCGCCGCCACACAAATTGCAGAAGCATGGTTAGAATATTTTCCTCACCAGGAAGTACTTCTTGTTGCTCCTCCCACCATTCAACAGGGGTTTTTTCGTACCTTTTTTGATATTAGTAAAGTGGTACTTGGTGAAGGAGATGAACCTAATACTGCATCACAGTGTACAGGGACTACCTATATGAAATTAACCAATACGCTGTATGAAAGAGACCTTGCTAAAATAGAAAAAGCAGTAAATAAACTTATTAAGCGTCGCTATAAAGTATTTGGCTATATTTCTTTTAAAAATTATATAAGTAATATTATTGATGATATTCCATCGGGTATTTCAGATGAACTGCGTGAAAAATTAATGAAAAAATACATTCGCAACAAGTTTAGTGGAAAATTATTGATTGTGGATGAAGCACACAATCTTCGTGATCTTACAGAAGAAGGTGACGCAGAAGGGGATTATACAGGAGGTAAAGCTGAAAAAGGTGATGCGGCCGGCGGTAAACAACTCACGCCTTATCTTCGCTATGTACTCAAATACTCAGAAGGGATGAAATTCTGTGCATTAACTGCAACACCTATGTATAACTCCTATAATGAAATTATTTTTATGCTAAACCTTTTGCTGTTAAATGATAAAAAAGCTACCATTGTCGAGGAAGATATTTTTGATCGTGTGGGAAATATTACTGAGAATGGCTCAAAAATGTTATCGTATATCTCTCAACGATATGTTAGCTTTATGCGTGGCGAAAACCCACTCTCTTTTCCCATTCGTCTCTTTGCAGACCATGTTCCAGCCATATCAATCTATCCTACAATGACTCCACGCGGTGTTCCAATTGAAGCCGCCGATTTAACCTATTATACGCATCTACCAATTGTGCCAATTCTATTAAAAGGCGAAACACTCAAGGCTACACTCAGCTTTATGAATAAATTGCCAGCGGGTGGAAAAGGGATAAGCGCCATGGACCTTGCAAGTCTAGTTCATGCGGGTAATTTTATTGTCCCTGCTACTGGTGATGCGAACGATGATTCGTATGACTCCTATAAAAAACGCACAGATATCAATGCACTAACTACTGCATTTACAAAAGAAAGTTCTGGTGGTGAAATAAGATATCGTGCTAAGCCCCATAAGGGCTACAGCTCCGACGGAGCATCTAAGCCCCTTCTCCATACAGATGGAGAAGAAGGTAGAGAAGCCGAGTGGTTAGCGGTAGGGCCACTTGCTACCTACAGTCAAAAGTTTGAGTTTTTTATTGAGCGGGTTCGCACTGCCGAGGGATGCATTTTTGCGTATACCAGATTTGTAGGTGGTGGTGCGGTTCCCTTAGCACTCGCATTAGAGGCAAATGGATATTTGCCATATGGAAGAAAATCAGGGTTGTTGGCAAATGGAATTCAAGCTCCTGGCGGTAGACAATGCGCCCTCTGCCCTAAAAAGGAGAATGATCACGGAAGTACAAATCATACCTTTTCGCCTGCCTATTATGGTATACTCACTGGAGATGCAGCCATTTCTCCCCATAACGAACAAACCATAAAAGCACAGCGAGCAATAGAAAATGCAACAGGTATTAAAATGAAAGTAATCATTGGATCCCAGATTGCATCCGAAGGTGTGGACTTGCGATTTGTACGTGAAACCCATATTATTGACTCCTGGTTTCATTTAAATAAAACAGAGCAAATCTTGGGTCGTGCCATTCGGTTTTTATCACATTGTGCCCTGCCGATTGAAAAGCGAAATAATACAGTATATCTCTATACAGCTATTTTACCTACAACTTCACCTACTGCGTTAAGTCCCAAAGAGACGACGCTGCCTTCGGCAGCTCTAACTCGTGAAACAGCGGATTTATACAGTTATCGGATTGGATTTAAAAAAGCAGTTTTAATTGGAAATGTGACACGAATTATGAAACAGTCAGCCATTGATTGCAATCTCAACAGGGATGCCATTATTATTAAGGGGCAAGATACAGTAGTTCAAATGGATGCACAACGTCAAGTACGTGAAGAAGTATCCATTAATGATATGCCATTTACAGCGGTATGTGATTGGATTGAAACTTGCGAATACAAATGCAAACCAACCATTGCATTAAAAGAGATAGATGATTCTACTTATGATGAATTCTCGTCCAGATGGCGTATACAGCAAATGAAAGATAGGATTCGTGCACTATTTTCACAGCAAACCTTTTATCAATCTGAAGATTTATGGAATATGTTTGCGGATATACCACGATTGGCAGCAGTTGATTTGTTATCGGATATTGTGAATAATAAAACATTTCAAGTGAAACATGGCGATAGATCGGGCTACATACGATATTGTAATGGATATTATATCTTTCAGCCAAATGTCTATATGGATTTAACCATTCCATTAGCAATTCGCGTGGCTAAATTTCCTGTTAAGAGAGATAAATATATACCAATGGAGTACGAAGATGAGGAAGTGGTAGAAGAAAAAACAGAAATAAAACACATAACCTATTCTATTGAACAAATATGGACAGCCATCGAAAAATGGGTTCAACGATTATCAGAAAGTGCTACGTACATTAAACCTCCAGATGAAATAGAGCAACGTATCATTGATATATCACATGATGATAAGGAACAATCAGGTGTATATAATCAAATTTTGGAAATGATTGAATGGTTACACACTTCTTTTCAAAAGTCTACCAATAAAAATCCTGAAGCACTTCGTCGTGCCCTTCTGTTTTACTTTTGGGATGAATGGTTATCGATTGATGAGCAAAAGAATCTCATCTATTCTACTGGAGCCAATGTATTAGAGTGTATTAAGGAAAATCAATATATATTTGGTAAAACAGTAATCAATCGTTTTATTGATCCAAAAACAGGAGATCTACATTATTTATGTGAGCAGGGAAATGTATGCGGTACATCGGTAATAGATGCGGTTCGACGAGATAAAATGGAGCCTATACGTTCCTTTGTATTAAATCAGAAAACAACGGGACAACCCTATGGATTTATTGTTCCTAAAAATGGAGGTGTTGTATTCAAATCAGACGTACCTCCTGAAGTTGGAGGTAAAATAGGGCGCGGTAGGGAATGTGGAAATGTTAGTACAATGACTGGGCATATTATGTATCTGATACAAATTGGAGATGTATTAAAACGTGCTGATAAATCTGATTTTGATTTACATCGTGAAGCAATTACGGATACACGACGCATTAGAAATTCAACACGTGCATGTGTGCTTCTTAATCTGCTTCTTCGATTTTTGAATGAAGAACAGCTGGAACAAAAACAATGGTTTTTTCGGAGCGTTAATGCATATTATAGAGGGTATAAAGGTGTGTTTAGATTAAAGAAATAAAGCAATAAATGCAATAAAAATAAAATTGAGACAAGCTAAAGACAAAAGAGTAAGACTACACAGAGGAAATGGAATCAACTGCATTCTTTGAAAGGAAAATTAGTCTGACTCCAAAGGAACTAAATGAAGTAAAAACACAGCCACTTGAAGACTTACTAATTAAAAAGTCCAAAGAAATCATGGAAAATAAATGCTCAGAACAAGGGTTTGTTCTTCCCGGCTCCATTAAACTTCTTTCTCGATCAATGGGATATTTTGAGTCTGCACGTTTTACAGGCGACGTCATCTATTATGTAAAACTCGAAGGTAATATCGTGTATCCCGCCGACGGTGTACAAATTATTGGTGAAGTCATTCGTAAAAATAAGATGGGTCTTTACATTAATTATAAGAATGCAATTCGTATTCAAGTGCCGCGTGATTTGCATCTTGGAAATGAAGAATACGATTCCATCCAAATTGGAGACATGGTTAACATTGAACTAAAACGGTCAAAATTTGCAATTCATGATGATTTTATCCTTGCAAGCGGTCTATTTATTTCATCCGAACAGAAGAAAGTGCAAGAAACGGAATCTAAGTCCGAGTCCGAGTCAGAAGCAGAAGCAGCACCAGAATCAGAGTCAGAACCAGAAGCAGAGCCAGAGCCAGAGTCAGAACCAGAATCAGAGTCAGAAGATGAAGATGAAGATGAAGTCTAAAGGGTGGGGGTGTGGGGTGTGGGGTTAGCGGAGCATGCATCCACTGCGTAATCTATAATGGAACATCCTCTATACGGAATAACAGGAATGGTAGCCTACGAGGACCGTAAAAAAATATTTGATACCATAAAACTTCTTGTACAATCCGAACAAGAGGAAGTCTTTCGAATTATACGTAAAACAAAGGAAAACTATACGGAGAATTCCAA
>Ga0114959_10004660_pt1 | contig 10461 bp, 12 predicted proteins | sample C_130625_EF_Meta_FD_87317 | JGI IMG/M metagenome (GOLD analysis project Ga0114959, IMG submission 87317) | Freshwater microbial communities from Lake Croche, Canada to study carbon cycling - C_130625_EF_MetaG | ecosystem: Environmental > Aquatic > Freshwater > Lake | place: Lake Croche, Canada...
CCCGCACCTTCACGTAGTCCTCGGGGCCGCCGACGACCTCGTAGGGCACCATCTTTTCCTCGCCGCCGACCTCGTTGTGCCGCCTGCCCATGAATCGCTTGATCGAGTAGATCGTCCGCTTGGGGTTGGTGACGGCCTGACGGCGGGCGATGTCGCCCACGAGGGTCTCACCCTTGTCGTTGAAGGCGACCACGCTCGGGGTGAGGCGGTTGCCTTCCTTGTTCGCGATCACCTTGGGCTCCTTGCCCTCCATCACCGCGACCACCGAGTTGGTGGTGCCAAGGTCGATGCCGATGATCTTTTCGCCCTGCTTGGTTGCCATGGTTCCGGTCCCCTTTGTGATGTGCGGTCGTGTTGCGGAAGCCCTCCGGCCCGGGGGTCACCCGAGCCAGTTTTGGCCGTCCGGCCTCGTACCTGATGGAAATGCAAAGCCCGTGCCATGCTCCGGGGTGCCGCGCCCCACTTTCCAGGCGACCGCAGCAACCGGCGAAAAATTGGCGAATCGGCCGTATTTACGTCGATCGGCCTCACGGTACAGTTGTGGAGGTCGCCTCCGGCATCCACGGAGGGTCTGCCATTTTGGCCGTCTGAGGTCGTCCGCTCGCCATGGCTCACTCCGGTTCACCGCGGGATTCGACAGCCGACGGCGGCAGAAAGCCTGGCCTGCCGCAGCTCCGCTCCCAGATCGACAAGCTCGATCGCCAACTCGTCAGCCTGATGAACGAGCGGGCGGAGTTCGCCCGACAGATCGGCCACGTCAAGCAGTCGACGGGGCAGCAGACGTACGACCCGTCCCGCGAGGAGACGGTGCTCGAGCGGGTGGCCAGCGCCAACGACGGCCCACTTTCCAACGAGAGTGTGAAGGCGGTGTTTCGCGAGCTGATCTCCGGCTCGCGGGCTATCGAGCAGCACCTCCGCGTGGCGCACCTCGGACCGGCGTGGACCTACAGCCATCTCGCGGCGCTTCACCGCTTTGGCAGTGCCGTCGACTTCGTGCCGGTGGCCAGCATCTCTGCGGCATTCGAGGAAGTGCAGGCCGGTCATTCCCACTACGGGGTTGTGCCGCTGGAAAACTCCACCGATGGACGGATCGCCGACACCCTCGACAACCTCTCGCGGCTGCCCGTGAAGATCTGTGCGGAGGTTCCCCTGCGGATCCACCACACCCTTCTGGCCACATGCGACCGCTCAGCCGTCAAAGAGGTCTACAGCCGTCCGCAGGCGTTGTCGCAGTGCCGCAACTGGCTGGCCCGCCACCTGCCTGCGGCCCGACTGGTCGAGGTGACGAGCACCAGCGCTGCAGCCGAGATGGCCGCCCAGCGGCCTGATGCCGCCGCGATTGCCAGTCGCCAGGCGGGCGTCCACTACGGCCTCTCGGTGCTGGCGGAGAATATCGAGGATATCGCCGGCAACACGACGCGGTTCGCCGTGATCGGCCATGCCGACTCGAGCCGCACCGGGAAGGACAAGACCTCGCTGATGTTCGAGATCGAGCACAAGCCCGGCGGGCTCGCCGATGCTCTGGCGATCCCGAAGCGGCAGAAGCTCAACCTCACCTGGATCGAATCGTTCCCCATGCCGGGAGAGGTGGGCGGCTACATCTTCTTCGTGGAGCTCGAGGGCCACCGCAGCGACCTTCGCCTGCGGCGGGCGATCGCCTCGCTCGAGAAGCGGTGCAAGCGGGTCGTGGTGCTCGGCTCCTACGCCGCGGCCGCTCCGGTGGGCTGACGCCCCGGCGACGGGCCGCTACGCTTTGGGGGCTCGCATGGCCCCCTTTTCACCTCGTTGGAGTCCACGCATGTCCCGCAGGAAGATCGTCGCCGGCAACTGGAAGATGAACCTCGACCGGGCGCAGGCCAGGGAGCTTGCCGCCGCCGTCGCAGCCCGGGTCGCGGAGGCCGGCGCGACCGAACTGGTGCTCTGCCCCCCGGCGGTCTACATCGAGACGGTTGGCGTGACGCTCGCGGCCGCGAAGTCGGTCGTGGCCCTCGGTGGCCAAAACATGCTCGACAAGGCGAGCGGTGCCTTCACCGGCGAGGTCGCCGCGGCGATGCTCCTCGACCTTGGCTGCCGCTACGTGATCCTCGGCCACTCCGAACGGCGGACGCTGTTCGGCGAGACCGACGCAATCGTCAACGCCAAGACAAAGGCCGCGCTTGCCGCGGGGCTGATCCCGATCGTGTGCGTTGGCGAGACACTCGAAGAGCGGGAGGCAGGCCGCACCAGCGACGTGGTGGCCACGCAGGTGAGGGGTTCGCTCGCTGGCGTCTCGACGGACGACCTGGAGAAGACGGTCGTCGCTTATGAACCCGTGTGGGCGATTGGCACGGGGAAGGTGGCGACGCCGCAGCAGGCCCAGGAGGTGCACGCCCTGATCCGTGGCCTCCTCGGAGCGCTTGCGTCGCCAGCGGTCGCCGACAAGGTTCGCATCCAGTACGGTGGCAGCGTCAAGCCCGACAACGCGGCCGATCTCGCGGTGCAACCCGACATCGACGGTGCCCTCGTCGGTGGAGCAAGTCTCAAGGCCGACGACTTTTTGGGAATCGCCAAAGCCTTCGGCGGCTGACCCGGTGCCGAGGACGATGAACGGGGCTGAAACGGCGCTGGGGTAGCCTCTCCCGCGGCGTTGGGCTAGTCTTTTGCCCGGTTCGATGTCCCTGTCCACCGGTGTTCGGAGCCTCGCTCGTCCATGACCGCGCTTGTTCGATTCGGCCTCGGCTTTCTGCTCGTCTTCTCCGCCCTGTTCCTCATCGCACTGGTGCTCATCCAGCGCGGCCGGGGCGGCGGCCTTGCCGGAGCATTCGGCGGCGCGGGCGGTCAGAGCGCCTTTGGCACGAAGGCGGGCGACGTCTTCACGCGGATCACCGTGATTGTGGCCGCCTGCTGGATTCTGCTGTGCATCCTCGCGATCAACCTGCTCGGTCGAAGCGAATCGCTCTTCAATCCGAACCTTGGCACCGCAGCCGGCCAGGCCGTTCCGGCGCAGTCGACGATTCCGCCCGTGGGTGGGCCGGTCACCACGCCCGATGCCGCAGGTCCAGCCACGGATGCGCCGCAGGCCCAGCCGGCCGCGACGCCGGCGAACGAGCCGGCCGCTCCAGCCGCTACGGACGCTCCCGCCGCCACCGACGCGAAGTGACGCAATGGCCCTGAGCATGACGGGCTGCGGCGAGGGCGTCGCCACCGAGGGTGGCAGCTCGTGCCGCGTGGAACTCCGGGGCGTCAACAACCGGCACTTCAAGCTCACCCTTCGGGCCCGCGATACCCTCGCGGCGCTCGAACCACGAATCGAGGCTGCGATTCGCGGCCGTGTCCGTCGTGGCACCGTGCAGGCGACCGTCGATCTTTTGGGCGCCGCCGCCATCCCCGCCCGGCGGCTCGACGGGACCCAACTCGCCGCCTATCTCGACGACCTGGCTGATTTCTGCGCCACGCACGACCTGCCGCTTCCGAAGTCGGTGGACGGCCTGCTCGGGCTGCCCGGACTGTTGGTCGACGAACCGGCCGAGTCGTCGTCGGTGGATCGTCTCTGGCCGCTGGTGTCGCAGGCTCTCGCAGCCGCCCTCGCTCGCTACGACCAGATGCGGCGGGCCGAGGGCGAGGCACTCGCCACCGACATGCGGTCGTCGTGCCGTGAGATCGCCCAGTTGGCCGAGGGCATCCGCGACCGCGTGCCCGGGGTGGTGGCCGCTCATCGTGACCGACTGCGGGAGCGCGTCACGAGGTTGCTCGACGATCGGGCGGCGGCGGTGTCGGAGGCCGATGTGGCGCGCGAGGTGGCATTGATGGCCGACCGGACGGACGTCGCTGAGGAACTCGTGCGACTGGCGAGCCACGTCGCCCAGTTTGACCGGCTGCTCGACGAGGAGTCGCCGGGGCGGGCGCTCGATTTCCTCGCCCAGGAGATGGGCCGGGAGGCCAACACCGTCGCGTCCAAGTCGCTTGACGTGGGCATCGCCCACGCCGTGGTGGAGATCAAGACCCGGATTGAGCGGCTTCGCGAGCAGGCCCAAAACGTCGAGTGAGGGGCCGTTCGGCGACGCCGCTTTTCAAGGCGTTGCGGGCTGCGGTACAACATCGGGATGGAAGACCGGCCGGGCAAACTCGTCGTGATCTCGGGCCCGTCCGGGGTGGGCAAGACGACGCTGCTCCGGCGGTTGCTTGCCGACCTGCCGACCCTCGTGCCGAGCGTCTCCGCCACCACGCGGCCCCCGCGGGCCGGCGAATGCGACGGCATCGACTACCACTTCATCCCGCTTGACGAGTTCGAGCGGCGGCGGGCCGTCGGCGAGTTCCTGGAGTGTTGCCAGGTGTATGGCCGGCAGCACTGGTACGGCACGCTGGTGGCCGAGGTGGCCCCCCGTCTTGCGGCCGGAAAATGGGTCGTGCTCGAGATCGACGTAGAGGGTACACTGTCCATTCTCGCTCGTTATCCGCAGGCGATCACCATTTTCGTCGAGCCCGCCCATCCCGACCAGCTGCTTGAGCGGCTCAAGGCACGGGGCACGGAGTCGCCCGACGCTATGGCCCGCCGGCTGGAGGTGGCGCGACGTGAACTTCACGAAGCCCACCGCTACAAGCACCGAGTCGTCAACGAGAACGTCGAACTCGCGCTGGCGGAGATCGAGAGAGTTCTGGCGGCTGAAGGATTCCATCACACCGCCGTCAGTCACGCCCCAAGCCCCACGCCCTGAGCCCGCCCCCCCAAGCCCGAACCCTGAGCCCGAAACCTGAGCCGATTCACCGAGGAGACCAGTCCATGATCGATGACCTGCGCGAGGAAGAGATCGTCAACAAGGTCGGAGGCCGCTTCAAGCTTTCGACGCTGATCCAGAAGCGGCTCGTGGCGCTGAATGCCGGCGGCCGACCGCTCGTCGACGTCGACACCGACGACAAGATGCAAATCGTCATCGAAGAGATCAAGCAGGACAAAATCTTCCTCGACACCTCGCTCAACCTCCGCATCACCGGTGCGTCGACTGAGGCCGGCGGCCCGCTCGACTTCGACCCGACCGTCCTGTGAGTCTGGCCGGCCGCGAGATCGTGGTCGGCGTGACTGGTGGCATCGCGGCCTACAAGGCTGCTGCGCTGACGAGTCTGCTCGTCCAGCGCGGTGCCGGAGTGACGGCCGTGCTCACGTCGGCCGCGCGACGGTTCGTCGGAGCTGCGACGTTCGCGGCGCTCACCGGCCGGCCCGTGGCGAGCCGCACGTTCGATCCAGCCGCCTACCCGCTCGGTGCCCACATCGAACTCGCTGCCCGGGCCGAGATTGTTGTGGTCGCCCCGGCCACGGCCGACTTCCTCGCCAAGGCCGCCCACGGGTCGGCCGACGACCTGCTCTCCACGCTCGCGCTCTGCGCGGAGTGCCCGGTGCTCGTGGCGCCGGCCATGAACTCGGCGATGTGGAGCAAGCCTGCCGTGCAGCGGAACGTGCGTCAGGTTGAGGCCGATGGGCTGCGCATCGTGGCCCCGGGGACGGGCTGGCTCTCGTGCCGCCAGCAGGGGGCGGGGCGAATGGCCGAGCCCGATGAGATTGTGGCGGCCATCGAGTCGGTCCTTGCGACCGCTCCACGGCGTCCCTGACGTCGCCTCCTGAGGCAGCCATGGCAAGGATCCTCCTCACCGCCGGCCCCACGCGGGCCTACATCGACGACGTTCGGTTTCTCACGAATGCGTCGAGCGGTCGGATGGCGGCGGCGATCGCCCAGGCGGCCCTGGCGGCCGGGCACCAGGTGACGATCGTCAGCGGACCTGTCCAACTCCGCTATCCGACGGCGGCTCGCGTCATCCCGGTGATCACCACGCGGGAGATGCTCGCCGCGTCGCTGGCGGAGTTGCCATCGGTCCAGGGTGTCGTCGCCGCTGCCGCCCCCTGCGACTTCGAGCCGGTTCGCCGCGTGGCCGGCAAGATCCCGCGGCAGGGTGACGGCCTGTCGCTCAAACTCGCCCCCACCCCCGACGTGATCGCAACGCTCGCGAGGAAGTCGGGACCGCGGCAGTGGTTTGTCGCCTTCGCTCTCGAGCCGGGTGCCGACCCGCGACGGGCGTTCCAGAAAATCGAGGCGAAACGGTGCGATCTGATCGTCGTCAACGACGTGACCGCGATCGAGGGAACGAGAACGGCCGTGACCGTCTACGACCGCAGCCATGCCGCGGTGGGCTCCAAGGCCGGTACCAAGCGGGCGGTCGCGACGTGGCTCATCCGTCTGCTCGCGACGCGGCTGATGAGTTAGCCGACCTCCCGACGGGGTAGCGTTCTGACCCGTGGCCACCCTATAAATCCCTCGTCTGCATCCCGCACGCGGAGCCCGTCATGGTGAAGGTCGCAGTCCTCGGCGCCACTGGATACACCGCCCTCGAGGCGATCAAGATCCTGCTCCGACATCCCCAGGCGGAGATCGTGGCGGTCACCAGCCGACAAGAAGGCAACACGCCCATCTCGAGCGTCCATCCGAGTCTCGTCGGCCGGCTCGACCTGCCGCTGGAGGACCTTTCACCTGATGAGGTTGGGAAGCGAGCCGACTGCGTGTTTGGGTGCCTCCCGCACTGTGCCAGTGCCGAGATTCTGCCCAAGGTGCTCGCAGCCGGCGCGAAGGTGGTCGACTTCAGTGCCGATTACCGGCTGGATGATGCCCCCACCTACCTCGAGTGGTATGGCCACGAACATCCTGATGCGACGAGGCTCGGCACGACGGCCTACGGCCTGCCGGAGTTGTTTCGCGAGCGGATCCGCCGGCAGTCCCTCGTGGCGAATCCTGGCTGCTATTCGACGTCGGCGATCCTGCCGCTCGCCCCGCTGCTGAAGAGTGGCCTGTTCGAGGCGGACGACATCATCATCGACTCCAAGAGTGGCGTGAGCGGCGCCGGCCGGCAGCCAAAACTGATGACGCACTTTCCGGAGTGCAACGAGAGCATGTCGGCCTACAACGTCGGTCGGCACCGGCACACGCCCGAGATCGAGCAGGTGATCGCCCGACACGCGGGCGTCCGTCCGGCCGTGATCTTCACGCCGCAGTTGGCTCCGATGGACCGAGGCATCCTCTCGACGATCTACATTCGTCCGCGGAAGAAACTTGCCGAGGGAGACGTGATGAACCTCCTTCGAGAAGCCTACGCAGACGAGAGGTTTGTCCGCGTCGTCGATCACCTGCCCGGCACGAAGGACACGGTCGACACGAACTTCTGCGACATCACCGCCCGCGTCGTCCGCGACCGGGTGCTCCTGATCAGCTGCCTCGACAACCTCGTGAAGGGGGCTGCGGGGGCGGCGGTGCAAAACTTCAACGTCCTCTTCGACCTCCCCGAGACCATGGGCCTGCTCTAACCATGTCGATCGCCGACACTCCCGTCACCTACCCGATTCCCCCCCTGCCCCGCGGCTGGCGGATGGCGGCCGTTCATGCCGGAATCAAGCGCAATGCCCTCCGCGAGGATGTGACGCTCGTGGCCAGCGATCGGCCCGCCACGGCGGCTGGGGTGTACACCACGAACCTCGTGTTTGCGGCGCCGGTGGCCCTCGACCGTTCCCGCACGCCCGGCACCGGTTTTCGCGGCGTCGTGATCAACTCGGGCAATGCGAATGCCTGCACCGGCACCCGCGGCCTCGACGACGCGAAGCAGATGGCCACCCTGGCGGGCCACGAACTCGGGGCCACGGGGGAGCAGATGCTCGTGCTCTCCACCGGAATCATCGGCGAGTTTCTCCCGATGCCCACCGTCGAGAAGGGCATCAAGGCCGCCGTCGGGTGTCTTGCTGGTGACGAGAAAGCGGCTCTGACGGCGGCACGCGGGATGATGACGACCGACACCCGTCCGAAGATGGCCGGTGGCACCTTCACGGCCGACGGCGTCGCCTGCACCGTGTTTGGCATGGCGAAGGGTGCCGCGATGATCGGACCGAGGCTCGCTACGATGCTCGGCGTCGTGGTGACCGACGCGGCGCTCGATCCTGCCGACGCCCAGCGACTGCTCGCCGCCGCGGCGGAGGAGACATTCAACTGTGTGAGCGTCGATGGTCACATGAGCACCAACGACACCGTGCTGCTCCTCGCCAATGGAGCGGCCGGAGGCCCACCGCTCGCCGGCTCGGGCCTGGAGGCGTTTGGCCGCACGCTCCATTCGGTGTGCGAGTTTCTCGCCCGGGAGATGGCAGACGACGGCGAGGGGGCCACGCATGTGATGCGGATCGAGGTGACGGGTGCGGCGAGCCGAGACGCCGCCCGACAGATCGCCCGCACGATCGCCGACAGCCCGCTGGTCAAGACGGCGGTGCACGGTGCCGACCCGAACTGGGGGCGGATCGTGTCGGCGGCCGGCTACTCGGGGATCGTGTTCGATCCGGCGCAGGTGGTGCTGCGCGTCAACCGCACACTGCTGTTCGAGGCAGGCTCCCCTGTACCGTTCGACGCCGACGCCGTCTCGGCTTCGATCAGGGACCACCGCGAGACGTTGATCGATCTGGTCGTTGGTTCCGGCCCTGGCCGCATTCGCTTCTATTCAAGCGACCTGACGGCCGATTACGTCCACCTCAACGCCGATTACCATACGTGATCCGGCAAGCGTCGCAGGGCTAGCCGAGGTGGGCTTCAGGCGGGCGCCGCCGCCGTCCTGGCGGCGGCCGGTACGCGTGCGACGCCATGAATGGCGAGCAGACTCGGCAGCCCCGCAAAACACCCGCGATTTCCCGCCGCCCTTCCCCTACAATCTCCCATCTTGACGCAGGCGGATCGAAAAGGTTTGCTCTGCAAGTCCCCGAAGACCCCGAGTGCCCGCCGATGCCCGCCCTCACGCTTCCCTACGCTCCTCCAGCCGATGCGGTTTCACCGCTCGTTGGATTCGTTGCGCCCGCGCAGCCTGCCATCCTCCCGGTGGTAGGCGTACCAGCCACCGCCCATGTCTCCGCCGCCGGTGATCCCGATGCCGAGGAAGAAGAGGAACTCGGCGATGAGGAGGACCTGGCGGTCGGTCAGCCGGCGGCCGATGAAGACTCGACGTTCGACGACTTCGACGATGAGTTCGACGACGACTTCGAGGAGGAAGAAAACGACCCCGACTGGGATCATCCCGACGAAGGCGACCCCCCGCCGCCTCCCTCAAAGGGAACCGGCCGGAAGAAGTAGCGATCTCGCGTTCACCTCGAGGGTTCGATTGATGTCAGGCCTCGACACACCTCATTCCGCACCCGACGACCCAAATGCGGGTCCCGGGAAGGTCCGTGGCCGCGTCCGTGCCCGACAGCCGTCCGCCTGGTTCGGTACGCTTGGCCAACTCGATTTCGACATCGACTTCTTTGAGAAGCTTCTCGCCCGATCGCCTGAGTCGATCGAGGCTCTACGTGTGCTTGCCGAGCTCGTCAGCAAGAAGGGCCTCGTCACTCGCGCGGTTGATCTCGATCGCCGGATCGTCGAGCTCCAGCCCGATGACTTCCTGGCCCGCTACAACCTCGCGTGCTCGCTCGCGCGTGCGGGGTGCGCCGACGACGCGATCGATGCCCTCTCGCGAGCGATTCTTCTCGGCTACGACGACCTCGACCACATGGAGACGGATCCAGACCTCGAGTCGCTCCGCGCGCATCCGGATTTTCTCGCCCTCCTTGGCGAGTGACGGCGATGCCGAGCTCGGCCGCCTCCTGCTAGAATCCGCCGGCCCAGCAGCCACCAAGGGAGCACGCATGCTCGACCAGTTCGACAAGATCACCGAAGCGGCCACGTTTATCTCGACGAAGTGGAGCCTTGCGCCGCGGGTCGGCATCATTCTTGGCAGCGGCCTTGGTGGCGTGGCGGCAGCGATTACGGAAAAGGTGGCGATCCCCTACGACCAGATCCCACACTTCGCCCGATCCACGGCGCACGGTCATTCCGGCCAGCTTGTCTGCGGAATGCTGGAAGGGGTGCCGGTCGTGGTCATGGAAGGCCGCCAGCACGCGTACGAGGGCTATCCGCTCCAGCAGATCACGTTTCCGGTTCGCGTGCTCAAGCGGCTCGGTGCCGAGTTGCTGATCGTGACCAACGCCTGTGGCGGCATGAATCCGCAGTACCGCTCGGGCGATCTGATGGTGATCGAAGACCACATCAACCTGCTCGGCGACAACCCTCTGATCGGAATCAACGACGAGCGGCTTGGCCCACGATTTCCCGACATGTCGGCGCCGTACCCGGCGACGTTCATCGACGATGCGCTCGCCGTCGCCCGCCGCGAGAACTTCGTAGCGCATAAGGGCGTCTACGTGGCGGTGACCGGGCCCAACCTCGAGACACGGGCGGAGTATCGCTTCCTGCGTACGATCGGTGCCGATGTCGTCGGGATGTCGACCGTGCCAGAGGTCGTGGTGGCCGTCCACTCGGGGATGAAGGTGCTGGGCATCTCGGTGATCACCGACATGTGCCTTCCCGACGCGCTCGAGGTGGCCACGGTGGATCACATTCTCGCCACCGCTCGGTCGGCCGAGCCGAAGCTCCGGGC
>Ga0114959_10004663_pt1 | contig 10453 bp, 8 predicted proteins | sample C_130625_EF_Meta_FD_87317 | JGI IMG/M metagenome (GOLD analysis project Ga0114959, IMG submission 87317) | Freshwater microbial communities from Lake Croche, Canada to study carbon cycling - C_130625_EF_MetaG | ecosystem: Environmental > Aquatic > Freshwater > Lake | place: Lake Croche, Canada...
AGGCAGCAGGACATATCATGCTCCGCACCATCGACTATATTCCCGGTCTCTACAAACTCTTCGATGAGGGTGTGGTCAATTGTCGTGATCATGTGATTCGTATGTTACAGCGCGCAGATACGTCGGAAGGCACCAACACCAAACTCGTCACGCATATCGAGATTGCAGTCTCAGAAGACGGCACTATCGAACTGACCAATGACGGGAACGGCATCGACGTCGCAAAACATCCCGAGTACGATATCTGGATCCCAGAACTCATATTCGGGCACTTGCGTACTTCGACGAATTACGATAAGGAGGAGCAGAAAATCGTGGGTGGTAAGAATGGGTTCGGATTCAACCTCGCACTTATCTGGTCGACATATGGTCGGGTTGAAACCGTCGACCATATTCGCGGACTGAAATATGTGCAGGAGTTCCGCAACAATCTGACGGAGATCGGTAAACCCGAGATCACCAAGATCAAGACCACGAAACCCTATACCAAAGTCTGTTTCCGACCGGACTACGCGAGATTGAGAGTCCCTGGTCTCAGTGCCGACATGCTCTCTCTCATCAAGAAACGCGTGTATGATATTGCTGCAGTAACCGACCAGTCCACGAAGAAAGTCAAGGTGTCTTATAACGGCACCCAAGTTCCTGTGAAGAATTTCCAGAACTATATTGACCTCTACATTGGACCGAAGGAGGAGACCAAGCGTGTCTATGAAACGACCGATGAGCGCTGGGAATATGCAGTGGCGATGTCGGAGACTCACGAGTTCCAACAGGTCTCCTTCGTTAATGGTATTGCTACCAGTAAAGGCGGCAAACATGTCGATTATGTCGTCGGTCAGATCACGCGTAAATTGGTCGATTATATCGAGAAGAAAAAGAAGATCCGCGTCAACCCAGCGTCCATCAAGGAACAGTTGATTTTGTTCTTGCGATGTGATGTGGTCAATCCTTCTTTCGATAGTCAGACCAAGGATTATATGAACACGCCTTCCAATAAATTCGGGTCGTCTTGTACAGTCAGCGATGGGTTTATTGAAAAGGTTGCCAAGATGGGGGTCATGGATTTGGCATGTTCGCTCACGGAAGCGAAGGAGTCAAAGATGGCAGCAAAAAAGACTGACGGCGTGAAGACCAAGACCATTCGTGGAATCGCGAATTTCGTCGATGCGAATTATAGCGGCACGGAGAAGTCGGGTGAATGTGTTCTGGTTTTGTGTGAGGGGTTGTCGGCAATGTCCGGTGTGATCAGTGGACTCACGAGCGAAGACCGCAACACAATTGGTGTCTATCCTCTCAAAGGTAAGTTGCTAAATGTGAGAGGCGAAGCAACCAAGAAAATCTCGGAAAACAAGGAAATCACCGATCTCAAGAAGATCTTAGGACTGGAGAATGGCAAGGTGTATGCGACCATCGAGGATGTGCAGCGGAATCTGAGATACGGCAAGATCATGGTGATGACGGACCAGGATTTGGATGGTAGTCATATCAAGGGACTCTGTATCAATCTGTTCCATAGTGAATGGGCGTCTCTGACACAGATACCGGGGTTCATCAGTTTCATGAATACACCGATTCTGAGGGCAACGAAGGGGCAGCAGAAAATGCTGTTCTATCACCAGGGGGAATATGACGGATGGAAACAGTCTCTCGGCACAAATGGTGAGAAAGGTTGGACGATCAAGTACTTCAAGGGACTGGGTACATCGACCTCCGCGGAATTCAAGGAATATTTTGCAAATAAAAAAGTGGTCGACTTCACTCATGACTCCACACGATCCGACGACGCGATCGATATGGTCTTCAACAAGAAGAGACCGGATGACCGCAAGACTTGGTTGGAGAATTACAACAAGCATGCGTTCTTGGATACAAGCAGACCTGCGGTGTCCTATGACGAGTTCATCCACAATGAAATGATTCACTTCAGTACCTATGATTGTGCTAGATCGATTCCGAATATGGTGGATGGACTCAAGACTTCTCTAAGGAAGATTCTGTATTGTGCGTTCAAGCGTCCCTTGACCTCGGAACTCAAAGTCGCGCAATTCTCGGGTTATGTCTCGGAACACAGTTCGTATCACCACGGTGAGGCGTCACTGAATGCCGCGATTGTCGCGATGGCACAGAACTTTGTCGGCAGCAATAATATTAATTTGCTGATGCCGAACGGGCAGTTCGGTACGCGCTTACAAGGTGGTGATGATAGTGCATCGGAGAGATATATATTCACTCTTCTGAATTCTCTTGCTCGTGCGATCTTTCCGGATGTGGATGATGCGGTGCTCCAATACATAGATGATGATGGCACGATTGTGGAACCCGAGTATTATGTGCCGATCATTCCGTTCGCATTGGTGAATGGTATTTCGGGCATTGGCACTGGATTTTCCTGCAGTATTCAACCTTATCATCCCTTGGCACTGGTTGATTATCTGAAGCGGAAACTTCAAGGACAAGCGGTTGACGGTTATGTCGCAGACGGTAAAGGTTTTGTGCCTTACTATGAAGGGTTCAAGGGTGCCGTGGAAAGAATCGGTGACCAGAAGTTCGCGATCCGAGGTATCTATGAACGACATGATTCCGAGGATAAAGTCCGAATCACGGAATTGCCGATAGGAACCTGGACGATGCCTTATATCACATTCTTGGAGGGATTGGTCGATGGAGGTGTCGACAAGACCGGCAAGAAGATTCCTCCGACCATCAAAGACTTCAAGTCGAATTCTACTGAAGTCGCAGTCGATATTACTGTGCAGTTCCCCAAAGGTGTGTTGTCAACCATGTCGGATGATGCCGTCGAGAAGACACTCAAATTGGCAACCAGCGTGTCGACGAGCAACATGCATATGTTCAATGCGGAGTGCAAATTACACAAATACGAATCGGTTGCAGAAATCATCGACGACTTTTACGGTGTGCGCCTTTCCACCTACGGAAAACGGAAGGCGAATCAGGTCCAGGTCATGGAGCAGAAACTGGTCAAGTTGTCGAACCGCGCCAAGTATATTCTGGGCAATCTCGACGGATCAATTGATTTGCGACGAAAGACCAATGAAACCGTGGTTAGTCTATTAGAATCCAAGGGGTTTGACAGATTGGACGGCGACTACAAGTATCTCACGAAGATGCCGATGGATTCCGTTACACAGGAGAATGTGGATGCGATCATGAAGGAGAAGACAGATACCGAGGCGGCACTGGAGACTCTGAAGGCAACCAGTTGCGAGACAATGTGGATGCGAGAACTCGTCAATTTCGAAGCGGAATATGGTAAGTACAAGTTACAGAGAGAGGCGATTCAGAATCCGGAACCTTCCGAAGGTAAGAAAAAAGTAGTCGCAAAATCAATTACCAAAGTTGCAAAGAAGGTAAGTAAATAATTTACGGATGTATTATGTTCATTTTTTACCATATGACCAGACGTTAACATCAAATACGAAGTGCTAGTTGAGGTGTCCTAAAAGCATAGCGCTGTAAGGACACCTCAACTATATAGTGTTTATTGAAACTAGTACAGGTTTTTAACCTGTACTAGTAGAGATTAAAGAAATATTTCAATAATATATAATAAATATGTCAAAAACTAAAAAACTACACAAATTAAAAATACGAAAACATACGAAAACATACGAAAAAATACGAAAAAATACGAAATGCAATAAAGTTCGACGTTCGCGTTGCAATCTTAGAAAAACTCACAAAGGAGGACTTAAAATTATTCCGTCGTTTATAAACCGTTTTTTTGAAAAACGTAATGCCACCAAGACGGTAAAAAATAACTCTTTTACTACACCCGATTATTATTCATATATGGAACCAGAAGATATGGAATCTAATGATTTGACTGAAAATGATAATATTGATGAAAAGACACGTTTTTTAATGTTATTGGATAATTGCAGAACTAGTATTAATGATTTAGATCTGTCTGATTTAGATCATGATACTTCAGAAAAAATAAAAACATTTCTGATAGGTTCAATTTCAAAATTATATGATTATATAAGCACAACCGAGATGTCTAAATTAAAAAGTATAAAAGTGCGCACAATTGCTGGAACGGTTTTAACAAAAACATTGATAATTCAGTTATTCTCAAACTGTCCAGAATGTCCAAAAATTAAAATTAGTGACCCCAATAAAAAATCTGAAATCATTTCCAAAATTGACGAAATAATTAAGATACCTTATATCGGTTTTACACAATTTGAAAAGGCAATAAAAACAGAAGAAGCGAAAAGACCAGATCAAGATCAAGATTCTGACTCTGATTCTGATACTGACGATTGATGCGAAATCCCTTGGATAAAATTGTTTTGTGTGCGATAATATGCCTGCGTAAACTCAGGCATATTTGCGAAATATATACGCTATCACTTCGATATTCTCTGTAATATTTTTATTGGTATTATCTCGGCATTATGATTACAACAAATTATTGTAGTATTGTTTGACGTAATTTGTATTCGGTCCTAAATAGTTATTATTTACATATCGAATATCGATCGCGTCTTTCCAGAAAAAAGACAAATCAGATTTATTGTTGTCCATATTCGCAACTCGATCAAATATATTTGTGCTGTCTATGTAATTTATCTTTGGGTACCCAACAAACACCCCGTCTACGATATCAAAGATCCATCGATGGTGGATATATCCCCTATATTTATTTTCACCGTCTTCGAATCTCGATAGTTCTCTGTATTTACTCGGAACTGCAACATATCCTTCTTTCGCTATTCTCGCTATTTGTTCGCTTACAAACGCGGGGTTCATGATATCTTCCAGCGTATGTGTGCATATGCAGAAATCGTATTTGCCATTCTCCTCTACATATTGCAATATATCTTTCCACGAATCGGGGTGCGTAATGTCGCATTTGTATTGTTGAATCCTGGGTTCAGGAACCTCGAGTGCATTGAAATCCACGACCGCATCGACATATGGCGCCGACCATCCTCCAACCGAACCACCCACATCAACTACCTTGAATAAATGATTCTGCGATTTGTTCTCTAGTATATACTGTATTACGGAATCGCGGGAACCGTTTGATATACTGAAATTGTAGTTCGGCATTATACATCTGGCATAGAACCGAATGTGTAGAAGTAAACGAACATGTATAATATAAAGAACAAAAAATGAGTTATGTGGATGTGATATGCATAGCACTTGCCGAAATAGTCGGCGATTTCGGTTACAAAGAGTTCGCGAACAAAGGTGGAATCAAACCATTCGCAGTTGGAACAATCGGGTATGTCGGCGTTATCTATTTCCTGATCAAATCTCTGCAAGGATCATCCATTCTATTGGTGAACTCGGCATGGGATGGTATAAGTACATTGATCGAATCTTTAGCAGCGTATGTTTTGTTAGGTGAAAGATTCGATGATCCATTCAAATATGTCGGAATTGTGTTTATTCTGATAGGGTTATTTTTCCTGAAAATGCCGATTGTGAAGGAACATGATTTTGTGTTTCCTAAGATACTTCAGTGACATTACATGTAAACAATATATGGTTATATCTTAAAAATGATCCCATTCGTATTCATTATTTTTGCTGGATTCCTCTCCACGTCTATAACCGCATTAAACCAACTATCATTCAGTGGCGGCGGGTCATTCGGCGCAGTGGAAATCGGTATCTTAAAACGTCTTCAAGAACTCGAGAACAAACAGTTCGATCTTTACACCGGAATAAGTGCCGGTGCACTCAATGCCGGTTACCTCTCTTATTACAAGAATCTCAATTTAGGCATAAAAAGCGCAGAACTGCTTTATTCGAATATCCGAACCAAAATGATCTACGACCTGTTTCCGAATACAGGCGTGTCTCTGTTTAATACGGATCCTCTCCGAAAAACCCTAGCAAATATTGTGCAGACAATGCCGAACATGCCTGCTATCCATACTCTCATTGGAGCGACGAACATGTATTCCGGCAAACTCGATATCTATAGTTTTGAAGATCAATCCGATGACGATAAAGTAAACCTATTAATGTCGTCGAGTGCCATCCCGGGAATGTTTCCGCCCATCAAATTCAACGACCAATTGTATGCTGACGGCGGAACACTCAGCAACGAATTGATTGATGTCGAACACGACGATAGTTATCTGAATATCACATTCATAACGCCATACGAAGACTACGCGTATAATGACACGCCGATCAATTCCATCAAAGACATGTTGTGCCGGACTGCCATGATTGTCCTGAGCAATTTCAATAACCCGATGTCGTCTTTGAATGAGAAATGCCGACTACCGATTGGCGAGATCAATAAGTATTATGTGCCGCCAGATGTTCTGAAAGGATACAATATTCTGAATTTCGATAAAGGTGCGGAGTTGATTGATATTGGATACAACAACATGATACACAAGAGGTTCAGTTTATGCTAGAGGGAACCAAGGTTCAATCTTACACCCTCCTTCAGAAATAAAACTCGTCGCATCAAATACGTTAACGTCTACTAGTTGCACTTCGTAGTGGTGTCCTTCTGTAAGGACACATCTGCTATATAGCGTTTACCGAAACTAGTAGAGATTTTTAATCTCAAATGCGAAGCGCTAGTAAAGATTAAATAATAGTCCGAAAATTGCAAATACAATATTCAGAATTGTGACCACAAATGCAGTCATTATATTTGTGATCGACGTGATTTAGGGTTATCTGGATATACCGATAAAATGGCACGTATGATAAAAAACCAACAAATAAATGGACGAACCGTCATAATGGTGATTATAATTGCAGTAATATTGATCGATACTTATTATTGGTTCGAGTCGGATGAATCCACGGAAAATTCGATGCGGACTTTGGCGACGGATGGATTCTGTTGTTTCCATTTAGATGACCGAGATAGAGAAGAGAAGGACGAACGAGTCAAGGCACTCGCAAGTCTTCCACCCGACTACGAGTTCCTAGATTACGAGTATCTAATACATTCTGCTGCCTTGTCGACATTCCACCGCGATGTTACATCGAGTCAAGTCCTGTATGGGTGTGCGTATCCGGTGTATACTCTGATTGTGTATGAATACGAAGGCGATCTGTTGTCGATTTGCCCGGCAAGTGATAAATCATATCCTTTCGTCTGGTCCCGCATCGTCAATTTGCGTGGTCCCAAAGGCACATGTATCCTGTTTAATTCGGAGATTCTCCACGCCGGTCAACCCAATCAATGCCGACCCCGGTTCGCAAGACAATATAAGATTTGCCACCGGGATGATAGAATGAAACTCGCGCATTTACAGGGAATTCGGGCGAAAAAAGACACACCATGTGTCGATGATTTGTCGTCGAGAATGAAGCGTAAAATATCGTATTATTTTGCGTTTCTGATTAATCATATTTTCTATCCATTTTTGATGCGGAAATGGGGCGCAGATACATGGATGGGACAGATGCAGTCATGGTTACCAGATCACCAGTTTTATAATAATATTTAGTGAATGACTATTTAATAATTTAGTTTGATATGTTAAAAGGTTAAATTAAAAGTAATGTCAACAGATGTTTGCAATCCATGTAACAACAAGACACTGAAAAAGTGCGAACATAATAAAAGTAAATCATATTGCAAAGAATGTGGAGGTGGCGCTTACTGTGAACACGGCAAAGTAAAACGAATATGTAAAGAATGTGGAGGTTCTGGTATATGTGAACATGGAAAAAATAGATTTTATTGTAAAGAATGTGGTGGTGGAAATTTCTGTGAACATGGTAAAACTAAATACACTTGCAAAGAATGTGGTGGAAATGCTATTTGTAAACACAATAAAAAGAAATCATATTGCAAAGAATGTGGTGGGGGATCTTATTGTGAACATAATAAAGTTAAACAAAGATGCAAAGAATGCGGTGGAAATGCTATTTGTGAACACAATAAAGATAAATCATCTTGTAAAGCGTGTGGAGGAAGTGCAATTTGTGAACATAATAAATTTAAACAAATTTGTAAAGAATGTGGGGGGAGTTCTATTTGTAAACATGGTAAAAACAAATTTCATTGTAAAGAATGTGGAGGCATTGCGCTTTGCGAACATGGAAGACAGAAATCAATTTGTAAAGAATGTGGAGGGAGTTCTATCTGTGAACATGGGAAAGAAAAGTATTATTGTAGAGAATGTGGAGGAGGAGTATTTTGCAAACATGGTAAAAACAAAAATATATGCAAAGATTGTGGAGGAATTTCTATTTGTGAACATAATAATTTTAAGGCACAATGCAAAGAATGTGGTGGTTCTAGGATTTGTAAACATGGAATAAACAAACCAAATTGTAAAGAATGTGGTGGTTCAGCATTTTGTAAACACGGAAAACGGAAATGTTATTGCAAAGAGTGTGATGGTTCTAGACTATGCAAATCTACATTTTGTGAAGTACAACCAAGTAATAAGAGTTGCAAAAAATATGAAGGATATTGCATGAATTGTTTTATTCATTTGTTTCCAGATAAACCAAACACTTACAACTACAAGACTAAAGAAAAAGACGTGGTCGATCGTATTTTTAAGACTTTTCCAAATTTTACTTGGGTTTCTGATAAAAAAGTTCAAGATGGATGTTCTAAAAGACGTCCAGATCTTTTGTTAGACATGGGTTCACATATTATAATAATCGAAGTTGATGAGAACAAACACACTGACTATGATTGTAGTTGTGAAAATAAACGTTTGATGGAATTGTCTCTGGATTTGCAACATCGTCCTATTGTATTTATTCGATTTAATCCAGACAATTATACAAATCAAGAAGGCAAGTTGATAAAATCTTGTTGGAAATTAAATGGTTTAGGTGTATTGCAAATTGCAAAAAACAAACAAACTGAATGGGAAGAACGTATAGATACTTTGAAGCAACAAATTCAATACTGGATAGATAATCCAACTGAAAAAACAATAGAAATAGTTGAACTATTTTATTAATTATTTATGGAATTAAATTATCTATAAATAAGTAATTATTGAAAATATATAAGATTATATACCACTTGTAGTAGACATAATATGTGATTTTGCTGCATTCGGTGGTGCAGGTCGTAATTCAACGAATGGTCTAAACTCCAATGATTTATATGTACGATCGTTTGGTAGGGGTCTATCGATCGGTTGTGGTAACGTGCTCTGTAAGACCAAATATTGCATGTACCCGACTGCCTCAGAATACAACTTCGGTACAGCATAATCCAATACCAACTGATTTAGGCGTTCGACCTGTCCTTTGATATCTTTAGGATAGTGTTCTGCATATTCCATGTAAATGCCGCGCATAATGATCTTCAAATTATCCACATTCTGATTTGGAATATTGATTTTTCCGTCGGACATCTTGTATACATTTGCGCGCAATGCATTCTGAACAATCTGCATATTTTCTGCAGAAAAATATACTTGAGCGAGAACGTTCCATTCCATTGTACCATTTAGCGCCTCGCTATATTCGGTTGGTTTGTTACGGACATTGACCCGTTCGTGCATTCGGAACATGGCATCTTGGTCTTGCAGAATAGCAATGTCTACAAGACCGTTCTGTTTTTGACCTTCGAGAAGACGTGCAATATTATTGGTCGGGTTCGGTTTGTTCTCGAATGGTGTCCATGGTGAATTCGCGACAGATGATTCGTCGTTGTAATTTCGCATTCCTAATACCCTACTAAATGATTCCATGAATTATACAAACGATATAACTTGGTTGGAGAAATAATTCGTGAATCATATTTGCTTCTTACGAGTAAATATGATTATGGTTTCTCCCTGAAAATATGTTCTTTATATATATTTAATTTTAAACACATAGTATGGACCCATTTTTCATGTATGTATCGATCGGCGCTTTAGTGATTCTTATATTAGTATTGATTCTTATTGGTGTTTCAATGTCCAAAATTCAGTCAACTGATTCGTTTCCTCCTACTAGAAACGCATGCCCGGACTATTGGGATGTAAGTTCGAATCCTCAATATTGTGGCATACCTACAAATAACGGAATGCGAAATCAGGGGTTTTATTTAACTGAAAATGGTGTAGTTGATAGCAATGGAAAAACTTATAAAAAAATCAAAACTAGCGAAAAACAAAATATTGGATTGTGCAATGGAACCAGTTTTGGTTGCAGACAAGACGGAACCTATTTAGATCTACAACAAGAAGCAGCAAGTAATTATCAATATATGAAATTGAATAATAATACAAGTTGGGGTGTGATGTATCCTGGATTGTCGGAAATATGTGCTAAGAAACGATGGGCAACGTCGATGAATGTCGCTTGGGATGGGGTTACGAACTATAATGGGTGCTTACAAGGGAACCAAAGGTTCCCTTCGAAACCCTCCTTTTACCGGCAGCGTACGCTGCCGAACCCCCCAACACCAACGGAATCTTACAGAGAATCTCGGAGCGAGCAGCGTAGATATTTCGCAAATATGCCGGAGTTTACG
>Ga0114959_10004666_pt1 | contig 10447 bp, 4 predicted proteins | sample C_130625_EF_Meta_FD_87317 | JGI IMG/M metagenome (GOLD analysis project Ga0114959, IMG submission 87317) | Freshwater microbial communities from Lake Croche, Canada to study carbon cycling - C_130625_EF_MetaG | ecosystem: Environmental > Aquatic > Freshwater > Lake | place: Lake Croche, Canada...
GTTAATTTATTTTCTACTTTCAATTTCCAAGTGCTATCGTCTTGTTGCACAAGGGTTTCCACCTCGTGGTTTAGGAAAACATCAACCCCGAATTTATCTTTCAAGTGTCTGCAAAGGCTTCGGGTTAAAGTGCCAAAATTTAAATCCGTTCCATGGGTTGTGCGAGTGGCAGCAATGGGTTCTATGGAATTTCTTTCCGTCATCATCAGCGGAATCCAAGCTGTAATTTGCTCAAAATCGTTCGAAAATTCCATTCCATCAAACAAATGACATTTTTGCAAAGCCTCGAAACGTTTTCGGAGATACTCAATATCCGCTTGACCTTCCACAAAACTCATGTGGGGAACTTGATTAATAAAATCTTGAGGCGTTCCAAAATAACCGTGTCCGACCAAATAAGCCCAAAATTGTTTCGAAATTTCAAAGGATTCGATAATTTTAATGGCTTTTGAAATATTGACAGAACCATCGACTTCCAGTGGCGTATAATTGAGTTCGCATAGCGCTGAGTGGCCCGTTCCGGCATTATTCCAAGCATCCGAACTTTCACCTGCAATAAGGTCAAGGCGTTCATAAATCTCGATTCTTAGGTCTGGATTTAGTTCTTTGAGCATTACGCCGAGCGTGGCCGACATTATTCCTGCCCCAATTAAAATCACATCAAAATCCGTTGAGGAATTTTTATTTACAATATTCATTTTATTAATTAAACTGTTAAGTAATTGGCTTTATGTTTTTCTCAAAGATTAAGGAGTGGTTAACTTACCGAAAGTAAAAAAACTTTTGGGAAGTTAAAGAAACTCAGTCAATAGTATGTTATTTTGAAATAATTTTAAGCAAAGTCTTCGTACTGATCACTTTCAAATAACCATACCAAACGTTCTATGTACCAATAATCTAAATTATCTGCCTTCAACATTTTTTTAATTCTATCTTCGAAATAAGACAGTAAATTATTATCTCTTATCATTTTCATCGCTTTTTTGAAAGCTGTTATTGAAGCGTTATAATTCGAGTCCGCCATTCCACCAAATTGGTCAGCAATGTCTGTCGTAACTTCTAGTCGATATATTAATAAATCAACAATATCATAAGGAAATAAAGCAATTTTTTCATAATCAGCAATTATTCCTTTTATGGTTGTATTATTTACCATACCCTTCGGAATTCCACCCAATGTCCAAAATTGTTTATGGATTTTATCTTTATATCCTTTCAGAACATCCTGTCGTTCTTCCTCAGTCATTAAATCTTGATTATAAAAATCTTTTACTTGAGGAAGTTTATTGTAAAGTTGCAAAATTTCTTGCTTCAACTCTTCCAAGGACATTTCATCAAGTATTTTTTTTAGATCTGAGAATTTCGATTTTGTCATTTTTATGTTCTTAAATGCGTTGCAAATTACCTAATTTTCAGCTTAATTAAACAAACAAATCAATCCCCAATAAAACTTCTGGCGTAAATTTTGAGTTAAAACACTAAAGTAGATATGCTTTTTATAAAATCATTTTCTATATTTGGCGAAACGTAACGCTCGTTACCTTCAAAATAAGATATGTCGAAAAACTTAGTTATAGTAGAATCCCCAGCGAAGGCAAAGACCATTGAGGGATATTTAGGAAAGGATTTTACCGTGAGGTCATCGTTTGGACACGTTCGGGATTTACCCAAAGAAAACAATGCCATTGATGTAAATAATGGTTTTAAACCTACCTATATCATCTCTCCAGAGAAAATTAAAGTAGTAAATGAACTGAAAGCTTTGGTTAAATCTTCGAGCGAAGTGTGGTTAGCGACTGATGATGATCGTGAAGGAGAATCGATATCTTGGCATTTAAAAGAAGCATTAGGTTTGGCGGATAACACCAAAAGGATCGTTTTTAGAGAAATTACAAAAAAAGCGATTCAAAATGCAATTTTGCACCCAAGAACCATTGATGTTGATTTAGTAAATGCACAACAGGCTCGCCGTGTGCTTGACCGTTTAATTGGGTTTGAATTATCACCTGTATTATGGTCAAAAGTAAAAAAAGGTCTTTCAGCTGGTCGAGTTCAATCCGTTGCGGTAAGAATTATCGTTGAAAGAGAGCGAGAAATTGACGCATTCGATGCTAAATCTTCCTTCAGAATTGTAGCTTTATTTAATTTATCTGGAGGAAAAATATTGCAAGCAGAATTGCCCAAAAATTTTGAATCTGAATCACAGGCCTTAGATTTTTTGGAAAAATGCATTGGGGCAGAATTTAAGATTAAAAACTTAGAAACAAAACCAGCCAAAAAAACACCTGCACCACCATTTACGACTTCTACTTTGCAACAAGAAGCATCTCGTAAATTGGGATATGCCGTTGCTTCTACGATGTCTTACGCCCAGAAATTATACGAAGCAGGTAAAATTTCTTACATGAGAACCGATTCAACCAGTTTATCAGAAGATGCCATTGAGAACGCAACTGCGGCGATTAAAAGTGCTTATGGCGATAAATATTTATTCAATAGACAGTTTAAAACCAAAGATGAAAATGCGCAGGAAGCCCACGAAGCCATACGCCCAACTGATTTTTCAGTCAGCACTGCGGGTTCTGACCCGAGAGAAAAAAGACTCTATGATTTAATATGGAAACGGGCAATTGCTTCGCAAATGGCAGATGCACAGTTAGAAAGAACCACAGCAACGGTCAATATATCCACAACACCAGAAGAGTTAATAGCCCAAGGTGAAGTGGTAAAATTTGATGGTTTCTTGAAAGTATATTTAGAAGGAAAAGATGACGAAGATGATGAAGAAAATTCGAAAATGCTTCCGCCACTAACAATTGGGCAAATTTTAGATTTAGACCTTCTTAAAGGAACGGAGAGATTCTCTCGGCCACCTGCCAGATATACAGAAGCAAGTTTAGTGAAGGCTTTGGAGGAGAAAGGAATCGGTCGACCTTCAACCTACGCTCCCACCATTTCAACGATAATTAAGCGTGAATATGTGGTGAAAGAAGATCGAGAAGGGAAAGAACGATCTTTCCGTGAAATGATATTGAAGGATAATAAAATCAAAGCAAAGGTGAACAAAGAAACCTTTGGAACTGAAAAATCTAAATTATTTCCAACGTCAGTAGGAATGGTGGTAAATGATTTCTTGGTCGATAACTTTAAAGAGGTAGTAGATTTTAAATTCACTGCTGATGTAGAAGATGAATTTGATGAGATTGCCAAAGGGAAAATTGAATGGTCGCAAATGATTGGTAATTTTTACAAAGGATTTCACCAAACAATTGAAGACAGCAAAGGCATTGACAGAAATACCGTTGGTTCTTCCCGTGAAATTGGAATTGACCCCAAAACAGGTAAAATGATTTCTGCCCGTTTGGGGAAATTTGGCCCTTATGTCCAATTAGGCGAACAAAAAACCAAAGTAGAAGAAAAACCATTATTCTTCAATTTAAAAAAAGATCAATTAATTACTACTATTACGTTAGAAGATGCACTAGCATTGATGGAATTACCAAAATTACCCCGTGAAATTGGTTTTTTTGAAGATAAGCCCTTAATTATCGGTGCTGGAAAAATGGGACCCTATATTAAACACGATGACAAATTTACAAGTCTTCCTCCTTCGGAAGACCCATTGACGATTGACGAAACACGTGCCATTGAGGTATTGGTTGAAAAACGTGCCTCAGATTTGGGGAGTGCCATTGGTGTCTTTGAGGAGGATCCGATTACTTCTGGAAAAGGCAGATTTGGTCCTTACATAAAACATAATGGTAAATTTTATGCTTTGGGCCGTGGCGAAAGTTTGGAAACAATCACTTTTGACCGGGCAGTTGAAATAATTAGAAAAAAACGAGATTCAGAAGCTAATAAATTTTTAAAAGAGTTCCCTGAAAATGATACCATAAAAGTATTGAACGGAATGTATGGACCTTATATACAAATTGGGAAACGTAACGTAAAAATACCAAAAGACATGGTGCCTGCTGATTTAACTTTGGAAGATTGTATTCGTTTAGGTCAGGAAACGCCCGCAACTACTACAAAGGGTAGAAAGAAATAAAATTTCGGAATCATATACTTATTCAAGCAAGTAAATTTTAAAGATTTATTATAATTTTAATTATCTAATTTTCAGTACAATATCAGTAGTGAGGGATTTCAATCCCTCGCTATTGATATAATACTGAAAATTTGCATGAATAACAATCCAGTTCTGAAATATTTTATAAGAGAACGAAGGTTGGGTTTTGAACCAGGCCTGTGTAGCTCAGTAAAAGCTCCTCAAATATATATTCGAGGAGCTTTTCTATGTTTTATCAATAATTTATTTACCCACAGAAATCAAATTGGCAAATAAACGATAAGCGCCTGATACGCCAGCAGGTAGTTGTCTAAAAAAGGCATAACCCGTAAAAATGTAATTTCCCTTTCCGTATTTCGTGTAAAGTAACCCACCCTCTAAGGGTTTTTCGGCGGGATCGTTAGCGGATAAAATAGTTTCATATTTTGAATCCCATTCATTGGCAAAATACAAACCTCTTTCTTGAATCCAATTATCAAAATCCTTGCTGGTAATTTTATTTGGTGAGTTCAATAAAGGACTTTCGGGTTTAGAAAAACGAACTTCGGCGTCCTCCACCGTTACTCTTTCTCTCGAAACCTTGAATGGATAAGGGCCCATTCCTGCTTCTATTTTTTGTAGATTGCTATTAACTTGGTATTGAACCACCATATTTCCTCCTTTTTCAACATATTCCATCAATTTTTTCTGATAAAATTTCAAACGATCTTCTGTGTTATAAGCACGCACACCCACCACAATCGCATCAAATATGGATAAATCATCGTTAAATTCCTTTTCAGTCAACATCGTAACATTATACCCAATTTGACGTAGAGCCGCTGGAACGTCATCCCCTGCACCGGCAATATATCCGATATTTTTTCCTTTGAATTTGATATCCAATTTAACCACCTTTGCTTCAGCAATTGGAAAAAGGGTTTGAGGAGGAATATGGTCGTAGGCAACCGTCAAAATTCCTCGGTCGAAAATTCCGTTGGCGGTTTTAGCCACGGCTTTAATTTGTCCTTCCGAATCTTTTGAAGTAGGCGTTACTTTAAAAATCACTTTTTGTTCCTGATATTTATTGGCTAAATTAAAATCGATGCTTACAGGAACTGATTTCCAACCATTTGGCAAGGCTAAACTTACCGAACCCGAAACATTTGATTTGGCTGATTTTAATGTTATCTCAACATCTTTCGTTTGATTATCCGCAAAAACAAAAACCTTATCAGAAATATTGGCAGAAATTTCAGGACGAATTTCAAAGCTTCGATACAGCTCGCCACGAATTTCGTCGGTATATTTATAAATGACTGGTGTGGTAAAGTTAAATAATTGATTATCAATGATAAACGAAAATTCCGCTTGCAAATCCGCTGGCTTTTCGGGTAATCCAATTAATTCTTGATTATCAACTCGATACATTCCTTTGCTCATTTTCTTTTCGGCTAACCAGAACGGTTGCGTTAACGGCTGATCTTTCCCAATTTTAACGGCGAAAGAAATACGCTGTAATTCATTATTTACCAACTCATTATTCATGGTGGTATCTTTGCCCAAACCAATTAACCGTATTTTGTTAAGGGTAATTGGCAATTCCGAACGTTTAATTAATGTCGTAGAAACATTAATTTTTTCTCCTGAAGCCGCCGCAAATTCATTTGGATTTGCCTCAAAATATAGACCAGCACAGGCAATAATGAGATTTTCTAATTCTTTCTTCTTTTGCGTTTTCCAATAATCATCCTCTAAATTCAAGACTAATTGATACACTTTTACCAAAGTTGGAACGATCATTGAAGGATTTTCTGGAATGAAATTTTTAATCGCTTCATTGACCAAAACTTCAATTTCTTTCCCTACTTTAACTCGATCCCAAGTAATATCAACGCCATCAAAAACATCTTTATCCGCTCTAACGCCAAATTTATGAACAAAATATTCTGGTCTTGACCCACGCCCACGAGGCACACCAAATCCTTGCGATTTGTGTTGTGAACGGCTCTCAGCGGCTAATTCATTGTATGATTTTCCTAACAATGAATTATAGACGCCAATATCTACTTGAATCCAGTCTTTTTCGGCAGGCTTCTGGGTTTGACTAACCGTTCCAAAATTAAACGTATTCCAAACAACTCGTTTGGCTTGCCATGGTTTTACATATTTTAGTTGTTCTGGGTATTTTGTTGAATCACCTGAAATTTTGAATGCCTCCTCCGCTAATACAGCAGAAGCTGAATGATTGCCATGCCCTGCACGAGCATCTGGCGGGAAACGACAAATAATCACATCAGGGCGTAAATTTCTAATTCGCCATACCACATCTCCTAATACAGCATCTTTTCCCCAAATCTGCATCGTCTCATCCGTATTTTTGGAAAACCCAAAATCATTGGCTCGGGTAAAATATTGTTCGGAACCATCAATGGCACGGGCTGCCAAAAGTTCTTGGGTACGAATAAGTCCGAGTAAATCTGACAATTCTGAACCAACTAAGTTTTGTCCACCATCACCACGGGTTACAGAAAGATAAGAAGTGCGAACCTTGCGTTCTTTGGCGAGCCAAGAAAGCATGATGGTATTCTCATCATCTGGATGCGCAGCCATATAAAGTGCCGAGCCAAGTACATTCAATTTCTTGAGATTCAAAATAATCTCCCCGGTTGACATGGGTTTTATGGTTTGGGCATGAAGCTGAGAGCAATTACAAATTAGCAAAAGGATGAGAAATCGGAATAGTTGATTTTGCATAAAAAGTCTGGTTATTATTTGGGATGAAAAGAAATATCTTTCACAAATCTACTAATTGTGATTTGATTAAGAGACTTGATTTCCTAATTATTCAGGATATATCAATTTAAATATTATTAAGAACCTTTAGTACAAATCGGTCATTAATTTTCCAAAGAATTTATCTAAAAAATGGGTAAATAATGATTTAGCAATAAGCAAACAGAGAACAAGGAGATTAGTAGGATTTTGATTGATAAATCACCTAATTTTTCAAATAAATTGATGACTATCATCATGAAAAATTTGTTCAATTTGTGATTATTTTCTTGGATTCGTAAACTTATTGTTATTTCAAAGTTGAATTAAAAAAAATAAAACAAAAATGGGTTAGAAAAAGCTAACCCATTTTTGTTTTATAAATATCCTCAAAAGTTTAAAATCTTTTGTGTTTCATTAGTTAGTTACCTTTGTATGTTCGCCTCGAGGATAAAAGAGCATCTTGAGCGCCTGAGTTAAGTACCTCACTTTTTATGGTTAAAGCGTTTTTGTCTGAAGATTTAGTTGTGGTGTTAAACTCAACTGGAACATCCGATGAAGGAGATTGCTCAATTTTTTCACCTAATTTCCCAATACCCTGATTAGGCGACAATTCGGCTGCTACTTGCGGCGTAATTACTTCAATATTCACTCCTAATTTTACTTTGGTTGTTGAAGAATCAACCGCTATATAAGGTGCAATTACCAAAGATACAATTGACATCAATTTAATCAAGATGTTCATCGAAGGGCCAGAAGTATCTTTGAAAGGATCACCAACGGTATCACCCGTTACAGCAGCTTTGTGGGGTTCAGACCCTTTTTTGTACTTAACGCCATCAATTAAGACACCTTTTTCGAAGGATTTCTTTGCGTTATCCCAAGCGCCGCCAGCGTTTGACTGGAAGATACCCATTAATACACCTGATACGGTTACACCTGCCAATAAACCACCCAAAATCTCAGGAGAAGAAGTATCAGCAAAAACACCTTTAAAGCCAAAACCTACCAAAACTGGTGTAATCAAAGCAATCGCTCCTGGCAAAATCATTTGTCTAATAGATGCTTCTGTTGAAATAGCAACACATTTTTCATACTCTGGTTCTGTTTGATATTCCATAATTCCAGGAATTTCACGGAATTGACGACGAACTTCATTCACCATTTCCATGGCCGCTTTTCCAACTGCCGAAATACATAAAGCTGAAAAAATGAATGGAATCATACCCCCGACAAACAAGCCTGCCAAAACCGGTGCCTTGTAAATATCAATCGAGTCAATGCCCGCAATTCCAACAAAAGCAGCAAATAATGCTAAAGAAGTCAAAGCTGCCGAAGCAATAGCAAATCCTTTTCCAGTTGCTGCAGTTGTGTTTCCAACGGCATCCAAATTATCTGTACGTTCACGAACTTCGGCTGGCAATTGTGACATTTCTGCAATACCACCCGCATTATCAGCAATCGGTCCGAAAGCATCAATGGCTAATTGCATTGCTGTTGTTGCCATCATACCCGCAGCAGCAATTGAAACTCCGTAAATTCCTGCAAAATGGTAAGAAAAAACAATACCAGCTGCTAAAGTTAAAATTGGCAAAACCGTTGATTCCATTCCGACCGCTAAGCCACCAATAATATTAGTAGCGTGTCCCGTTCCTGATTTTTCAATAATTGACATAACCGGACGCTTACCCATTGCGGTGTAATATTCAGTAATAATTGACATTAAAGTTCCAACCACTAAACCAACAATGATTGCATAAAATACGTCCATTCTATTGAAACTTGTATTGCGCAAGCTAATTTCACCTTCAGGCAAAATATAGATAACCAAAAAATAACAAGCAATCAAAGTAATACCAATGGAAGCCCAATTACCAATATTCAAAGCATTTTGAACTGAGGATTCTTCACCTTTTATGCGAACAAAGAAAGTTGAAACCAAAGAAGCCAACAAACCAGCACCAGCAATCAACATGGGTAACAGGACGGGTGAAAATCCACCAAAGTTATCGGTAACACTAATTTCTTGTCCTAAAACCATCGTAGCCAAAATTGTCGCCACGTAAGAACCAAACAAATCAGCTCCCATACCTGCCACATCACCTACATTGTCTCCTACGTTATCCGCAATAGTTGCAGGGTTACGAACGTCATCTTCTGGAATCCCCGCTTCAACTTTGCCCACCAAATCGGCGCCAACATCAGCCGCTTTTGTGTATATACCTCCACCTACACGAGCAAAAAGAGCAATTGATTCAGCCCCTAAAGAGAAACCAGCTAAGACTTCAATAGCGGTTTTCATTTCGTCAGAAGTCAATAATTTACCTTCAGCAAACATATAGTAAAAGGTAATAAACAATCCACTAAGTCCCAAGACAGCTAAACCTGCAACGCCCATTCCCATCACAGAACCACCTGTAAATGATACATTTAAGGCTTTTGCTAGAGAAGTACGAGCTGCTTCTGCGGTACGAACATTGGCTTTTGTGGCAACTCTCATCCCAATATAACCAGCAGTTGCAGAGAATAATGCTCCCAATAAAAATGCAGCCGAAATCCAAGGAGAGGAATGAATTGGGTGTTCAGCAGTTCCTTTATCAGAACCCAACCAATATAATAAAATGGCCGTTGGAATGGCAAAATAAGCCAAAACTTTCCATTCTGCTTTCAGAAATGCAATGGCACCATCTGCAATGTAACCCGAAAGTTTTTGCATTTCTGGGGTTCCAGCGGACTGTCTGCCTACCCAGTTGAATTTTATAAAGGTGTACAGTAAACCTATGACACCAAAAGCAGGTACTAAATAAATAATGTTATTCATTTGTTTGTATAAAGGGTTTGTTGTGCCTAATATTTAGAAATAGCGTGTTTAATTTCTAATTAATAAACGTTAAAATTATTGTCAGTAAAGATTTACGAACATAAAAAAAGGGGTTAATTCTTGAACAAATCAACTCCACACTTTTATTAAGTCTGCAAATATACGTTTTTAGGTCGTTTAGTTAAAAATATTATTTTATTAAAATAATATTTATCAAAATCAATCAACAAATCCTCTTGCTTTTTTCTGACCACTATTAACAACAAAATCTGCATCTGTCTTTAAATACGAGCTCAAATGTATCCAAAAGATCCAACGATGAAAGTCCTACTTTAATTGAATTTTTTAGTACCTTAAAAGTAAACAGCACGACAAAATTTATTACCATTAGGCTTATGGCAAACATGGTGAAAACTTTTGGCTTATTGGGAATTCAGGAAATGGGTTGTGACATGATTAAGGTTGTCCAAGCGCTGAAAACGCAAGTGACAACCAAATAAGAAATAAAGTCACTAAATTACAGGTATTTACGGAATAAACCGAATGTTCATCCGATTGAAAATACGGTTGTTCAAGATATATCCTCAAGAATAATTTCCAATTACGCAACCATAAATCACAGTTTAATTAAGTTGAATGAATTTACGCCTAAAAAAGAGGTCCGTGGTTTATGCTACACCTTCTTGTAAACAGTATAATTAATATTCTTTGATAAATTCTCGTTTATAAAATTTGCGATCTACTTAACCAAATACAACATAAATACCCGTACTAAAATATTGTGTATCGATTTCTAAATA
>Ga0114959_10004667_pt1 | contig 10446 bp, 9 predicted proteins | sample C_130625_EF_Meta_FD_87317 | JGI IMG/M metagenome (GOLD analysis project Ga0114959, IMG submission 87317) | Freshwater microbial communities from Lake Croche, Canada to study carbon cycling - C_130625_EF_MetaG | ecosystem: Environmental > Aquatic > Freshwater > Lake | place: Lake Croche, Canada...
ACACCGACGCCGGCCTCGACGTGCCGTCACCGCTGCCGCACCAGGCCTTCACCGATCTGGTGACGACAACGCTGGCGCGTCGACGCTGAACCCTCAGCGCGGACGCTAGCTCGGACAGCGTGACGCCGCAATTGGCATCCGGATATCTAGTTGATGCGGTGGTCCCGGTGCTCGGCGGCCCCACGATGCGCGGCCCGAAATGCAAAGGAGAAGGGCAGGGCCACCAACAACGCGCCGCCGATCATGTTGCCGATACCCACCGGAATGATGCTCCAGGTCAACGCAATCCACCAGCCGGGGCCCTTTCCTTCGGCTGTGATCAGGCCGAAGTAGGCCATGTTGGCAACGCTGTGCTGGAAATTCGCTGCGCAGAACAGGGTTACCGCGAGCAGCACCGGGATGTACTTTCCGATGATCGTTCGCCCCATGGTGGCGAAGAACGCCGCCATGCCCACCATCCAGTTCGCGAGCACACCGGACAGCATCGCCTGGAACCAGGCGGTGGGCGTGCCGACGGAGTGGTAGTAGGTCTTCTTGGCGACGAAAGCCTCCAGTGTCTCCTGCATCTCGGGTGGATAGACCTGCGCCCGACAGATCAGCCAACTGGTCACGACAGCGCCGACGAAGTTCCCGACCAATGCCAGCACCCAGAACACAACCAGCCTGCCCACCAGTGGCTTCGGGTGCTGCTGCAAAAGCGTCGACGGCAACACCACATTGGCCTCGGTGAACAGAATCGACCCGGACAGGATCACGAAGAAGAATCCGGCCGAGAATCCGAACCCCTGCATCAGGTAGCGCGGACCCAGCGCCTGCACCTGCTCGGACAGCAGCACCGAGAACAACGCACCCATGGTGATGAAGCCCCCGCCCATCGCCGACAGCACCATAATCTGCGCAATAGAGGTGTCCCGGATGCGGTGGATGCCGTAGCGGGACAGTTCCTGGATGACGTGTTCGGACGACAGATCCTGAGGGGGCGGCAAAGAATCGGCGTCGGTCACGGCGCTCGGCCCAGTCCGTCGCGCGAGAGGCGAATATCCACTTCCCGGTCCACATGGCTCCATTCCGGCGTGTTACGGAGACGGCCGACGAGGTCCTCGAATTGCTCGCTGTCCCCGGGCGCGTACTCGAACCAGGTCAGGAAGTCGAATGGCTCCCCCAGATCGCGGCTGTGGTGCAGACGCCGGGCCACCGCGGGCAGGTAGTCGAGGCCGATGGTGATGTGGCTGTCGGCCAGCAGTGCTCGCCGCTCGTCTTGGGCCAGCGCCCACCATGCGTCGGACTTGCGGATGGGGATCAGCGCAGCGCGGGTGCACTGCGGGCGCCCGACTCCCTCCTGTCGCTGCGCCAGAACTTCCAACTCGGCGCGCGTGCTGTAGCGGATATTGCTGGTAACCCCGCGCAGCGCCCAGATGGTGTCGGGGGACCGCTCCGCCGGCACCTCGAAAACGTCCAGCCGATCCGCCGGCGGCAGGCTCTCACCGACGACCGGAGTGATCGTATCGATGCGCCACTGACCCGTCGCCCCGGCGAGATAGGTGGTGCGGGCGAGGGACATTGCGACACAGTACCGCCGTCGTTACACAGCCCGAACGACCAGCGACCGGGCTAACATTGCACCGGAAGCGCCCACCTAACGGGAGCGGGTCAATATGAAGCCAGGTCAGCCGGATCCCCTTGAGGCATCGCTCAAGGCGGGACCCAGTGGCCCCATTTCTTTGGACGACTGGGCCGGTGGCATCGCGCAAAACCGGGCGCAACTGCCGTCGGTCCGAATCGGACGACGCTGGTTCAGCAGTCTGTGGCTGCTACCGCTTGGACTTATTGGCTTAGCGCTGTCGATCGCGGTAGTCCGGGAGATGACGCGCTACGGCTGGTATCAGGACTTCATCGCCAAGTACCCGGGCACCTCCACCGACTACGTGGATCCCGTCGACTCCGGCTTTCCCTGGTGGCTTCGGTGGCAGCACTTCTTCAACCTGCTGTTCATGATGTTCATCATGCGGGCGGGTATTCAGATCCTCACCGATCATCCACGGCTGTATTTCAACAACGGCTGCAAACCGGATACCGAATGGATGCGATTGCTCGATGTGGTACCGGCTGACCGGCGCGATGTCAATGACGCTGAGCGGATCTGGACCGCCAAGATGGACTCGTTGGCTCTTCCTAAACAGCTCGGTATTCCCGGTTTTCGGCACTCGATCGGCCTGGCCCGCTGGTGGCATTTCAGCTTCGACCTGCTCTGGTTGATCAACGGCGTGGTGTTCATGGTGCTGCTCTTCAGCACCGACCAGTGGAAGCGTCTGGTACCCACGTCGTGGGACGTGTTCCCCAATGCACTGTCGACGGCGTTGCAGTACCTGTCGCTAGAACTACCGCAGAATGCGGGCTTTTCCACCTACAACGCACTGCAGTTGCTGGCGTACTTCCTCACAGTGTTCATTGCCGCTCCGCTGGCGATGGTCACGGGTCTGTTGCAGGCGCCGGCTATCGCGGGTCGGTTCGGCACCGGTGCCGGCCCACTCAATCGGCAGGTTGCCCGCTCCATCCACTTCGGGGTTCTGGTGTGGATGACGATCTTCATCATCATCCACACCCTGATGGTCTTCGTCACCGGATTCGTGGGCAACGTCAACCATATGACTCTGGGCACCGACACAAACTCCTACGTCGGGGTCGCGCTTTATGTGGCGTGGATGGCCGTCGTCGTTGCCTTCTGGTTGGTCGCTTCCCCATTCACCATCAAGCATCCTCGGACGGTGCAGAAGGTGGGCCGAGCGATCATCGGACCTTTGAAGGGGCTGATGGAACGGTGGGACCCGCGCGCGACATATTCGGCTAAGGACATCTCGCCATACTTCTGGGCCAACGGTGAACGGCCGACGTCCGAGGAATACAGACGACTGCAGGCAGGCAACTGGTCGGACTACACGCTGCGAATCGACGGTCTGGTGGAAAACCCCGTCGAACTGACCTACGCGCAGTTACGCGCGATGCCCAGCCAAAGCCAGATCACCCAGCACTTCTGCATCCAGGGATGGTCGGCGATCGGCGAGTGGGCGGGGGTGTCCATGAAGACGATCTGCGAGTTGGTCAAACCCGCGGCTAACGCCAAGTGGGTGGTGTTCTACTCCTTCGGCGACGGTCCGGTGGGCGGCCGGTACTACGACTGCCACCCGATCGCGAACATGTATCACGAGCAGACGATCCTGGCGTACGACCTCAACGGCGAACCGCTCAACGAGACCCATGGCGCTCCGGTACGACTTCGCGATGAAGTCGAACTCGGCTTCAAACAGGTCAAGTGGATCGAAGCTGTCGAGTTCGTCGAGTCCTTCGATCACCTCGGCGCAGGCTACGGCGGGTACAACGAGGACCAGGAGTACTTCGGATACCGCATGCCGATTTAGTGCGACGGAGGGCCTGACGGTGAAGCCGAGATGGTGTGCGCTCGGCACTGTGCTTACCTTACCGATGATGACGAGCTGTTCACCGAACGCGGAAACGACGCCGCCGCCGGGGTCCCCGGCCGACCAGATGGTGTTCATGGTGATGTCATCGGGAGGGATGGCGCCGGCGGTGTATCAGGCCCTGGCGTCCCCGTCGCTGGTGATTTACGGCGACGGCCGGGTGCTGACCGTGGTGGAAGCTCCAGTGCTGCAACTCCTTCCGGCGCGTTACGAAGTCGCCCGCATCAACCCGGCCACAGTGGCGTCGTTCGTGGCCGACATCGAGGCAGGCGGACTGATCACCAACGGCACCGACTTCGGCACGCCGCGGGTCACCGACCTGCCCTCGACGACGGTGATGGTGCACGGGCAGACGGGTCCGCAGCAGGTAAACGTGTACGCCTTCGACGAGAGGTTCGACGCGCGACTGACCGCCGAGCAGCGCAGCGCCCGGATCGGGCTGCGCGCCGTGATCGAGAAAGCCTCCGCGCTGGCTGCCGGAGCAGCCCGGCTGCCCTACTCCCCCGATCGCGTCGGCGTATACGAGGTAGAGCCAGGGAATAACAGTGAACCTGCCACCACCGGCTGGCCGGGGCCACCACCGTCGGCCTTCCTCGCACCGAGCACCGGTAGTCGCTGGATCGCGTGCGGCGAACTCAACGCCGATCCGGCCGAGGTCGTCTATCAGGCGGCGCTGACGAACCCCGGTGCCCGTTGGCTGGTGAACGGAGCCACCCGGATCCTGGCCGTCAACCCACTTCCGCTTCAGGACGCGTGTCGTTAACGGTCATCTGACCCGCTTGGGCCCCTTGGGCTTGGCGGTGAACTCCTGCTCCGGTCGACCGGTGGTGCCATATCGCAGTCCGACCCTGACTTCGTCGCTGGTGGCCAAGCCGGCAAGGTAACGCTGGGCGGTCGCCCGGGACACCCCGATCTCGACAGCGACCTCAGCTGCCGACATCGGAGCCCCCGCCCTGGCGAGCGCCTGCAAAACAAGGTCTTTGGTGGGCGAAGGCGTGGCCGCGGGTGACACCTGGGGGGCGATGCGGGGACGCAATGCATCAAGGGCCGAGTCGACGTCGCTCTGACCGAGGGTGCCCTCAGCAATAATCCGCCGGTACCGGGCATAACCGGACAGTCGCGCGGCCAGTTCGGTAGGAGCGAACGGCTTAACCAGATAACTCAGAGCACCGGCGGCCATCGCAGCGCGAATCGTGTCAGCCTCGGTGGCAGCGCTCAACACGAGACTGTCGCAAAGCAATTCGCGAACAAAATCGATTCCTGATCCGTCTGGCAGGTAGACATCCACCAGTGCCAGGTCAACTGGGTCTGCCTTTCGAGCTGCCGCAAGCGTATTGACGATGCCTGCCACCGTGAAGCCGGGCAGCGCGTCAATGATGCCGGCGTGCATATTGGCCACCCGGAAGTCGTCCTCGACCACCAGCACCCGCAGATCGGTATCGCTCACTTCGTCGCCTCAGCCATCACGCCCGGAAGTCTGGCGATGAATTCCGCTCCGCACAACTCCACACCCTGATGCCGAGGGTTGGACAGCCGGATATCGCCGCCCAGTGACCGGGCGATCTGACGGGCAAGCGCCAGCCCGATACCGCGCCCGCCAGGAAGATCGGACTGCGTTTTAGTCGACGCTCCCTCAATGAAAACCTTCTCGACGAAATCAGGTGCCACTCCGTCGCCGCTGTCGGCAGCTGTGATGTGCAGCGTCGAATTATCCTGCAGCAGTTCGATATCGACCACTTTGACGGTGTTATCGCTTGTCCGGACTGCATCGATGGCGTTATCGAGCAGGTTGCCGAGCACGGTGGTGACATCGACCGGAAGCGCGAGCCAGCCCGGCACCCAGGTGTTCTCGCCGATGCGCAGGGTCGCCCCGGCTTCCCGCGCGGCGGCCGCCTTGGCCGCCAGTAGGGCCTGCAGATAGGGGTCACGGATAGCGTCGATGCCGGGCAGTGCCGAGCCCAGCGGCCCGGACTCGAGTAACTCCTCGAGGTACTGCGACGCCTCTTCGGTGTGCCCCGTGTGCAGCAGACCATTCAGCAGATGCAGCCGGTTGGCGAATTCGTGGCGTTGAGCGCGCAGCACGGTACTCATCAGCCTGACCGCATCAAGCTGACGGGTCAGCAGTTCGACGTCGGTGCGATCCCGCACGACCAGTACGGTGCCCAATTCGTGTCCATCCCGCGACACCGGTCGGGCCGACACAACCAGGACACGCTCCCCTACAGTGGCCAGCATCGGAGTCGGATCACCAGATCGCAGAACTCCCAGCACCCGGGGTGTCAGTCCGATCTGGTCGGCGGGAAGTCCGGTGGCGGAGTCAATCTCGAGTAGCCGCCGGGCTTCGTCGTTGACGAAGGTGGTGTTGCCGTCGGAGTCGGCCGCCAGCACACCTTCGCCGATTCCGTGCAGCACGGCTTCCTGGGTGCGCACCAGTTCGGTCATCTCGGTGGGCCGCAGGCCCAGGGTCAACTCGCGCCAGCGCCGCGCGAGCAATATCGACAGCACGGCGCCGATCACCAGCGCAGGACCGCCGGTCAAGGCAGCGGCGTCGAGATCTTTGCGGAACAGTTGGTACACCGAGGAGGTGGACATCCCGACGCTGACCTGCCCGACCACACGGCTGGAATCGGGCGCCAGCACAGGCACTTTCGCGCGCACCGACGGCCCCAGAGTTCCGGTCTGCCGGACAACTTCTTCCCGGCCGGCCAGTGCGGCGGATGGGTCGGTACTGACCAGCTTGCCCAACTCCGCTGGGTTGGGATGGCTCAACCGGAGGCCGCGATCGTTGGTGAACACCACGAACAGCACACCGGTACCCAACTCGACTTTGGCGGCAATGTTCTGCAGCGGTCCTCGCGCCAGCTCCTCCGCCGAGGGTACTTCCGCGCCGTAGCGGGAAACGTCGGCGCGCACCGCAGGGGCGGAGGCCAACACCCGGGCGATGTCGAGGGAACGGTGACCGTACTCCTCGATCAGCCGCCGCTGGCTCACCACAGCCAGCAGGGCGAACGCGATCCCCAGGGTCAGCGCCACCACCGCGAGCTGCAACAGCAGAATCTGCGTTGCGAGCCGCAGATCGATGCGGCGCTTACCGGCCATGGCGGCAGCTTAACCGGCTAGCTAAGCAGAATGCGCAAAAGCCTGGTCTGCGAACTGGCCGCTCCACTCCTCGGTGGGTTCGGCCGCGTCGGCGAATGTTTGGCGCAACACACCGACGTAGTGGTGCACCGATTGGCGGGCCTCCGGCGTTTCCGGGAAGGAGACGGTGACGGTGGTCTGGTCGGCATGCCGGATGATCCAGGTGTTGATGCTGCCGAGGGACAGGTTGTCGAGATAGATGCCCAGCCGGTTGGCATCGGCGTCAGCCATCGTGCGGAAGTCCATCAGCGACACCATCATCGACGGCTTGCTGGCAAGCGTAATGCCAAGCTCCTCCGGCGTTGCCAGGTCCAGCACCCGCTGGAACGGCACCGCAGACAACTGCTTGTTGGCGTCGAACGACTTTTGCGCCGCGCGGGCCATCTGGGCGAAGTCTCCGCCGCCGACCGGCACTGACACCGGGAACAGGCTGGCATACCAGCCCGCGCTCACTGCCTCCGCGCCACCGACACGGGTGTCCGACGGGGTGAAACCGTGGAAGGTCTCCGTGCCGGTCAGATGGTGCTCGGCCAGTGCCGCGCAGGCCATCGCGCCACCGCTGAACCGGGCGCCGGCAGCGCGGCAGGCGGAGTTGAACGCCGCGGACTCCTCAGCGTCGAGCAGCTCGACGGTGACGACACCGCCTGCGCTGTGGGTGGAAGTATCGCCGAGTTCCAGAGGAAAACTGGGCCAATCGCCATCGGTGTCGCGCGCAAAATCCACCCAATCCTTGATCGGCCGAGAGTCCAGCGTCGTGGCCTCGACCTGCAGTCGCTGACGTGCGGTGAAATCGCGGTAGCCGGCCGTCTGCGGCAACTCGTGAGACTGCCCGGTGAGCAGCGTCTGATAGGTCTCGTGGATGTCGCGATAGATCACGGTGGACGACGTGCCGTCGCTGTGCAGGTGATCGATGTTGGCGTAGACGGTGAAGTGGTCCGCCTTCTGAATGACGCCGAAGGTGAAGCAATCCCATTCCAGGGTGCCCGGAGTCGCGGTCAGCGTGTGGGTACGGATCTGGTCCTGCTCCATGAAGCCCAGCACCGTGGGAACGAACTCGATGGAATCGGGTTCGCTGATGGTCCGTCGGGTGATCGTCTCCGCGGCCACCTCGAACGCACTGTGATACGTGTCGTGGCGGCGGATGTGGACGTTGATCGCGGTCGTCATCGCAGCCACGTCACACCAGCCGTCAACGTCCCAGGACGCCATGATCAAACGCGGCACGGTGCGACCTTCGGCCTTGGCACGGAATGCCGTCCGCAGATGCTGTTCCTGCTGAAAACTCGGCGGCAACGCATCCAGCTCGGCGCGCGCCATGATCTCGCGACTCGCCGGCGACGCTGTCCACGTCGTGACCGGCCCGCGCCCTGGCTGCCAAGAACCGTGGGAACCGATGGTGACCATGTCGAAGAACTCCTTACGCTGCAGTAGGTGCTGCGGTAGTTAATGCCCTTCACGAACATAAGTACTGTTGAACGCGGTGTCGCGCTTGTGCTCGCAAACCACGAAGTGCGCGATTTGCTCAGTTTTGCGCATTATGCTCAGCAGTGGAGGTCGGCTGGGAGCGTCTGCCCGCACGACAACCGCCCAACGGCTGATCGTGGTAGAGACGAAGCCTTATGGTCACAACCGTGGGAAACTCCGAGGGCGCCTCAGACGCCGACGGAAGCGGCGTGAGCCGACGCCGCATCCTGGCAATCGCCGGCGGTGCCGCACTGGCATGCGCTGTCTCCGGGTGTGCGCCACCGGCACAGCCGCGCCCGTCGCCGGACCCGCCTCAGCCGCCTGCCCGGTCGATACCAACGATTGCGTTGCAGTCCTCGCCGATGACGTCAGGGGTGATGCTGTGTAGGCAAGCCTGGGGCGCTAAGCCCGCCCTGCCCGGCGGCCGACCCCACACGATCAATCGCATGACCATTCACCACTCGGCGGTGGCGCTCCCCGATAACCGCGGGATCGTCGCTCGGCTGCAGCAGCATCAGCGCTTCCATCAGGATGACAAGGGCTGGGTCGATATCGCCTACCACGCGGCCGTGGACCGCAGGGGAAACATCTTCGCGCTCCGCGACACCGCCATAGCCGGTGACACCGCGACCGACTACGACACGACCGGCCACTTCCTCGTGCTGTGCGAAGGCAACTTCGACACCGAAACCGTCAGTGAGGCACAACTCGACGGTGCCGCCCTCGTATGTGCCTGGGCGACACAACAATTCGGGATCAGCGTAGATACCTTGGCCACCCACCAGGAGGTGGCATCAGCCACGGACTGTCCCGGACGCAGCCTGCAGGCCCACGTCGCCTCAGGAGATCTCAGACACCGAATCGTCGGCCTGATCGCTAACGGATTCGAGCTGCGACCGCTGTGCGGACCTGACGCTGATGCCCGGGTCGCAGCCATCACGGCGGGTCGCTGACAGCCCAGACTGAATCAACGACCACCAGAGGCCACGTCCTACGAGTGACCCATCCCCGGCATGCCTGTCATCGGCGGCAGTTGGCCGAGTAGCGGTAGCGGGGTAGCAGCTACGTTCGCGGGGTCGATCGCTCCCCTGAAGCAGCCGACCGAGTAGGGATACTCACTGTTGAGCACGTAGTGGTAGACGTTTTGGATCTTGCCGTTCCACAGCACCGGCGACGTCATGCCGTGGCACTCATCGAGCTGGGCGTTGGTGATCTCCTTGCCATCGGCGCCGCGGGGCCCGTAGATACCGAATCCATCAAGGGCGTAACCGAACAGCGGTGATTGACCGCTGGTGCCCTGGTTGGGGAAGCACTTCCACGAGTAGGAATGCAGATGGTACTGCTGGCCGTAGGGATGGCCGAAGCATTGGTCCAACGGCAGGATCGAAACCGGGTTATACCAAGTCACGTTGTTGGCGGAAGCTATCTCCGCGTGCCATACGGTGCCCGTCAGCGCAACACCGGTGATGATGTAATCAATCGGTTGCGGTGTGGCGAGGTACTTGGGCGCCATGGGAACCCTGATGTCAAGGTTGTATGGCGAAACGCCAATCGCCGCGGCGCTCGAGTAGTTCTGTCCAAACCCGGGCGTTCCGGGCGTGGAGTTTGCGCCGCCCAGGGCTCCGAGGTAGTAGGGATAAGCGGCGGTGCCCGGTGGAACTGGTCCGAATTTTCCCATCGGGGTGGACGGCAATCCGTTGCCTTTGAAGGTGCGGTAGGTGCTGTCCGTGGTCACGGCGAAGACGCTTCCGCGCGGATCGATATCCTTGGCGGTGACAGTTCCCGTGACGGTGGGTATTTTCGGAATCACGATCGTATTGTCCGCAGGGTTTATCCATGACGTTGTACTGGTTTGCAACGTGGTACCCGGGGCGAGCACTGTTTGGAAGAGTGGCCCGCCGACGTACAGCCTGCCTTTAGAACCCGCCGGCGGCACCTCAAGAATGTTGAAATTGGATCGGGAATTCACCATGGTGTTCGGCACCGTGGCGGACGCCGGCGATGCCACCGACGTCGCTCCCACCAACAGTCCGGCGCATAGTGCCCCGATCACACCTTTTGTGCGGATCGACATTGCGTTCCCCTTTCGCTCGGCGATTGTCATGAGGCGGTCTATCCGTGGGCCATGCCTGGCATGCCCGGCATCGGCGGCATTTGGCCCAGCAGCGGTAGCGGAGTAGCACCGTAATTCGCGGGGTCGATCGCTCCCCTGAAGCAGCCGACCGCGTACGGGAACTCACTGTTGAGCACATAGTGGTAGATGTTTTGGATCTTGCCGTTGAAGAGCACCGGCGACGTCATGCCGTGGCATTCATCGAGTTGGGCGTTGGTGATCTCCTTGCCATCGGCGCCGCGGGGCCCATAAATA
>Ga0114959_10004669_pt1 | contig 10440 bp, 6 predicted proteins | sample C_130625_EF_Meta_FD_87317 | JGI IMG/M metagenome (GOLD analysis project Ga0114959, IMG submission 87317) | Freshwater microbial communities from Lake Croche, Canada to study carbon cycling - C_130625_EF_MetaG | ecosystem: Environmental > Aquatic > Freshwater > Lake | place: Lake Croche, Canada...
AGGCACGAGCGTAGGTGTTCGAGGAATCGACTGCGAAGCAGGCGTGTCTGGATGGCGTCTTAAAACGCCATCCAGACGAACCGGAGATGGTTTACCATCGAAGGTTATTGTAGTATTCCCGGATAAGCGAAGCAGTGACGACGAAGGAGATTTAGCTTCGCAAAATGTGAATTGTGAGAACACCTTAAGCTACGCAAAAGCGAGGCGTAAGCGAATCTGAGAGCGTAGGTGATTATAGGTGATTTACACTGGTGGATTGTCGATGGTTGGGAGTCCTGTAATGGGAGATGCTGACTCTCGAATCTTTTGGTTTTGTTCTTGATAGAAACGTATTTTCGAGAGTATAAACTGTTGGTCACGTTCCATTTGAGAACGGGATTGTTCGATGGTTGGTTTGCGTTTATAACAATAATATAAAGCAATTCCTAAACCACCTATAAAGACGACAAACACAATAGCATTAAATAAAATGGAATGGTATTTAATACGTTTTTGATGACACGAATAGAGAGTGTCGTATAAATAAAATTTGGCGTAATTATCGATAAGTTGAGGTGTGTCAGTTGGAGAATTCATATATAAAATGTGAAAAACGGTATGAAGTTATATAATTTCATATATAATTTCATTGAGGAGGGAGAACCAATTCACCTTTTGCAAAGCTAAAACTCCGTCGTCGTCACTGCTTCGCTTGTCCGGGAATACCGCAATAACCTTCGATGGTCACTTCGCATCTACCATCTCCGGATAATCCGGTTGGCGTCTTGGGACGCCAACCAGACACGCCTTTTGCGGTAGCTAAAGCGCCGGCAAATCCTCGAACACCTACGCTCTCAGCTTCGCTAAAGCGCCGGCATAAGCGAAGCGTAGGCGTTCTCATAATTTACTACGTAACTCCTTCGTCGTTACTACGCAAATACTACAAACGTGTAAAATTATAACCTCTTTTTATTTCCTCTTTTTTTTAAGGTTTTATTTTTTTTTCTACCCCCGGATTTATTAACATTACGTAGGAAGTCATCGAGACTTTCTATTAGTAACGCTTTATGCATGGATAAATTTACATATTGTTCTTTAAGACTTTCTAGATGAATAGTTAATTTTGGTATGGCATCGTTCAATTTAGTCATCTCTTCTGGACTTGTCAGGTCCGTTCCGGTGGCAGAATATTTTCCTTTTATGTTTGTAATTATTTGGGTAACATCGTAACCAGTCTGCAGTAAAACATCAATTTCTTCAGTAATATCTTCTAATTGTTTCTTGACTTCTTCTATTGCCTTATCCATATTCTGGTCACTCATATTATTATTCGTATATAGTTATATTATATAAAAACTGCGTTGTAATATTTACGGATAAGCACCACAGAATTCACCTTTTGCAAAGCTAAAACTCGTTCCTCGTTTCTCCGGGAATACTACAATTCACCTACGCATCTCCTTCGTCGATGCTACGGGAATACTACAATAACCTTCGATGGTCACTTCGTATCTACCATCTCCGGATAATCCGGTTGGCGTCCCAAGACGTCAACCAGACACGCCTTTTGCGGTAGCTAAAGCGCAGGCAAATCCTCGAACACCTACGCTCTCAGCTTCGCTTACGCCTCGCTTTTGCGTAGCTTAAGGCGTTCTCACAAACTACGACCATCCTACCCCATCAAGTAGTATAATACGCCTAAATAACTAAAAATCGCCAATATAATAGCAACAATCCAAATAGGTATAACGGTTTTTTGTTTGTATCCAACACCGAATTGCCGGAAACCACCATCGGGAGTATATAACAATCCAGGTTTTACAGAATGAATAATCGAAAACAATACCAGAAAAATAGATATTGAAATAGACAATTTATGAATACGCACAAAACTTTTATTAAAATACATTTTACATACTTATGAGATTTCTATTTACACGTTTGCTATGGATTTTCTGCGACAAGTCTGGAGATGGTATATACAAAGTGACCATCGAAGGTTATTGTAGTATTCCCGTAGCATCGACGAAGGAGATGTGTAGGTGAATTGTGAGAACGCCTTAAGCTACGCAAAAGCGAGGCACGAGCGTAGGTGTTCGAGGAATAACCGGAGATGGTAGATACGAAGTGACCATCGAAGGTTATTGTAGTATTCCTGTAGCATCGACGAAGGAGGAACGAGTTTTAGCTTCGCAAAAGGTGAATTAGTTCCAAATATCATCGTCCATATCTTCCTCATAATATTGTCCATCTGTATAATCTTCTCCTAACCCGCCAATATCATATGCTTCTGCATCATACTCTCGTTCGATTTCCATTTGTTCTTCGCGTTCTAAATCTTCGATTTCCGCATCATCCGTTTCGGCAAATTGTGTTTGTCCTACTGTCAATTCGATTTCGGTTTCATTCTCATTTTCGCCATCTTCGCCTTCATTCAAGTGTTTATTGAGTTCTTTTTGTCGAGCATACGTATCGCCTTTATACTTGAACAAACTCTTCTGCATGCCGATATTCCAACGACCGATTTTGAATTGTTTCAGCATATCTTCGACTTTACGTTCGGTTCTCTCCATTTTCTCAAACGCATCCGTGATTTGTTTCTTCTCCTTGTCTCGTTTTCGCTGGGTTTTAAACCGAATTTCGTCATACGACATATTGATGGATTGTTTTGTCGACATGAATATTTTCAGTAAATTCACTAAGAGTTCTCCCGTTGTATCTTTGATTTTACGGAGATTACCCATTTCCAGTTCGACTTCCATCAATGGATTCAAGTCTGCAGTGTCTTCTTCATCCGACCCACTCGAAACATTTGGTCGATCAATCGATTCTAACCACATTTGGTCGGCATAGTCTTCGTCCAATTGTCGCCTTTCGGTAATTCGTTCTTTTCGGTCAATTTCCAAAATATCTGGGTCTTCAACACCAACTACGTATTCATATAAAACGGAATACCACGCATATTTCAATAGTAAATATACGGTTTCCTTGCTAAACAATGCATGATATTCGGTGGCGTCTTTTATAATTGGCATAAATAACGGGAGTTGTTTTACAAAAATCAATAACGACGATAGTTTGGTGGAAATATTTTGAAGGAATGTATTCAACGTATTGTTGCCATAATAAGTATCAAACACCTTATAAAACTGGAGTATCATTTCATTTAAATCCTCGCAATGTTGAAAACTCAATTTCCAATGGCGATTGGTTTCCCACGGTAATCCAATAACGTGTTTATTACGTATATGTTCCGGGAAAATCTTCACCATACTCTCGATTGCGTTGGTTACAAATGTATGTGCCGTATAAACCGTTTTTGCATCAGTTGGACTATCCATTTTCCACACACATATTTCGTGAATAAACACTTGCAATGCATCGTATTGTGCGTTTGATAGATTTCCGTGTTGGTCTAAAAATTCGGTGATTTTAGCATACATTCGCCCATTGGTTCTATCTAAATATCGATTGAGTTCGGTGTTCGACTCTCGTTCTTCATTCACCATAACCAATGGATTATAATTGCCGAGAGTCTTCCACAACAATTCACGCAACCCGCTATCCACAATATCGGAATCCCGTAAATCCAATTCTTCCAAAATGTTCTTGAATTGATTGATTTGTGATACTTCTTCTACATTTGCACCGTAATCAATCGATACGCGGTTTTGGCGATTCACAATACTCATTAAATGTTCTAAATTGGATTTGGTGAATCGTTTTCCATTCGATTTCATTTTCTCGATTTTAGCATCCAATCCGTCGAGACGATTATAGACGGCAGGTTTTTGATTGCATACCACTTCCAATTCAAGTGGAATCGGTATATCTCGGTCGAAATTACAGTAGTGAATAAATGCACCATATATGATATGTTCGTCGATTTCGCTAACCATTTCGCCTCTCTCGATTCCGGTAGGTTCATCATGAAACATGATTGCTGGTTTGGATAGTTGTTTCACCATCCGCAACATGCCACTAAATAATCCAATCTTTTTCAAATAGTTCTCGATTTCGACGTTTTCTTTGATGAAATACAATAACGGAACGAGACCCGCGTCGGTTTTCGTAGCACAACAAGCGTTTTCCATAAAGGGTTCGCGAGATGCCGTCGTGAGAAGCAAGTCTTTTTTCGATACAATGGATTGTATCATTTCGACAATACCACAAACGTGTCTCTCCAATTTACTCTTTAAAATACCAATACTCTCGAATTGTCCTCGACCACCTTCGCGCATTGCTCGTAATAATTCGTCTTCAAAGTCAGACCCAACACTATGGAGTGTTTTTATAACATGGAATTCGACCAGCGGGGGGCGATACTGCGTCCATTTCGCCACATTGAGTTCGTTCGGTATAATCTCGTCCGGATATTTCGCTAAATACTCTCGTTTTATGGCACATATTTTTTGGATGTCGGGGCGTTTCAATAAAAACCCGCTAATAAAATCTTTCATACGTTTTTGGATAGTATTGGTGCTTAACGGTTCAATGGAATTCCATGGAACGACCGAACTTTTCGATTTGAATAAAATACACGAAATGTATTTCAATGCCGAGACATCTTCTTCTCCCGCATCCACTGGAAACCCGTGAAACGATTGAACGCAGCCCGGAAATGTTTTCTTGCTTTTGAAAGATGGAACGAGAGTCATAATGGCAATCATCGTTGCCGACGCAACGGTTTGTATCATTAGTTGATGGCGATAGACTTTATACGGGATCATTTGCTTTTCTTTGTCCTTGTCTTTGCCTATTTTTGCTCGTTTTTCGGCAGTTTTCAAATAGGACTTTTCACTCATTACAATATCCGTATCGTTCATTATTTCGGTGGTTATGCGCATAGCAAATTCCTCGATTTCGTCCACGACTGCACCCGTTCGAATACCGATATGTTTGCTAATGGTTAAAAACACATTATATGCGTATTGCGATTCTTCACTATCGAATACTTTTTCTTTTTGTGTCAACGCATCCTGTATTGCCTCGCCGAAATCCTTTTCCATTACTTTATTTGTAATAATACGGAATCCACTCTCGTCATATCCTTCTTCCTCTACAAAATCGATTTGGCGTAATACGTAATGTGTATGTTTGTCTACGATACAATCCCCATCGCCACTCAGTTCACCGTATTGCGCACATATTTGGTCGAGAGTCTCGTTATAATTATCGAATTGTATAAACGCTTTTGCCAATAAATAAATCGAGAGTGGGAATAAACGAGTATTTGTCTCTCGACAATACAACCAATATTGTTCTTCGTTTTTATCCGTCATTGGTTCTCGTGCGTATATTTCCACAAACCGTAGAATATCGGTTTGACGTTTCACAAAATCGGATTGCCCCATAATCATTCGACGCAATGGTTCATAGGGACTCTCGGTATGTTCTATTTCTACAACTCTTTGACCGAGAGAATATGCATAATCATTGGGTCGTTGTGCCATTATATCGGTGAGGATTCGTTTGCGGAAAACGCTTTCATTTAGGCGTTTTAAAGAGGCGTCGATTTCTTGTTCGATTTCTTCGAAAGACATCGAGACACGACGATCGAATTCGTTTTGCATACGATTCAGTGCAATGACTTTCATGCGTGTTGCGGCCGTATCGGTCGGCGCACACACTTTACTGGGAGTCGTTTGAATACACTCTCGACTAATATCACACATGAGAGTATTACTATCGACAAACGAGGATTCGTCGACACTTTCGTCTCGCACCCAATGGTCGCTGACGCGTTTGTAATATTGTACGCGTTTTCGGGCGTCGGATTCAATACGGATTTGTTCTTGTTCTTTGGGCGAGAGTTGGGATTCATCGACTTCCGCGGTTGGGTCTTTTGCGTCTTTAAGAGTGGGTCGCAGTTCTAAAATGGCGTATCCATCTTTGACTCTCTTTTTTCCCAAAAGAATCGTTTGTGCCAATTCGCTTGCCATATTTTCCGGGCAATCGTGTTTCGAAATGAGGACTTCTTTGAAATAATCGAAAAACAATTCCGGCAACATTTCGTTCTTCTTTGCCTTGTATTTTTTGAGGAGGTCATAGGGAGTATCATCGTATTCTTTATCGTAAAACACGTCTTCATTGTTATTGTCTTTTCGCAACGATTCTAAACTGGTATATTTTTTCGCAATGTATCGACGATAACAATCCGAAGCACGTATTTTTTCCATATTCGTCATATCATCCAATTTGGCAACTTCGACAGAATTGATGATTTTATCGGGAGTCACCAACGAAATAAGCATTTTATTGATTAAACGCAAATACATTTGACCGCCATCCAATGAATATATTTTATGCAATAATTCCGACGGAAACGGAGTGGATTCTTTCGGTGGGACACTGGGGTCGTCTATTGCGTTCGAATTGGGATTCGTTTTGGCATTTAAATGATAACACTCTCGAAAATCGGCATCCAATTGTATATCCAGTTGTAACATAGACTCGACAATATTCGGGTTCGGGTTCACTCCATAGACCGTTGTTTTCAATAACCGGAAATCGTTTTCTTTGGTTTTAAGAGATGCCTTGTATTTTTTCACTTCTTCTTTTACAAAATATCGAATTTCTTTGTAATGTGAGAAAGTAATGTCGGTAGTATAAACCATAAAGGGTTCTAATATACGTATCATATCAAAGACCGAGAGTGGTCCTTCAATACGATGTTTCGCAAACTCAATCAATAACCGTTTTTTCGGGAGTATTACATTCAAGAATTTACCGAAGGTATCTCCATTGATTGCAATATCTGGGTCTAATACGTATTCTTTGATGGTATGTGGATTGCCCATAAATGTCATTCGAGCACTCTCGTCGATGGTCGTATCATTTGCATTGCTGGTATCTTCTGTTAAACCGGTATATTCCAGTTCTTTCGAAAGGTCGTTTACATATACGGTTTCTATTTTGGTTTTTTCTTTCAACATACGGAATAAATCGAGAGACCGTCCGGATAGACGAGAACGGTCATGTATGTTTGTTCCAGGGAATTCGACTCTCGAATATTGCACGAATTGTTCTGGAAATACCAATAGAGAACGAATGTTCATTCGATCACTTGGAACAATCTCTTCTCTTACAAATGATTTTTTACCAGTTCGCAATTCATCACTTACCATTTTCGAGTATCCTTCACCAAAACGATGAATCACGAACCGTTTGCGTCCTTCACTTCCGTGTTCCTTCATAATGGTACTATTGAAATTGGCGAAATTACTCACCACCACATCCATATCGGTTTGCACGGGTTGGTTCTTCAATAATATTTCGCTAAATGATTCCGGAGGATGAATAGAGGAATGCCCTTCTAAGAGACGTTGTATCATATTGTCATATGGATGAAGACTCTCGGCATTCTTGAAATAATCATCCATTGTTTTGGCAAGAATATCCAATGAACGTTTCACAAAGACATTTTCCACGTCGGGTTGCTGAATCGGTGGAAATTGATTATATTGATGCAGTTCTTTGCGTAATTGAACCACCGGCAGTAACCATCGCAAACGGGTTGTCAATTTGGCAATGACATCGACTAATGGTTTATCAAAAGCACCAATTTTTTTTGGAGTAACTACATTTCCGTTTTTATCAAAAACGGAAAATTGTTGTCGCAATTGGCGAAATTTCTGGATAAGATTGTTAATTCGTTGAAATACACGGTGTGTTCGGTCTAATACGGGAACGGTCGAAATGAATTCGTCTGTCATATCGATTAACTGTGCATCGAGAGTGTATCGTCTCTTGCTTTCGGGCACTTCCACCATTCGCACATCATCTGTCATTTCTTCTTCAATGATTTCGGCAGCGTCTAAATAAAAACTGCGTAACCATTCGTGGGTAGTTGGTTTAGGTTGTGCGTTTTCCGGAATGTGTATAATTGCCTCGCCGGTTTCGGTATATTCCATATATGCTTCATCGACATCTTCGCCAATTACGGCAGGTTCGCCATCATCTTCAGCGCGTCTAGCAATCGAAGTCGTTTTGCCAAGACTCTCCGGACGGTCACGTAATACGAATTTTTCGAGAGGGAGATGTTCGGGCAATCCTTTATATTCAAAATCAATATATAATACGGTGCGTTCTGGGAAAGTGGTGACTTCAATCATATCTTCTTCTAAATTCGTGATTTCTCCCGAAATAATAGTCGGCACTTCTCCTCCAAAATGAATATCGACCCATTGGTCGGTTATGAGTCCATGTTGCCGGGCATATCCTTTTTCTTTGCTACGACACAAAATACGGATTTCACGTATGGTTTCATCCGTGAATTTGCCGTCGGCAGTGTCGTCTATAGTGAGAGTATGTGTTTGGTATGTCGATACATTGATTAGACGGATGGTTGTGTCGTCAATATATTGGATGGCGTATACTTGTTCGTTGATTTCACTATTCGACGGAGCACGGATTTCAATAACATCACCTAATTCCAATTTGCCCGAGCGTATGGCATTATCTGGTTCAGGTGGGGTGTTGTCTTCTTTTCCTACATTCATTTTAGGGGAAGACGTTGCACTTGTTTCGGGAGTGTTATATTTTATATTGCTTAAAGGGGTATTTGTTCCCGAAGGGGGTGTCGTGTCTTCCGTTGATTTTTGCATAAATGAATAATACACACGATATTATATAATACTTATATAATTTACTATTTGCATACGATAATTCACCTACGCATCTCCTTCGTCGTCACTGCTTCGCTTGTCCGGGAATATTACACTCTCAGTTTCGCTTACGCCTCGCTTTTGCGTAGCTTAAGGCGTTCTCACAAATGACACATAAAATTGATTTAAAGATTTGCCAATATATAGATATAACATTAACCTGCAATTTACTACATTCGTACATCACTTCGCCAGACATTCAATACAATCATATACGCATCAAAAATGACCGAAAATGCTCAACCAAATATTATCGACATAGATGTTCAAGACCCACGTATTATGCGTAAATGCATACTAGATAAATATGTTATTCTAAATTATAATGCGTCATTATCAGGCGAAGATGTATCTTCGAATGATAATGTTTCTCCGGAATTGCGACAAATGCGGAGTGAGGAACGAACGACGGATTTGGAGGATTCTCTGGAGATGATTAACCATCGTAAGAGAATGCGGTATTCCCAGAGAAACGACGTTAGGAGTTTCGTAGGTGAATTAATCTATAATCGGGAGCATTATTTCTCTATTATTATCGATAAAGAAACGACCCAACCACTATCGATTGCCCCGTCTTTGCCAATTCCGTTGGACGTCTTTATTCAAAAATATCCAATCGGCACCGAACATATTCAAATAAATCAAATGGATGAAGGAACGTTGATTCAGTTGTTTTACGATACATCCAACCGAGACTGGCAAATTGCTACAAAAGGGTCTATTGGTGGAAACAATCGTCATTATCGCACCGAATACCCTGGATACACTTTTCGAAAACAAAAAACGTTCCGTGAAATGTTTTATGATGCACTTACTCAAGTATCGGTTGGTCCTCAAATAATACCCGATTCAAACCCGGATAAAAGCGTTGTCTGCGATTTAACATATAAGGCAAATGATACGTATTACAACACACCGCTTAGAAATATACCTTATATCAAAACTCTCGATAAATCGCACTGTTACAGTTATATCATCACCCATCCGTCAAACCCAATCGTCAATAATTATTATATACCAAAGATCACATTGGTTGCGGTCTGCAAGATATTGCCCATTACTCAACACGGAAACGGTTCAAAATACATAGCACAACATATTCCGCAAAAAACGTTTGCCGAAATGATTCCGGCAGAATATCGTAAAATAGTGCGTATCCAACCATCTATCGATTGGTTAGGCAAATCGTTATACGAAGAAACTATCAATTTCGTGTTTTCGAATGACATACATCCAGGTATAATGATAACCAATATTGAAACTGGCGAGCGTGCTGTACTAGAAAATATATCGTATGCTTATGCCGCACAATTGCGTGGAAATCATACCAATCTACAGTATCAGTTTTTCGAATTGCATTGTTCGAATCGACTCGGCGAATTCTTGACCCGATTTCCTTCATTCACCGGTCTTTTCATGCATTTCTTTAACCAATACTACGATTTCACATTTCGGGTATATTCGGTTTACGTTCAATACTATATCCATAAGAATCGCGATTTTGTCAATTATGTATATCACAAACACGCTTCCAAGATTCATCGAGAAATATATATTGCGAACGGAACAAAGATACCCATCACTCGCGAACTCGTTCAGCATTATTTCAACCGAATGACGCCTTCGCAATTGTTGTATTTCGTTACGAGAGCATTTGTGATAACGCCTTTGTGAGAACGCCTTAAGCTACGCAAAAGCGAGGCGTAAGCGAAACTGAGAGCGTAGGTGTTCGAGGAATCGACTGCGCTTTAGCTACCGCAAAAGGCGTGTCTGGATGGCGTCTTAAAACGCCATC
>Ga0114959_10004670_pt1 | contig 10437 bp, 10 predicted proteins | sample C_130625_EF_Meta_FD_87317 | JGI IMG/M metagenome (GOLD analysis project Ga0114959, IMG submission 87317) | Freshwater microbial communities from Lake Croche, Canada to study carbon cycling - C_130625_EF_MetaG | ecosystem: Environmental > Aquatic > Freshwater > Lake | place: Lake Croche, Canada...
CAGAAATCTTCGATTACATCGAGGGTTTCTACAATCGTGTTCGGCGCCACAAGCATCTCGATCAACTCAGCCCCCATGAGTTCGAGCGGCAACGTCAAACTGCGCTATGAAATATGTCTAGTGAATTAGGGGAATGCCATAGTTGTACGAGGCGGGTTACGCGGGTCGATGTCAACTATTCCGACCGCCGCATTGACTCAGCTGATTTGCTACGGTTGCGATTCGTTGAGCGCTGGATACCAACCCCCACAATAGAATTCAGATTGGCGTAACTGCCCCTAGCGCAGACCGTCAGTTGGCGTTTCGAAGTTTATTGCTTCAATGGGCTGCAACGCCCAGCCAGCTGTCGAGCAGAGTGCTATCGTCCAGCAGCTTTTGCGCCGAGCCCATGTACACACCTTTACCACGCTCGAGCACCAAAGCCTGTTGGGTCAGGGGCAGGATCTGGCGCGCATGCTGTTCCACCAGGATCACGGCCATGCCGCTTTCCGCGGTAAGTTGCTGGATGATGCTCAAAAGCTCCTGCACGATCAGCGGTGCCAGGCCCTCCAGTGGTTCGTCCAGCAAAAGGATTTGCGGGTTGAGCATGAGCGCGCGGCCGATGGCCAGCATTTGCTGCTCGCCGCCGGAAAGCTGGTTGCCCATATTGGTGCGGCGCTCCTGCAGGCGCGGGAACAAGGCGTATATCTTTTGCAAATTCCAGTGTCCCTTGGTCTGGACCACGCTGAGGTTTTCTTCGACCGACAGCGAGGCAAAGATATCGCGTTCCTGTGGCACCCAACCCAAGCCCAAATGGGCTCGCGCATGGGCTTTGACCATCGTCAGGTCTTGGCCCTGCCAGCGCATGGTGCCCTTGTGGAAGCGGGTGGCGCCCATCAGCGTGGACAAGAGCGTGCTCTTGCCCATGCCGTTGCGGCCCAGTAGCGACAGACTTTCACCGGCCGACAGGCTGAAAGAAATCTCTTCCAGCACAATGGCCTCGCCGTAGCCGGCCCAAACGTTTTCGAGGGTGAGCAATTCAGACATGGGCGGCTTCTCCGAGGTATACCTCTTTGACCTTGGGGTCGTTGGCAATTTCGCCTGGTGTGCCTTGCGTCAGCAGCGCACCGCTGACCAGCACCGAGATGGTGTCAGCAAAGCGGAACACCAAATCCATATCGTGCTCGATCAGCACAATGGTGACGTCGCGTGGCAGCGCGGCGATGGACTCAAACAGTTCGCGGCTTTCTGAGGTGGGCACACCGGCTGCGGGCTCGTCCAGCAGCAGTACCGAGGGCTTGGCGGCCAGGGCCAGTGCAATTTCGATCAGGCGCTGCTTGCCATAGGCCAGGTTGCGCGTCTGCTCATGGGCCACATCCAGCAGCTTGAGCGTATGCAGTAACTCGGCGGCTTCCTCAATCGCCTGCGTGTGTGCTGCAACCGGTTTCCAGAACTTGGCACTCAGGCCCTGACGTTCGTTGACCGCCAGCACCACCGACTCCAGCACCGTCAGTTCCGAAAACAGGCGGTTGATCTGGAATGTGCGGGCCAGGCCGTGCTTGACGCGCTGGTGTTGTGCCAGGTGGGTCAATTCTTTTCCGTGCATCAGTACGGAACCACTGGTAGGTTCCAGAAAGCCGGTGAGCAGATTGATCAGCGTGGTCTTGCCCGCGCCATTGGGTCCGATCAGCGCATGGCGGGCTCCGGCCTCTACATTCAACGTGACATCATTGGTGACCACAAAGCCGCCAAATTTCTTGACCAGGTTTTGGGTTTGCAGTGCGTAGCTCATCTCGCCATCCCCTTGTTTTTGCCCAGACCCGCTGCGGCACGGCGCAGGCCGCCCATCACGCCATCGCGGGCAATCAACACAATCGCCAGCAACAGGGCACCCAGCCAGAATTGCCAGTATTCGGGGTTCATATCCGACAGCACATGGTGGGCTGACATGAACACGATGGTGCCGATGATGGCGCCATACAGACTGCCGGAGCCGCCCAGAACCAGAATCAGCAATAACTCGGCCGAGCGGTTGAAAGACAGCACATCCAATGCCACAAACTGCGTGGTCTGCGCCATTAACGCGCCGGCTACACCGGCATAGGCCGCACCGATGGTGTAAACCGCAGTCAGGCGCATGTTCACCGGCGCACCCAGGGCGGGCATCCGCGCCACATTCAGGCGGATGCCCTTGAGGGCCAGGCCAAACGGGCTGTGAACCATTTTGCGTGCCACCCAAAACAGCAAAAACAAAACCACCAGCGCATACCAGAAGGCGGTCTTGCCGACCATGTCAAAACGGAACTGACCCAACAGCGGCCGAACTTCCATGCCTTGCAGGCCATCGACGCCGCCGGTGAGCCAGGTCATCTTGTTGGCCAGTTCAAACAGCATCATGGCCACGCCCAGCGTCACCATCAGGCGCGTCAGGTCAGCGCCGCGTAGCACCAGCAGGCTGGTGAGCAGGCCCAGCACGGCACTGACCGAGGCAGCGACCAGCAGACCGCTGATCGGCTCGCCCCAGCCGTTGGCCGCCAGCAGGCCTGCGGTGTAGGCACCCAGGCCGAAGAACGCGGCATGTCCCAGCGAGACGATACCGGCATAACCCAAAATCAGGTCCAGCGACAGACAAAACAGCGCGGTAATCGCCATCTGCGTCAGCAGCACCAGGTTGTCGGGAAAGACAAAGTAAGCGGCGATCGGTAGCAGCCAGAATGCCAATTCGGCGGGCTGCCAGCGGTCGGCGGCGCATAGCCGGGCCACGGCAATGTTATTGATCAAAGAAGCGGTTTGCATAAGATTCCTTTGCCGCGACTTAGCGGGCAGCCGTGCGGCCAAACAGGCCCTGGGGGCGGAAAACCAGGGTCACCACCATCACCGCGTAAATGAGGAAGGCACCAACCTCGGGCAAGTAGTACTTGCCCGCCACATCCACCACACCCAAAATCAGCGAGGCCACCAACGAGCCGGTAATGCTGCCGCTGCCACCTACGGCGACCACGATCAAAAAGTACACCACATACTTCACGGGAAACCCCGGATCCAGACCCAGCATCTCCACGCCCATGGCACCACCTAGCCCGGCCAGTGCGGTGCCCAGGGCAAAGGTCAGGGTGAAGATACGTTCTACGTTGATGCCGACGCCGCGTGCGGCGCGCGGGTTGTCTACCGAGGCGCGCAACTGCGCACCAAAGCGAGTACCGCTCACCAGAGCTTGGAGGCCCCAGGCAAGCAGGCTGCTGACAACGATCAGGAACAGGCGGTACACGCCCATGTCCAGACCAGGCAGCTTGAACTGCCCACGCAGAAACTCCGGCAGCTGCAGCGGCTGCTGCTGCGCGCCAAAGAAGTAGGTGGCGGCCGCCATGGACATGAACACCAGGCTGATAGAAAACAGCACCTGGTCGAGGTGTGTGGCACCGTACAGACGGCGGTACAGCACCCGCTCGAGCAGCACGCCAACCGCTGCCGTCGACAACGCGGCCAAGGGAAGCGACAGCAGGAACGGAACACCCAGGCGGTTAAGCAGGGTGACGCAGACATAACCCCCCACCATGGCAAACGCGCCATGGGCCAGGTTGACAAAGTTCATCAGCCCCAGCGTGACCGACAGGCCCACGCTGATGAGGAATAGCAGCATGCCCGAGGCAATGCCATCGAATAGGACTGTCATGAGAGAAGCGGCTTCAGAGGTGAAACGTTTGCAGGCTTACTGCTTGCCAGGGTCTTTGAAGTTGGCGACCTGGTCGAACTCCACGTTCTGCAGTTTGCCGGCGACCTTTTCCACCTTGCGGATGTAAATGGTCTGGATGATGTCGCGCGTCTGCGGGTCAATGCTGATGGGGCCGCGCGGGCTGGTCCAGGCCATGCCTTTTGCCGCAGCCATGAACTTGTCACCTTCTGCATCGCCACCGGTTTTTTCAAGCGTCTTGGCGATTAGCTGCAAGCCGTCAAAGCCGGCCACCGCCATGTAGCCCGGACGCATGCCGGGGTTGGCCTTGGCAAAGGCGGCGGTGAAGGTCTTGTTCTCGGGCGAGTTGTGGCTCTCGGCGTATTGCATGGAGTTAACCACACCCAAAGCGCCGTCACCCAGGCTGTCCAGAATGTCTTCATCGCTCAGGTCGCCGGTGGCGATGATGCGGATGCCGGCCTTGGCCAGATCACGCTCGACAAAGCCCTTGATAAAGGCAATGGTCTGCTCGCCTGGTGGCACAAACAGGAATACCGCTTCGGGCGCTGCGTCCTTGATCTTTTGCAGGAAGGGCGCGAAGTCCGGGCTCTTCACGGGGGTGCGTACTTCGCCGACCACTTCACCACCGGCGGCGGTAAAAGTCTTCTTGAACTGGGCTGCGGCATCCAGGCCGGGGCCAAAATCAGCCACCAGAGTGAACACTTTTTTGATATTGTTCTTGGCGGCCCAGGATGCGATGGGTGCGGTTACCTGCGGCAGCGTGTGCGAGACGCGCAGGATGTAGTCGGACTTGGTAGTGATGGCCGAGGTGGCGGCGTTCATCACAATCATGGGCTTCTTGGCTTCGGTGGCGATGGGCGCCACGGCAAAGGCCGAGGGTGTCAGCCCAAAGCCGGCTAGGATGTCAACCTTGTCTTTGACCACAAGCTCTTGTGCTACACGCTTGCTGATTTCTGGCGCCACACCGGTGTCGTCCTTAATGATCAGCTCGACCTTGCGCCCGGAAAACACGCCGCCGCTTTGTGCCAGATACAGGCGTGCACCCGCTTCTATCTGCTTGCCGTAAGAGGCAAACGGGCCGGACATAGGTAGCACCATACCGACCTTCAGCGGCTCGGCTGCGTGTGCCGCACGTGTGCCCAGTGCCAACAGGGTGGCAGCGGTCAGGGTGGAAAGAAAATTGCGTTTGGTGATAGGTGTCATGAAGTTCTCCTCGGTTATTTTTAAGTTTCAGGAAGCGTCGGGTTGCGCTGCGGGTGCGGCGCGTGCAAAAGCAGGTAACTGGGCACAGGCACGGTCTATGGCCACGATGGCGGGGTACTGCGTCAGGTCGACCTTGAAGCGGCGGGCACTTTCCACCTGTGGGATCAAGTAGACATCGGCAATAGTGGGTGCGTTGCCAAAGCAAAAGGCACCGCGCGAAGCGTCTGCTTGCAACAGGGTTTCAAGTGCGTCAAATCCGGTGCTGATCCAGGTGGCGCACCAGACGTTGACTGCCGTGTCGTCCGCGTTAAAACTGGCACGCAGCGTGTCCAGAATACGTTTGTTATTGACGGGGTGGATATCGCAACCCACGATGGCCGCCAGCGCCCGCACGCGGGCCCGGTCGTTCACATCAACAGGCAGCAGCGCCGGTGTCGGGTAGCGCTCTTCCAGCCACTCGATGATGGCTACCGACTGCGTTAGCACCAGGTCTGCGTCCACCAGTGCTGGCACCAGGCCCTGGGGATTGAGCGCCTTGAAGGCAGCAGACTGGTGCGCGTTCTTGCGCAGGTCCACCGCCACGTAGTCGTAATGCAACCCTTTGAGGTTCAGGGCAATGCGCAGGCGGTGCGAGGTGCCGCTGCGAAAAAAGTTGTGGAGTTGCATGGCTCTTATTCCGCAGCCAGGCAGTTGCCCACGTTCCAGCCATAGAGCCACTCCATCGCGTCATAAAAGCGCTCGGGGCTACGGCCCTTCCAGAGGTCGTTGCGCACCAGGCGCTCCACGCCTTTGGCGTGGTAGAGACGGCCCATCTCGCGGGCCGACAATACGATGCGGGCGGTACGTGCCACGCGGGATTTTTGGTACAGCGCCAAGGCCTTGGGCCAGTCGTTCTGGTGGACGCGTATAGCCTCGCCCAGCGTGACCGCGTCTTCCAGCGCCATGCAGCCGCCCTGGGCCATGTACTGCGTGGTGGGGTGGGCGGCGTCGCCCAAAAGGGTAGTGCGGCCAAACACCCAGGTGTCAATGGGGTCGCGATCGGCGGTGGCCCAGCGCGTCCAAGTCTTGGGCAGCTCTATCAGTTGCCGTGCCTTGGGGCAGATACCCTGGAAGTAACTTTCCACTTCTTCCTTGCTGCCTTCGGTCACGCCCCACACTTCCTTTTCGCGGCTGTGGAAAGTCACGACCACGTTGTACTGCTCGCCACCACGCAACGGGTAATGCACCAAATGGCAATTCGGGCCGACCCAGATGCTGGCCGCGTTCCATTGCAGGTTTTCCGGAAAATCTTTCTTCTCCACCACTGCGCGGTAGACCACATGGCCGGTGACGCGCGGCGGGTCGTTCACAAATTGCTGACGTACCACCGATTTGCCGCCGTCGGCTCCGATCAGGGCCACGCCCTGGTAGGCCTTGCCGTTCTGGTCAAACACCGTCACCGCGTTTTCGTCTTGCTCCACGCGCACGATCCGAGTGTCGGTGAGAAACTGTACTTTGCCGGTTTCCTGCGCGCCTTCGAGCAGCGACAGGTGTACATCCACGCGGTGGATCACCGCATAGGGGTTGCCAAAGCGCTGAATAAAGGCGTCGTCCGTGGGGATCTTGCCGACTTGGTACTCGTCCAAGGCGTCATGCATCACCATGTAGTCGGTGTACACCGCGCGGCTGCGTGCCCTGTCGCCCACGCCCAGGGCGTCAAAGGCGTGAAAGGCGTTGGGGCCCAGTTGGATGCCGGCGCCGATTTCACCGATCGCAGGGGCCTGCTCGAATACCGTGACTTCAAAGCCTTGGCGTACCAGGGCCAGTGCTGCGGCCAGCCCACCAATGCCACCGCCAGAGACCAATACCGGCAGTACAGGGGAAGTTTGATGTTTCATCTCGTCTCCTCGGGTTTTGTTTACTTATTCGCCTGCGCCAATGGTCAGCTCCACATCTCCGACCTGCGCAATCTGACCTGTAATCCGGTCACCAGTCACCACCGCGCCCACGCCCTCGGGCGTACCGGTGTAGATCAGATCGCCGGCCTGCAGGTGGTAGTACTGCGACAGGTCGGCCAGCAGCTCGGGGATGTTCCATATCAGTTGCGAAAGATCGGAGGTCTGTTTGGTTGTGCCGTTGACTTGCAGCGCGATGGGCCCGGCTTGCAGGACACCGAGTTCCCCTATGGGGACCAGGGGTGAACAGACAGCCGACTTCTCAAAGTTCTTGCCCAGATCCCAGGGGCGGCCCTGGTCACGGGCGACCAGTTGCAGATCGCGCCGGGTCATGTCAAGGCCGGCGGCATAGCCAAAAATCAGACTGGCAGCATCGGCCTCCTGAACGCGGAAACCTTCTGCGCCAATCGCCAGCACCAGCTCCATCTCAAAGTGGTAGTTACTGGTACCGCAGGGATAGGGCACGGTCGCACCGGACTCGACCAGCGTGCTGGCGTCCTTGATGAAGTAGAAGGGCTTCATGGTGGACTTGTCCACTGGGCGGCCCATCTCGACGGCGTGGGCGTGGTAGTTGCGCCCCACACAGAAGATGCGCTTGACGGGAAAGCGTGCTTGCGCGCCCTGAATGGGCAGCGAGAACACGGGGGCAGGAGCGAAGGTGTAGTTGGTCATGGAATGTGCTTTATTAATGGAATCGGTGGTTAGTTTTCAGCGTTGCGGACTTCGTAGACGCCGAGTTTTTTCTGTAGCGGTGCGTCGTCTGCCATAAAGATAAAAGTGGCCTCAGTAGCTGATGCGTTGACGAGCTTGATCGCCGTGTAACCTGGGAGGCAGCAGGTGTCGGCCTCGCCCAGTGCAAAGCGGCTGGCTTCTGCCACCACTGCAGCACCGCCCTCAATCACATGGAACACGGTTGCCGACGAGCGGGCTGGCATCTGCAGGGTTTCGCCGGGGCGCAACATAAGGGCCGAGAAACCCAGAATCTTTTGCGCGTCAGCACCTGTTTCGGGGTTGATGTAAGCCACTTGCACTGCTTCAATCTCCGGTTGGGTTCGTGCGAGAGTTTGCAGCGCCGCGCGCACATCGACCCAGGGGTAGCGCAGCATCGGGAATGACGATTCACTGCGGGTAAACATTGGCGCAGGTACCACGCCACCGCGCTGGTAGGCCAGGCCAGCGGCGTCGCTGCTGATAGTCTGTGCTTTCCCTTCGGTGACGTACGAAGCTTCCATGTAATAGACCATGGGCAGGTCCAACACATCCAACCAGATCACCGGCTTGTCGCCTTCGTGGCCGTGTTCATGCCATAGGCCGGTGGGTGTGAGGATCAGGTCGCCGCGCTGCATGGGGCACTTTTCGCCGTCCACCGTGGTGTAGGCGCCTTCGCCTTCCACAATCATGCGCACCGCATTCGGGGTGTGGCGGTGGGCCGGGGCCCACTCACCCGGCAGCAACAACTGCATGCCGAGGTAAATGGTGGAGCTAGCCTGCATTTTTTCCAGACCGTGGCCTGGGTTGGCCAGCACCAGCACGCGGCGCTCGGCTTTTTCTATAGGAGTGAGTTCGCCAGCCTTGAGTAACAGCGGACGCATTGCCTGGTAGTTCCAGGCAGTGGCGCGGGTGCGCGGTACGGGCTTACCCGGTGGCAGTACCGAGCGCAGACTGGGCCACAAGGGCACCAGGTTTTGCGCGCTTAGATCGTCGCGGTAGTCTTGGGGCAGGTCTTCGAGGCGCCCCAGTTCAGGTAAGGACATGCTGTCTCCATAGTGCTATTTGGAATGGAGCGGAGCTTAGAAGCAGGGTGCGGCTGTGACAATGCGAGCCGGTTAATATGGTGTATTCAAAATTCGAATAAAGCTCGACCACACGCCATGGCCATTGAAACGATTGAAATTCGCTTGCTGCAGGTGTTTGACGCGATCTACAAGATGCGCAGCGTGACCGAAGCTGCCGTCTTGCTGGACTTGGGCCAACCAGCTGTGAGCGTGGCCCTGTCCAAGTTGCGCCACCATTTTGGCGATCCGCTATTTGTGCGCACCTCCAACGGCATGGACCCCACCCCATTTGGAGAGGGCTTGGTGCGTCCGGTGCGCAACCTGCTCGAAGCGTTAGAAGTTGTGATGGGGCAGCAAATCCACTTTGACGCGGCCACTTCTAAACGGTTGTTTCGCATTTGCATGACCGACATTAGCCAACTGGTGCTCTTACCGCGGCTTTGGGAGTTACTAAGTCATTCGGCGCCGGGGGTTCGTATAGATGTGTTGCCAATCCGCAGCGACATTGCGCGCTTGCTAGAAAGTGGTGAAGTCGATTTAGCCTTGGGCCTGATGCCGCAATTGGACGCCGGTTTCTACCAAAACGTCTTGTTCTCGCAGAAGTTTGTCTGCATGGTCAGCGCCCACCACCCCCGCATCCAGAAGCAGCTACACCTTGAGCAGTTTATCAACGAAAACCATGCGGTCATCAGTTCTTCTGGTGCCGGCCCGTTGATTCTGGACCTGGAGATTGAGCGCCTCGGCCTACAGCGCAAAGTTTCTCTGAACATCCCCAACTTCATCGGTGCGGCCCTGGTAGTGGAGCAAACCGATTTGATCCTCACCATCCCCGAGCGTCTGGCCGATGTACTGCAAGGGCGCGCAGCGGTGCGCATTTTTCCGGTGCCCTTCTCATTGCCACAGTACGACGTGAAGCAGCACTGGCATGAACGCTTTCATAATGACCCGGGCTGCCAGTGGCTGCGGCGGGTGATTGCGGATTTAATGTCGGCCAACAAAAGTGGCCCTGATCAACCCGAAAAAACCGCGTAAGCGTCTTGACTTACTGCATTTAAGAATGCAATTCCGCAAGGCAGCCGCCTTTTTGGGCGAAGCTGAAGTTGAACTTGGCGCTATTCACCGGGCGGTTTCACCTTCTTGCGCACTGCGGTTTCCAGGGTGGCGCGTCGCGTTCGGCACGGTAGACGTGCAGGCAAATTGATACAGGTGTTTCTCAAAGCGGCTGCTCGTGTGCGACCGCGTCAGGCCAACTCTGTTGAAACACTCGATTTGAAACACGGCGTCAATGGCGGCGCGATCGGCAAATTGGGTTTTCCAACAGAATCAGCCTATCGCAGGCCTCCGAAAAAAATTGGCTAGCGGCCGCTCCTGGCGCCAAGCAGATCCAATACCGTCCGTATGAAGGTATCACGAGGCCGCTATCTACCTAGCCAAAACTAAACGCTGACAGCGTTGTCTCCATCACTCGGTCTGCAAACATCTTGCTACCGGCGTCACCACCGGCCGCTCCCGCAACGGTCATCAAAGGAATCAGATGTTCCTCAGCACGCAGGGGATGGCACTGACGCGCACCGGGCGCCTGTTCCCAGTTTGCTAGGAGCCTGTTACGCTCTTGCGGACTTGATTCAACGGCGCTCGTCAGCCATGCATCAAAGGCGTCTGACACAGGGCCGTATTGCGGATTGCCATAGGCTCGCATATTGTGAAAGCTCATTCCACTACCAATGATCAACACGTCCTGGTCACGCAGGCACTCCAGCGCACGACCGGTGTCCAAATGCTGTTGCGGATCCAACGACTCGTTGAGTGACAGCTGCACGACGGGTATCTCGGCATCCGGAAACATCAACTTCAG
>Ga0114959_10004671_pt1 | contig 10436 bp, 7 predicted proteins | sample C_130625_EF_Meta_FD_87317 | JGI IMG/M metagenome (GOLD analysis project Ga0114959, IMG submission 87317) | Freshwater microbial communities from Lake Croche, Canada to study carbon cycling - C_130625_EF_MetaG | ecosystem: Environmental > Aquatic > Freshwater > Lake | place: Lake Croche, Canada...
CAGCCGGGGCCTGGGCCGCGCGATGGTGCTCGGCTTTGCTGCGCACGGTGCCGACGTGATCATCGCGTCGCGCAAGTTCGATGCCTGCGAGGCGGTGGCCGCCGAGGTGCGTGCCATGGGGCGCAAAGCGCTGCCGGTGGCCGCGCACGTGGGTCGCTGGGACGACTGCGACGCCCTGGTCCATCATGTCTACGCCCAGTTCGGACGCATCGACGTGCTGGTCAACAATGCCGGCATGTCGCCGCTCTACGGCAAGCTCTCCGAGGTGACCGAGGACATGTTCGACAAGGTCCTGGCGGTAAATCTCAAGGGCCCCTACCGGCTCAGCGCCCTGATCGGCGAGCGCATGGCCGACGGTGACGGTGGCAGCATCATCAATGTGTCGTCGGTGGCGGCGGTCAATCCGGCGCCCAATGCCGAGCCTTATGGCGCTGCCAAGGCCGGGTTGAACAATCTCACCCGATCCTTCGCCTTTGCTTTCGGGCCGAAGGTCAGGGTCAACAGCATCATGGCCGGGCCCTTCCTCACCGACATCTCGAAGGCCTGGGACATGGAGGTCTTCAAGCAGCGCGCGGCCACCCGCATTGCGCTCAAGCGCGGTGGCGAGGCCGATGAAATCGTGGGTGCGGCGCTCTATTTTGCGAGCTCGGCATCGTCCTTCACCACCGGTGCGATCCTGCGGGTCGACGGCGGCACCTGAACCCGTGGCCGCTGCGATGGTGTCCCGGATCCTGATTGCCAATCGCGGCGAGATTGCGATTCGCATTGCGCGCGCGGCAGCCGACCTCGGTCTCGGCACGGTCGCGGTCTATTCGCGTGACGATGCCGACAGTCTGCATGTCCGTGTGGCCGATCAGTCGCATGCCCTGACGGGTCAGGGGGCAGCGGCTTACCTTGATGCCGAGGCAATTGTTGCGGCGGCCCGCGAGACCGGCTGCGATGCGGTGCATCCCGGTTACGGGTTTCTGTCCGAGCGCGCCGATTTCGCGCGATTGTGCGCACAGTCTGGGCTGCGCTTCATCGGGCCGGGGGTCGATCATCTCGAACTCTTCGGCGACAAGGCGCGTGCGCGCGCTGCCGCGATCAAAGCCGATGTGCCGGTCACGCGGGGCATCGATCGGGCAGTCAGCCTCGAGGAGGCGCAGAACTTTTTCGCATCGCTGAAGTCGGGCGGCGCCATGATCATCAAGGCGGTCGCGGGCGGCGGCGGACGCGGCACGCGGGCGGTGTTTTCGGCCGACGAGATCGGCCCGGCCTTCGCGCGCTGTCAGTCCGAAGCGCAGGCTGCCTTCGGCGTGCCCGATGTCTTTGTCGAGGCCTTCATTGCGCGGGCCCGTCATATTGAGGTGCAGATCCTGGGCGATCACGCGGGAAATGTGATCCATCTCGGGGACCGTGAATGCAGCGTCCAGCGGCGGTTCCAGAAGTTGATCGAGGTGGCGCCGGCCCCGGCACTCGACGACGGCCTGCGCCGCGATATTCATGCGGCGGCACTGCGCTTTGCCCGCAGCGTGGGCTATACCAATCTCGGCACTTTCGAGTTCCTGGTCGACGTCGGTGCGCAAGTTGGCGCGCAGGCCGGTGAGCAGCCCTTCGTGTTCATCGAGGCCAACGCGCGTCTGCAGGTCGAGCACACCGTGACCGAGGCGGTTACCGGCGTCGATCTGGTGCAGAGCCAGATCCGGCTGACGCAGGGTGCAACGCTTGCCGAACTCGGCCTGGATGATCCCGCGATCGCAAGACCGCGAGGCCATGCCATCCAGGTGCGGGTCAACCTCGAGACACTTGGCGCCGACGGCGTCATCAAACCCGGCAGCGGCACGCTCACCGCCTATGAGGCGCCCAGCGGGCCGGGGGTGCGCACCGATGGTTTCGGCTACACCGGTTATCGCACCAGCACCGCGTTCGACTCGCTGCTCGCCAAGCTGATCTGCCACGCCCCGGGTGGCCGCTTTGCCGATGCCATCGGCCGCAGCCTGAGGGCGCTGAGCGAATTTCGCATCGAAGGCGCCGGCGTCAATACCGCGATGCTGCACAACATCCTGTCGCATGAGGATTTCGCCGCCGCGCGCATCGATACCCGATGGGTTGACGAGCATCTGGTCGAGCTCGCCCGTGACCGGGGCGATCAGCGCCAGCGCTTCGTGGCGGGTGCGCATGGCGCGCAGGCTGGCACGATACCCTCCGGCAGCATGCAGGCTGGCACCATGCAGTCGGCCGCAGGCCATGCCGGCGCGCGGGTCAGCAGCCGCGATCCGCTTGCCCTCTTCGCCCACGACGCGCAGGTCAAGGCCGAGCGCACTCAGGACGCCGCGGGCGAGGCCGACAGGCCGCTCGGGCCCGATGGCTCGATCGGCCTGGTCGCGCCAATTCAGGGCACGATCGTGGCGATCGATGTCGCGCCCGGCGACACGGTGCGAGCCGGCCAGCAGGTGGCGATTGTCGAGGCGATGAAAATGGAGCATGTCATCGTGGCCAGCCAGGGCGGTGTCGTGCGTGCAGTGACCATGGCCCGAGGCGATGTGGTTCGCGAGGGCTATCCGATTGTCTTCGTTGAAGCGGTCGACGGTGCGGGCGCAGCGACGGTGGCCGCCGCTACGGTCGACCCCGACCATATCCGCGCCGATCTGCGTGAAGTCCTCGATCGCCATGCGCTGACGCTCGATGCCCATCGCGACAAGGCGGTGGCAAGGCGGCATGCTCAGGGCAGTCGCATGCCCCGCGAGAACATCGCAGAGCTCGCCGATCCGGGCAGCTTCAAGGAATACTGGCCGCTGGTGGTGGCCATGCAGCACCAGCGCCACGATGCCGACACCCTGCGTCGCGAGACGCCTGCCGATGGGGTGGTGGCCGGCACCTGTTCGATCAACGGCGATCTCTTCGATGACACCCGCTCGCGGGCGATCATCGTGCACTACGACTACACCGTGCTGGCCGGCACGCAAGGGCGGCGCAACCACTACAAGCAGGATCGGATGTTCGATCTGGCGCAGCGGTTCCGGATGCCGCTGGTGCTGTTTGGCGAAGGCGGTGGCGGACGCCCGGGCGACGACCATGTCGGGCCGCGCGTGGCCTTCGATACCCACACTTTCACCACCTTCTCGCGCCTGAGCGGGCTGGTGCCGCTGGTGGCGATCGTCAACGGCCGCACCTTTGCCGGCAATACCGCGCTGGTGGCCTGCTCTGACGTGATCATTGCCACCGAAGGCGCGACCCTGGCCATGGGCGGCCCGGCGATGATCGAAGGCGGCGGTCTGGGCATCTACACGCCAGAGGAAGTCGGGCCGATGTCCTTCCAGGTGCCCAACGGCGTGGTCGACCTGCTGGTCAAGGACGAGAAGGCCGCGGTCGTGGCCGCGCGCAAATACCTGTCCTATTTCCAGGGGCCGATCGCCCACTGGGAGGCCAACGATCAGCGAACTCTGCGCCACGTCGTTCCCGAAAACCGGCTGCGCCTGTACGACATGCGCGAGGTGATCGAGACCCTGGCCGATCGTGACTCGATCCTCGAGTTGCGCCGTCAGTTCGGCGTCGGCGTCATCACCGCCTTTATCCGCATCGAAGGCCGACCGATGGGCGTGATTGCCAATAATCCGCACCATCTGGCGGGTGCGATTGATTCGGATGGGGCCGACAAGGGTTCGCGGTTTATCAAGCTCTGCGATGCCTTCGACATTCCGGTGCTCAGCCTGATGGACTGTCCCGGCATCATGGTCGGGCCAGACCATGAACGCACCGCGCTGGTTCGTCACAGTGTGCGGATGTTCAATGCCGGCGCCAACATGAGCACGCCGCTGTTCGGCGTCATCGTGCGCAAGGCCTACGGTCTTGGCGTGCAGGCGATGTGCGGGGCAAGCGCCCTGGTGGGCTTTTTCACGGTCGCCTGGCCGACCGCCGAATTCTCGGGCATGAACATCGAGGGCGCGGTCAAGCTTGGCTATCGCAAGGAGCTGGCCGCCATCGACGATCCCGAGCTGCGGCGCGCCGAATTCGACCGGCGCGTGGCGCAGGCCTATGACACCGCCAAGGCGGTGAATGCGGCGGCGGGCGGTGGTCTGGATGATGTGATCGATCCGGCCGATACCCGCGACTGGATCGCCAACAGCCTGCGACGGCTGCCGCCGGTGCCTGAGCGCACCACCAAAAAATATCCTTTCATCGATACCTGGTAGGTGCGCATCGACGCACTGTCCGGCAGCCATTCAAGGGAGACAGACGAATGAGCGCGCAAGCCACGATCAATTCGGTCCTCGGGCCGCTCACCCCCGATCAGATCGGCTTCACCCTGATGCACGAGCATGTGATGGTTGCCGCCAGCGGTCTCTACCAGGCTTATCCCGATCTGCTCGGTCGCGGGCCCGAGGCGCGTGCGGTGGAAAGCCTTCATCGCGCCAAAGAAGCCGGCATCCGGACGATTGTCGATTGCACCACCTTCGATCTCGGCCGCCATGCGCCACTGCTGCGCTCGGTTGCGAAAGCGTCAGGCGTGAACATCATCAATGTCACCGGCTGGTGGCTCGATGTGCCGCGCTTTCTGCAGGGGGTCGGCCCCAACCAGATGGCCCGCGAGTTTGTGCGCGATATCACCGAGGGTTTTCGCGGCACCGACATCAAGGCCGGTTTTCTGAAGTGCGCAGCCGACATCGATGGCGTGACCCGTCCGCTTGAGACCATGGCCCGCGCGGTGGCGCGTGCGCATTGCGAGACCGGTGTGCCGATCATGGTCCATTCGCATCCCGGCACGCAGCTGGCCCGTCGCCAGATTGCGATCTTCAAGGAAGAGGGGGTCGACCTCACCCGGGTCAAGATCGACCACTCCAACGACACCACCGATACCGAGTATCTGAAGTGGATTCTCGATCAGGGCTGCTTTCTCGGGCTCGATCGCTATCCGGGGCGCCTGGTGAGTGCCAGCATGCGCACCATCACGATGAAGCAACTGATCGACCAGGGCTATGGCGATCGCCTGTGCCCCTCGCATGACTGCATCTGCATCTCGGTCCATAACGAGCGCCCCGATGGCACGGTGCCCGACGAGCACGACTACTACCTGCACAACACCGATCAGTACCTCTACATTCACCGCAAGGTGATTCCGCATCTGAAAGAACTCGGCACCAGCGATGCCGAGATCACGCGTCTGTTCGTTGACAATCCGCGCCGTTTTCTCTTTGGTGCCTGATGGCCGATTCCCCGATACAACAGCGTTTTGATCCGGCTTTTCGCACGGCGCTCGTCGATGGGCTGAAAGGCTTCGAGCGCTACCAGCCGGTGCGTGATCCGGCAGTGGTGCTCAAGCGGGCCGCGGTCTGCATCACGCTGATCGATGCTGATACCGGTGCTGGGGCTGGCGCCGCTGCAGGTGCTGATCATCAGGCAGCCTTCGTGCTCACGCGCCGCGCGCGCGGATTGCGCAACCATGGTGGCCAGTGGGCATTGCCCGGTGGCCGGCTCGATGCCGGCGAGACCGCGCAGCAGGCGGCCTTGCGTGAGCTGCACGAGGAGGTCGGGCTCGAATTGCCTGAGGATGCCGTGCTCGGTCTGCTCGACGACTATCCGACGCGTTCGGGCTATCTGATTACGCCGGTGGTGGTCTGGGCGGGCGACAACGCCAGCATGGTGGCCAACCCCGACGAGGTGGCCGCCATCCATCGTATCGGGCTTGAGCAGATCCTCGCGCCCGATGCGGTCGATTTCGTATCCATCCCCGAGAGCGACCGGCCGGTGGTGCGACTGCGCATCAACGACGATCGCATTCATGCGCCGACCGCCGCCGTGCTCTATCAGTTTCGGGAACTGATCGCCGGCCGCCAGACCCGGGTTCACGAACTCGAACAGCCGACCTTCGCATGGCGATGACCGACTCAACCGAGGCGCCGCCCTTCGACGGCCTGAAGGTCATCGATTGCGCAAGCTTCGTGGCTGGGCCGGCCGCAGCCACCATCCTGTCGGACTTCGGTGCCGAGGTGATCAAGATCGAGCCGCTCGAGGGCGATCCTTATCGCACGCTGCTGCCCGGTGAGACCTATCCCTGGGAGCTCGATTCGCGCAACAAGCAAAGCGTGGCGATCGATCTCAAGCATCCCGAAGGTCTGGCGGTGCTCTACCGGCTGGTGCGACAGGCCGATGTCTTCGTCACCAATTTTCCGCTGGGTGCACGCAAGCGTCTGAAGATCGACCACGACACGCTGGCGCCGATCAACCCGCGCCTGATCTATGCCTCACTCACCGCCTATGGCGAGACCGGCCCGGAGGCCGAAAAGACCGGTTTCGACAGCACCGCCTATTGGGCACGCTCGGGTCTGATGGACCTGGTCAAGCCCGAGCACAGCTCACCGCCAAGCCGCTCGGTGATTGCGATGGGCGACCATCCGACCGCGGTGGCGCTCTATGCCGCGATTGCCACTGCGCTTTATCGCCGTGAACGCACCGGGCGTGGCGGGCTGGTCAGCTCATCGCTGATTGCCAATGGCTTGTGGGCCAACAGCGTGTTGACGCAAGCGGCGCTCGCCGGCATCAGTATTCCTGATCGTCAGCCGCGAACACACAACCCCAATCCGCTGTCCAATGTCTATCGCTGTCGCGACGACCGTTGGCTCAACCTTGCGGTGCTCAATGATCGGCAGTACCCGGTGCTGTGCCGACTGCTGGGCCACGAGGCGCTGATCGACGATCCGCGCTATGTCAGTCAGGCCGCGCGCCATGCCAACAACATTGCCCTGATTGCGGTGTTCGACGAAGCCTTTCTCACGCGCAAGCGCGATGAGTGGTGTCAGCTGTTCGAGCGTGACGGCATCACGCATGCCCCGATCAGCACGGTCCACGATCTGCCGCATGATGCGCAGCTGCTGGCCAGCGGCGTGATCGTGCCCTTTGCCGATGGTTCGGGCATGACGGTGAGCAGCCCGATCGGGCTGGGCGCTGCTGCCAGAGTCGCGCCGGTGCCGGCGCCCACTAAAGTCGGTCAGCACACCGAGGCGGTGCTGCTGGGCAGCGGCTATTCGATCGAGGAGATCGCGTCGCTCAGGCGTCTGGGTGTGCTGGCAGGCTGAAACACGACATCAGCCGTGTCGCTGGCCGGCGCCGGTGACCGCAAGGCTCAGTCGGCCAGCCAGCTGCCGCTCTTGCCGCCGTGCTTTTCCAGCAGCTTCACATCGGTGATGGTCATGCCGCGATCGGTCGCCTTGAGCATGTCGTAGACCGTGAGCAGGCCGACCTGAACCGCAGTGAGCGCTTCCATCTCGACCCCGGTGCGGCCTTCGCATTCGACGGTTGCCGAACACACGACGGCGCAGCCCGCCTCGTCCATCGAGAGCTCGACCGCCACGCGCGTGAGCGCGATCGGGTGGCACAGCGGGATGAGGTCGGCGGTGCGTTTGGCACCCTGAATCGCGGCAATTCGGGCAATCCCCAGGACATCGCCTTTTTTGGCATGGCCAGCGCGCACCAGTTCAAGCGTGGCCGGCTGCATGAGGATGCGTCCCTGCGCGATCGCGCGTCGCTGGGTGACGGCTTTGCTGCCGACATCGACCATGTGCGCCTGACCCGCGGCGTCGAAATGCGTCAATGGGGAGATCGATGGCGGCATGGGCGCGGAAGGCTTCGACATGGCGGGCCTATCATAGCAACATGGTCGAACCGATCCGTTCCAAGCCCCGTCGCTGGCCTGCGTCCGCGTTGAGTGTGGTGCTGGCCGTGTTGCTCACGATCATGCCGGTGTCATCGACGGCTCAGTTTGAAAACCTGCCCAAGCTGGGTGCCGCATCGGGAGACGAGTTGTCGGCCGCGGCAGAGCGCAGGCTCGGTGAGACCATCATGCGGCAGATCCGACGCGATCCGGCCTATCTCGACGATGCCGAACTGGTTGACTACCTGAATCAGCTCGCGCAGCCCCTGCTCGCCGCGCCGGCTGCCGGTGGCATGTCCTTCGAGCTCTTCGCGATCGATGATCCGTCGATCAATGCCTTTGCCTTGCCGGGCGGGTTCATTGGTGTCCATGTTGGTCTGTTGATCGCTGCCGAGACCGAATCGGAAATCGCCTCGGTGCTGGCTCACGAGATCGGCCATGTCACCCAACGGCACATTGCCAGGATGCTCGCGCAGCAAAAGCAGGCGTCGGTGGTGTCGATGGCGGCCATGGCGCTGGCCTTGCTCGCGGCCCGCTCCAATCCGCAGGCGGCGATGGGCGGCATGATGCTTGGCGATCAGGTCGCCCGTCAGAACATGCTGGCGTTTTCGCGCGATGCCGAGCGCGAGGCCGATCGGGTCGGATTCGATATCCTGCGTCAGAGTGATTTCGACCTGCAGGGGATGGTGTCCTTCTTCAATCGGCTGCAGCAGTCTTCGCGCTTTTACGAGTCCAATGCGCCGGCCTATCTGCGAACCCATCCGGTGACCGGCGAACGCATCGCCGATCTGCAGGGGCGTCTTCAGAATGCCCGCTACCGGCAGCGTACCGATTCCCTCGATTTTCAGCTGCTGCGGGCTCGCTATCGGGTCACGGCTGATGAAAGCACCGACGGGCGACGCGTGGGGCGCGGCATGGCCGAACAGATGGTGCGCGCCAGTGCCAAGGCCGGCCCGGCACCCTGGTATGGACTTGCCAGTATCGCGGCGGCGCAGCGCGACTGGGCGCGCTTTGATACCGCGATCACACAGGCCAGAGCCCGCAACGGTGCCGATCATCCTTACTTCGACCGGCTCGCCGCCAGTGCGAAGCTGGCTCAGGGTGATGCCGCCGGTGCAGTCGAACTGGCGCGAAAGGGTCTCGATCGATTCCCGGATGCACGCGGGCTTTGGCGGGTCTACGGCGAGGCCCTGATCGCGGCCGGCAAATCGGCCGACGCGGTGCGGGCCTTGCGCGACGAGATCGCCATCTGGCGTTCTGATGCGCGCCTGTGGGATCTGCTGGCCCAGGCTGAAGGCAAACTCAACCATCGCGCCGATGCCCATCGCGCTGCGGCCGAGCGCTATGTGCTGCTGGGATCGCCGCTGATGGCGGTCGAGCAGCTCAGGCTGGCGCAGCGCGCAGGCGATACCGACTTCTATACTGCGTCGGTCATCGATGCCCGGCTGCGCGAGCTCGAGCCCGAAGCGCGCCGCGAAATCGAAGACTCCCGCCAGGCAAACCGCTAAGCGCGTCCTGCTGCGCTTCCTGTCAGCGGGCAGGTCAGCGCGCCGGTCAGCGAGGTTGCGGATCGAAGCCGAATGCGATCGCTGGGGTCGCGTCCAGCGGCCACACCTGATGTTTGCCCAGCAGGCGCAACACCGCAGTCGGCGCGACCGGCTGTTCTGATTCGCTCGGGCTCAGATCGAGCGCACCCAGATCGCGATCATCGATGCATCCCGGACCGAGATCGGACATCAGCCAGACATTGCCGGCCTCATCGGTGGCCGCCTGCGTGATGACCGCCACCGGGTAGCCGGTGTGGGTGATCAGGGATTGCATGGGGGCCTCGCCCATGACCCGGAAGTAAAGCGGTGCGAGGTCAAGGTCGACATAGACCCGTTGCGGGCCGTTCTGCCAGCTCCATCGCCCCTGCTCGTTGGCGCGGTAATTGCGGCCGATGAAGTCGATGATCGGCGGACTGGTGATTTCGCTGCCCGACCCATGCAAGGCCTCATCGAAACCCGGTCTGCCGCGGTCGATCAGCATCCATCGTCCCCGTCGGTCTAGCCGCAGCCAGCCGAACATCGCCGGCACATTCGGCCAGCGGGCCATCGCCTGTTGCACCAGATCATCAAGCGGCAATTGCGCCTCCGGTGGCGGCATTGAAATGCGCGAAGAGTTGCTCGGCAAGCCAGTTGAGTCTTCCGGGCGGCGCGCCCTGCAAAAACCCGACATGGCCTCCTTCGCGCGGATAGTGCAATGAGACGGCCGACGAGACTTCGGCTGGCCGGGCAAGGGCCTGCACTGGCAGGAAGGGATCGTTCAGGGCATTGATGATCAGCGTGGGAACCGTGATGCCGCCCAGAAACTGCCGGCACGACGATCGTTGCCAGTAGTCCCGTGCACTTTTGAAGCCATGCAGCGGTGCGGTCACCAGTTCGTCGAACTCGAAGAAGTCGCGGCTCGAAGCGACCTGTTTCGCATCGAACAGGCCGGGGTGGCGCTCAAGCATGGCCACGCTCTTGCGGCGCAGCGTGACCAGAAAGTTCAGTGCATAGAGGCGGTTGAAGCCTCTAGACAGGCGGATCGCACCGGCGTGCAGATCCTGGGGCGGCGAGACCGCTGCCGCCGCGGCAACGAAGTCTGCTGCATTGCCCCGTTCGCCCAGCCATTTCAGCAGGACGTTGCCGCCCAGCGATATGCCGGCAGTCAGCAGCAGGCCGGGCGAGCCATCCTGGCTGCGGCGCGCCGCAATGCGCCGAAGCACCCAGTCGGCTTCATCCGAATCGCCCGAGTGATAGGCACGCGGCATCCGGTTGAGCTCGCC
>Ga0114959_10004673_pt1 | contig 10436 bp, 10 predicted proteins | sample C_130625_EF_Meta_FD_87317 | JGI IMG/M metagenome (GOLD analysis project Ga0114959, IMG submission 87317) | Freshwater microbial communities from Lake Croche, Canada to study carbon cycling - C_130625_EF_MetaG | ecosystem: Environmental > Aquatic > Freshwater > Lake | place: Lake Croche, Canada...
GATTATGGAACAGGCTATTGCACGCTTGAATATCTCAAGACGATCAAGGCAAGCGAGCTCAAGATTGACCGGGGCTTTGTGGCGGCCATGGACCGCAACCGGAGCGACCGCGTGCTCGTCAATGCCACAATCGAACTTGCCCATTCACTTGGACACAGCGTGGTCGCCGAAGGCGTTGAGACGCTCGAGACGCTTGACCTCCTAAGGTCTATGGGCTGCGACAAGGCCCAGGGGTTCTTCATCTCTCGCCCGATGCCGCGCGAGGAGTTTTTCCAGTTTGTTGACCGGCAAAGGCGGCCCGAAGCGGCCTAGGATAATTAAATTCTTGTAAACCATATTGGCTGAATCCAATCTCCCCTTGTCGCCGGTTCCCCCGGTGACTGTGTGTGACAAGGGGAAAAGATATGAAGACGAAGAAAGCGGTGTACGCCGCCCCGACCAAAAGAGGAATTTGGGATTGGATTATGGGCGGTGGCTGGAAGAACGGATAAGCCTTAAAAGGCTTTCTATTCAGCTATTTGCGAAGGGCTCCGGGCTTCGGCACGGGGCCCTTCTTTCATAAGTGCCATGCGTGCAGGCGACGGGGCGGACAGCCGTCTGGCAGAGGATTGTAGGAACCCGACACCGGCACCGTAGTCTTGTGATCTGGCCCCCACTGGGAACAACTGATTCGGAGATTCGTTCCATTTTGAAATGAAGTCAGGGCGATTTTTACGGCTCTGGAGTGATTTTTTTCCATTTCGGACGAAGTTTTTTATCCGGAGAAAAGCCCGCCCGTCAGCCTTTGCCGACGGACCAGTGATATCAGCTTTTGGCCTCTTCAGACGCGAGCCATTCTTCGAGCCATTTGATCGAATAATTGCCATCAATCACATCGGGCTGGGCCAGCAGATCCTGATGCAGCGGAATGTTGGTCTTCACCCCGTCAACGACCATTTCCTCAAGCGCACGGCGCATCCGCATCATGCAGCTTTCGCGCGTGCGTCCGTAGACAATCAGCTTGGCGATCATGCTGTCATAATAAGGCGGGATCTTATAGCCCGTATAAAGCCCGCTATCGACGCGGACATGCATGCCGCCTGCGGGATGGTAGGCCCTGATTGTGCCGGGGGACGGCGCAAAGGTGCGCGGGTCTTCCGCATTGATCCGGCATTCAATCGAATGACCTCGAAACTCCAGATCTTCCTGCTTGACCGACAGGGGCTTGCCTTCGGCCACCCGGATCTGTTCGCGCACAAGATCAAAACCGGTGATCATTTCGGTCACAGGATGTTCGACCTGAATGCGCGTGTTCATTTCGATGAAATAGAACTCGCCATTTTCCCAGAGAAACTCAATCGTCCCCGCGCCGCGATAGCCCATACCGGCCATCGCCTTGGCCACAATGCCGCCCATGCGTGCGCGCTCTTCCGCAGTGATGACGGGAGACGGCGCTTCTTCCAGAACCTTCTGGTGACGGCGCTGAAGCGAACAGTCGCGCTCCCCAAGGTGGATGGCATTGCCATTGCCGTCGCCGAAGACCTGAAATTCGATATGGCGCGGATTGCCGAGATATTTTTCCAGATAGACCGTTGCATCCCCAAAAGCGGCATTCGCCTCGGTGCCGGCCTGCTGCATCTGGGTCTCGAGCTCTTCCTCGGTCGACACCACCTTCATGCCGCGGCCACCGCCGCCCGATGCGGCTTTGATGATGACCGGATAGCCGACCTCACGCGCAATGCGCTTAGCCTCTTCGACATCGTCGATGGCACCGTCTGAGCCGGGGACGAGCGGCAGGCCAAGGGCACCCGCTGTCTTCTTGGCCATCACCTTGTCACCCATCGTCCGGATATGCTCCGGCTTCGGGCCGACGAAGATCAGCTTATGCTCTTCGATAATCTCGGCAAAACGCGCATTTTCCGACAGAAATCCATAGCCTGGATGGATCGCATCGGCGCCCGAGATCTCGGCCGCAGAAATGATCGCGGGAACGTTAAGATAGCTGTCCTTGGCGGACGGCGGGCCGATGCAGATCGCTTCATCGGCAAGGCGGACGTGCATCGCATCGGCATCAGCCGTCGAATGGACGGCTACCGTCTTGATGCCCATTTCGTGTGCGGCGCGGTGGATGCGCAGCGCGATCTCGCCGCGATTGGCGATCAGGAGCTTTTCGATTGTCATGCGTGCGCGCCGTTATTCAATGACGACGAGCGGCTGGTCATATTCGACCGGCTGACCATTGGAGACCAGAACCTGCGTCACCCTGCCGCCCTTGGTCGCGGTGATCGGGTTCATGACCTTCATCGCTTCTATGATCACGATGGTGTCGCCTTCCTTGACCGTGTCCCCCACCGAAACGAAGGGCGCGGCCTCTGGCGAGGCGGCGAGGTAGACCGTGCCGACCATCGGCGATTTGAGCGCCCCGGGATGGTCCGCAGGGGCGGCTGGCGCGACCGGCGCCGCTGCAGGGGCAGCGGCCGCAACGGCTGCCGGTGCCGCAACTGCAACAGATGCCGCTTGGAGGGTGCGTGCGACGCGGATCTTGCGATCATCATCTTCGACTTCGATTTCGGTTAGCCCGGTTTCGTTGAGCAGTTCCGCCAATTGCCGGACCAACTTGATATCCACCTGCATCGTACCTGTTCTCTCAGCCATTTGACCCCCAAAGGATGTGATATTGTGCCGCCCTTTGTCAGAGCTTGGCAGCGGCGTCCAGCGCGAGCGCATAGCTCAACGCCCCAAAACCGGCGATGGTCCCCTTCGCCGCTTCGCCAACGTAACTCTTATGGCGGAAGGCCTCCCGCGTGTGCGGGTTGGACAAATGGACCTCGATCACTGGCGTCTTGATCGCCTTTATGGCGTCGTACAGCGCAATTGATGTGTGGGTGAACGCCCCTGCATTCAACAGCACGGCCTTGGCCTCCATCGCCTGCGCTTCGTGCAGCCAGTCGACCAGATGGCCTTCGTGATTGGACTGACGAACATCCACAGCAACGCCGAGGGCTTGCGCCTGGTCTTCCAGCCGCCCGGCAATATCGTCCAGCGTATCCGACCCGTAAATGGCCGGTTCGCGGGTACCGAGCAGGTTGAGATTGGGACCGTTCAGGACATAGATGACAGGCTTTTCGGCCATGCGGGCAGGCTCCGGATGATGTGCGGTTGCGACGCTGGGTTCCTCCCCTATATGGACCGGCAGCAAAAGGCAAAGGAACGGACGGGCGCCCATGATTTCCATCCAGTTGAACGGAGAGCCACGGCAGGTGCGTAGCGGCGCGTCGATCGCGGATCTTGTCACCGAAATCGGGCTGGAACCGGCCAAAGTCGCCGTTGAGCGGAACCGTGAAATCGTACCGCGGTCAACACTGCATCAGGTGCAATTGGGGGAAGGGGATCAATTGGAAATCGTGCATTTCGTCGGTGGCGGCGCGGAGAATAGCGACAACTGGACCGTCGCGGGCCGGACCTTCACCTCGCGCCTGATTGTCGGCACGGGCAAGTATAAGGATTTCGCCCAGAATGCCGCCGCGCTTGAGGCGTCAGGTGCGGAGATCATCACCGTCGCCGTGCGCCGCGTAAACGTGTCGGACCCTAATGCGCCGATGCTGACCGATTTTATCGACCCGAAGAAATACACCTATCTGCCCAACACGGCCGGCTGCTTCACAGCCGATGATGCCATCCGCACGCTGCGGTTGGCGCGGGAAGCCGGCGGCTGGGATCTGGTGAAGCTTGAGGTGCTGGGCGAGGCTCGGACGCTGTATCCAGACATGCGCGAAACGCTGAAGGCAACTGAAGTCCTTGTGAAGGAAGGCTTCCAGCCGATGGTTTATTGCGTGGATGATCCCATCGCCGCCAAGCAACTGGAAGAAGCAGGCGCCGTTGCCATCATGCCTTTGGGCGCGCCTATCGGCTCCGGCCTTGGCATCCAGAACCGCGTGACCATCCGCCTCATCATTGAAGGCGCGAAAGTGCCGGTGCTGGTGGACGCAGGCGTCGGCACGGCGTCGGACGCCGCTGTCGCCATGGAATTGGGCTGTGAAGGCGTGCTGATGAACACCGCCATTGCCGAAGCCAAAGACCCGATCCTAATGGCGCATGCCATGAAGCTGGCGGTGGAAAGCGGCCGTGCCGCCTATCGGGCCGGACGCATGGGACGGCGCATGTATGCCGACCCGTCTTCGCCGCTGGCAGGATTGATCTAGGCCCCGATCATCACCCGTGCGAGTTCTGGCGGGAAGACACGTTCTTTCGCCTCTTCCGGCTCGAACCGGCCCCAGCCCTGCGGGCCGAGCCGTTCAAGCGGCCGGAAGCGCGTCTTATATTCCATGCGCGGGGAACCTGCGATCCAATAGCCGAGATACACATAGGGCAGGCCTGCGTCGGCTGCGCGCAGGATATGATCAAGGATGATGTAGGTACCAAGGCCGGGCCGTGACGGCAGATCCGGATCAAAGAAGCTATAGATCATCGACAGGCCATCCACCTGCCGGTCGGCCAGACAAGCACCGATCAGACGGCCAGGCTTTCCATCCACCGATGGCTCCCGATATTCGATGACGTTGGTGTCGACCGGCGTGGTCTCAACCATATCCGCATAGTCGATATCGTCCATCTGCGACATGCCGCCACCCGGATGGCGCGCACCGAGATAACGCCGGAGCAGCGCGAACTGCTCCTCTGTGGCCCAAGGCTGGCAGGCGGACACTTCCAGATCGGCATTGCGCCGCAGCATCTTCTTTTGCGAGGCACTGGGTTCAAATTCACCCGCGACCACGCGCACCGGGACACAGGCCGAACAATCGAGACAGCTTGGGCGATAGGCGACGCCCTGGCTGCGGCGAAAGCCGATCTTGCTCAGCGCCTCATTGAGTTCGCCTGCATGGAGTCCGGTAAGGTCAGTGAAGACTTTGCGCTCAAACTTGCCCGGCAGATAGGGGCATGGCGCAGGGCTCGTCACGAAGAAGCGGGGAAAGCGGAACTGTGCTGTCATCGCCTTTGCCGGGCCTCTTGCGGTTGAATGTCCACGCGCGGCGCATCCATCAACGCCGGTATGGACTCACTTATGTCGGGTGAACGACAAGGTGAAAAGACCGTTTACCATCAAAACGCGGTTAAAACGAGGAGGTCACGCCAATTCGACAAGGCTGGCGTCATATCCGGCTTCGGCCAACGCCGCCAATAATGTCTCCAAATGGGCCCGATCCCGCAGTTCGCATTCAATATCGGTGATCAGACCCTTGGCGGGCAGCGTCGTGAAAACGCGCTGGTGATAGATTTCGAGCACATTGGCATTGAGGTTGGCAAAAATGCCGAAAACGCCGAACAGCGCGCCCGGCCGGTCCTGCAAACGCAGCCGGATGCGCGCGAGCCTGCCGGAACGGGCGAGATCACGCAGCAAGACATTGGCAAGCAGCCGCGTGTCGATATTGCCGCCGCACAGGACAATGCCGACATTGCGGCCGCGGAACATGCCTGGGTTGGCAAGCAATGCCGCAAGGCCCGCGGCACCTGCGCCTTCTACGACTGTCTTTTCAATCTGGAGCAACAGGCTCACCGATTCTTCAAGATGCCGTTCTCCGACCAACTGAATGTCATCCACCAGATCGCGCACAAAGGTGCGGGTCAGGTCACCTGGAAATTTAACGGCGATCCCCTCGGCGAGCGTATCGCCGCCAATAGGCAGGTTCGTGCCTTTGATGACATTGTACATGCTCGGAAAAAGCTCGGCCTGAACGCCGATGATCTTGGCCTGAGGCTTGAGCGCACGGGCGACTGTCGAGATGCCTGAAATGAGCCCGCCGCCGCCAATCGGCACAGCAAAACAATCAATGTCCGGCGCATCCTCGAGCATTTCGAGCGCGAGCGTGCCTTGCCCGGCGATAATTTCTGCCTCGTCAAAAGGATGGACGAAGGTCAGATGCTCCGCCGCCTCCATCTCGCGGGCATGCGCGTAAGCCGCATCGAAGGTTTCCCCGAACAACACAACACGCGCATCGTGGCTTTCGGTCTGGATGATCTTCACGATGGGCGTCGGCTTGGGCATCACAATCGTGACGGGCACACCTAGGCGCTTGCCATGATAGGCCAAACCCTGCGCGTGGTTTCCGGCAGACGCTGCAATGACGCCTGCCTTGCGGGCATCCGGGCCCAGCTGAAGCAGGCGATTGAGCGCGCCGCGCTCCTTATAAGCTGCCGTAAACTGGAGGTTTTCAAACTTCAGCCAGACACTGGCGCCCGTCAGTTGTGACAGCGTTTGGCTCCGCAGCGTTGGCGTGCGGACAATGGAGCCTGCAATGCGCGCGCGGGCGGCCCTTACGTCATCGATGGAGACAGGCAACGGTTTTCCGGGGGCAGGTGCAGTGGCCATAATGGCGCGGGCCTTGGGCTTTCCCGCGCAAAAAGGCAAGACAAAGCCAGCTTGGCAGCACGTGCGACGCGCCTCTGGCCAAGCCTGTGAAGCCGCCTTATGGATGCTTCATGGGAAAAATCGCATTTATCGGACTGGGCGTCATGGGTGGGCCAATGGCCCGTCACCTTGCCGCCGCAGGGCATGAGCTCACCGTCTATAACCGCACACGCGGCAAGGCGGAGGCATGGGTCGCAGCGCATGGCGGCACGGTCGCCGATTCGCCGGCCAAGGCCGCAGAAGGCGTGGACGCCGTCATCAGCTGTGTCGGGACCGATGAGGATCTTGCCGCCGTCACCGTCAGCCGTGATGGCGCTTTCCGGTCGATGTCGCCAGGCACGGTCTACGTCGATCACACGACCGTCTCGGCCCAGATCGCGCGGCAATTGGCCGTCGAAGCTAAGGATGTGGGCATTAAGGTTGTCGATGCGCCCGTGACGGGCGGACAAATTGGTGCCGAGCAAGGCACGCTCACGCTGATGTGCGGCGGCAGGGACGACGCGATTGCGGCGGCCACACCGTTTATGGAGGCCTATTCGCGCAAGATCGTCCATGTCGGCCCCGCAGGCGCCGGCCAGACGACCAAGATGGTGAACCAGATCACCTTTGCCGGGATCATCCAGAGCCTGTCAGAAGCGATGCGGTTTGCGCAGGCAGCGGAACTTGACCTCGACAAGGTGTTTGAGTCGATCTCGGGCGGCGCTGCCTCCAGCTGGCAGATGCTCAACCGCTGGGACACGATGGCCAAGGGCGAATTTGATTTCGGCTTTGCGGTGGACTGGATGCGCAAGGACCTTGGGCTGGCCCTTTCCGAAGCCCGCGCGAACGGGGCGACCCTGCCGCTCGCAGCGCTCATCGACCAATTCTATGCCGAAGTGCAGGATATGGGCGGCGGCCGTCAGGATACCAGCGCCCTCATCCGGAGATTGAAAGCCAAATGAAGCTGTTCCCGCGGATCGCCTCCCTTGCTGCGACCCTCATCTCCGCAACGCCCGCAACGCTGTTGGCCGATACGCTGGTTGAAAATGTAAATGGCCTGACGCTCGACGCAAAAGGTGAGGTGGTCCGTTTTACGGGTCTCGTGATCGGCAAGGATGGCAAGATCGCCCGGCTGATCCGCTCCAACGAAATGGCGGGCGACCCCAAAAAGGAAAAGAAGACTAAGAAAGAACAGCCTGAGGCGTTTGACTATCGGCTGGACGGGCAAGGGCGCGTGCTGATGCCCGGCCTGATCGACGCACACGGCCATGTTATGGGCCTGGGCTTCCAGCTGATGACGCTGGATCTGTCGGGCACCAAGAGCCTGGCCGAAGCGCAGGCGAAGATTGCCGATTATGCCCGCGCCAACCCCGGCCGAAAGTGGATTATCGGGCGCGGCTGGAATCAGGAAAGCTGGAAACTGGGCCGCTTCCCGACAGCCGTAGAGCTGGACGCCGCCGTGTCCGACCGGCCCGTCTGGCTGGAACGCGTCGATGGCCATGCCGGCTGGGCGAACAGCGCAGCCATGGCGGCCGCCGGCGTTACTGCTGCCAGCAAGAGCCCACCGGGCGGGCAAATCCAGATGGACGGCGGCAAGCCAAGTGGTGTCTTTGTGGATGCGGCGTCATCGCTGGTGGAGCAGGCCGTGCCCAAGCCCTTGTCCAAAGAACGCGACGTGGCGCTCGCCAAGGCGCAGGACCATCTGCTCGCCTTTGGCATCACGGGTATTGCCGATATGGGCACCTCAACCGAGGATTGGGCCTCTTACCGCCGTGCCGGCGACGCTGGGTGGCTCAACATTCGCATCTTCAGCTATTCGGGCGGTATCGAACCGATGCTGGCCATCGCGGCCGGAGAACCCACGCCCTGGCTCTATGGCGACAAGCTGCGCATGGCAGGCGTCAAACTTTATGCTGATGGCGCGCTCGGGTCGCGCGGCGCTTGGCTCAAACAGCCTTATGCCGACAAGCCGGGCGAGCGCGGGCTGCAATTCCTTGACGATGCCAAGCTGCGCAATTTGATGAGCCGTGCTGCCATGGACGGCTTTCAGGTCGCTGTGCACGCCATTGGCGATGCAGCGAACGCGCAGGTGCTCGATTCCATTGCGGAAATGGCCCAGACTTATGGGGGCGACAGGCGCTGGCGGATTGAGCACGCACAGCTGGTTGATCCGGCAGACATCCCCCGCTTTGCCCGACTGGGCGTCATCGCCTCGATGCAACCGGTCCATCAGACAAGCGACCGGCTGATGATTGAAGCGCGGCTCGGCACAGGTCGGCTGGGCGGGGCCTATGCCTGGCATTCAATGCAAGTCGCGGGCGTCCGTCTGGCCTTTGGCTCCGACGTGCCGGTGGAAAGCCCGGACCCTTATGCCGGGATGGCCACGGCCTTCACGCGGATGGATGCCAAAGGCGAGCCCTTTGGCGGATGGCAACCCCAAGAACGCGTCTCCCGCGAAGATGCCCTCGCCGGGTTCACGACGGGGGCGGCCTATGCCAGCTTTGCCGAGGGCAAGGTGGGGCGGCTTTCGCCCGGACTTTGGGCGGACTTCATTCTTGTGGACACCGATCCGCTGCTCGCAACACCATCTGAGCTTCGTGCAACCAAGGTGTTCGAGACTTGGGTCGGCGGCAAAAGGGTTTGGGCGGCAAAGACGGGGGACTGATACCCCTCCCATTTCTCCGTTTGGGCTGAGCTTGTCGAAGCCTTGTCCTTCCTTCTCTGATAAACAGAAAGGACGGCCCTTCGACAAGCTCAGGGTGAGCGGTGGCTCTATAATGTAGCCAAATCTTCCGGCCGGTTGATGTTGGCAGGGGGCCGCGCGACCGCCACCCGTCGTGCACCCACATGATCAGCAAAGCGATAGACGGATCGGTTCGCCGGGTCCGCCATCCAGTCGCGGAGCGTCTCTCCCAAGTCGGCGGGCCAGAGCCCGACAATGGGCAGCACATCAAGCACAGCTGGCGCGGGCGAGAGTGCGGACACTGCGTCTGCCTCCAGCCCGACCGTATCGCACCCGCAGGTCAGGACCAGATCAAACCCCTGCGCCTGTGCATAGGTCAGTGCGCCGAGCAGCCCGCCAAGCGGACCAAGGCCGGGCACCGGCTGATCCTCAACGCGCATCAATCCCGGCCAGTCGCGTCCAACGGTGATGACCGTCTCCACATGCGGGCGAAGCCCGGCCCATGCGTGGTCCATCAGCGGCCGTCCATTTAACTCCGCCAATGCCTTATCAGACCCGAAGCGGCTTGACTGCCCGCCGGCGAGGATCGCGCCGAGGACGCGCATCAGGCTTGGGCGGGAACGTCGATGATGACGGGCGGATGGCCCCAATGGGTGAGCGCGCGGACAAGATCAGCCCCCGACAGGCCGAGTGTCGCTGTATTGCGCAGCGGGTGGCAATTGACGCGCGCCGCCGCGGCAAGCGCTGCGTCCAGCACGATCGTGACAGCGCCCTCCGCATCGGCAATCGCGCCCAATGGCGTGACCGAACCCGGCGTAACACCGATCAGCCGTTCCATATCTTCACTCTTGCCAAAGCTGACCCGCTTTGCCCCCATGACGGCAGGCAGCGCCTTCAAATCAGCGCGCAGCGCGGCAGGCACAGTCACAAGCCAGAAGCGGCCGCCGGCGTCTTTTAGGAACAGGTTCTTGGTGTGCGCGCCCGGAATGTCGCCATCGACGGCGCGGCTTTCGTCAACGGTGAAAACCGCCGGGTGTTCAACGACGGCATAGGGAATGTCGAGCGCCTGTAAGTCGGCGTAGAGTTTTGTTTCCATAGGGTGTGCCTCAGGCGCAGTCAGCGCAGGTGCCGCGCACCTCAATGACAGGACGGACCGGCTTGAACCCCGCTTTGCGGGCGGCGGCGCGAACGCCCTGGGTCACGTCATCATCGTCGATGTGCGTTGTGTTGCCGCAATCATCGCAGACCAGAAAGATGCAGTCATGATCACAATCGGGATGCGCATTGGCCAGATAGGCATTGGCACTTTCCACCCGCGTCGCGACATTGGCGGCCACGAACAGATCAAGGATGCGATAGACGCTATTGGCCGCCACCCGCCGCCCCTGC
>Ga0114959_10004674_pt1 | contig 10434 bp, 7 predicted proteins | sample C_130625_EF_Meta_FD_87317 | JGI IMG/M metagenome (GOLD analysis project Ga0114959, IMG submission 87317) | Freshwater microbial communities from Lake Croche, Canada to study carbon cycling - C_130625_EF_MetaG | ecosystem: Environmental > Aquatic > Freshwater > Lake | place: Lake Croche, Canada...
GTCATCGGCGGCAACTATGTGGTTGGTTTCATCATCTTTGCCATCTTGATGATCATCAACTTCATTGTGGTAACCAAAGGCGCAGGGCGCGTGTCGGAAGTGAATGCGCGATTCACTTTGGATGCGATGCCTGGCAAGCAAATGTCGATCGATGCCGATTTGAACGCGGGTGTGATCGACCAGGAGACGGCCAAAAAACGCCGCGAAGAGTTGGCGCAAGAATCCGACTTTTTCGGCTCCATGGACGGTGCTTCCAAATTTGTCAGCGGTGACGCCGTTGCTGGTTTGTTGATTTTGGTCATTAACCTGATTGGGGGCTTGGCCATCGGTATTGGGCAGCACAATTTGTCGCTCAGCGATGCGGGTCGCATCTACACCTTGCTCACCATCGGTGATGGTTTGGTGGCACAGATTCCGTCGCTGTTCTTGTCTCTGGCGACGGCCATCATCGTGACCCGTGTGACCACTTCGGAGTCGATGACAGAACAGGCCTCCAGCCAATTGGCCAATCCGACGGCGCTGTTCATGTCTGCTGGCATCTTGGCCATTTTGGGTGTCGTGCCCGGTATGCCACATTTGGTTTTTCTGACTTTGGCCTTGGGGACTGCCGCCATAGCTTGGGGGATCATGCAAAGGCGTGACCAGCCAGCCCCAGCGCCCGTGACAGCCGCAGCACAAGCCGCTTTGGATGAACCTAAAGAGCTCGATTGGGACGATGTCGATCAGGTCGATTTGATCGGCTTGGAAATTGGTTATGGACTGATTCCCTTGGTCAATCCCGAAACGGGTGGCCAGTTGATGAGTCGCGTCAAAGGCGTGCGGAAGAAACTGTCTGCCGAATTGGGTTTCTTGGTTCAGCCCGTGCGCATTCGCGATGCTTTGAACATTGATCCCGATGCTTACCACATTGTGCTCAAAGGTGTGGCCCGAGGTAAGGGTCAGATCAAAGTCGGGCGTGAGTTGGCGATCAACCCTGGTCAGGTCTATGGACCGCTTGAAGGTCAGGCGACCAAAGAGCCGGCCTTCGGTTTGGATGCGGTCTGGATCGATCCGGCTGAACGTGACCATGCCCGCACTTTGGGATACACCGTGGTGGATCCGAGCACGGCAGTGGCAACCCACTTGAACAAAGTGCTGCGTGACAATGCTTCTGATTTACTCAGCCATGATGAAGTTCAGCAGCTGCTGGATAAATTGGCAGCCAAGTCGCCCAAGCTGGTGGAAGATTTGGTGCCCGGCAAATTGTCTTTGGGCGTGGTCACACGCACCCTGCAAAACCTGCTCAACGAATCGGTGTCTATTCGCGACATGCGATCGATCGTCGAGACCTTGTCTGAAGTCGCCAGCAAAACGCAAGACCCTGACCAACTCACCGCTTTCGTGCGCCCCAAGCTGGGTCGCATGATCGTGCAAAGTTTGGTGGATGAATCGAATTCTTTGTCGGTGATGACGCTCGATCCGGGCCTTGAGCAACTGTTGCACAACGTCTTGCAACAAAGTGCACCTGGACAAAACATGGCCATTGAGCCAGGTCTGGCTGAACGCTTGTTTGCTGCCTTGCGTGATGGCGCGCGCGCAGTGGAAGAGATGGGTCATCCCGCCGTTTTGGTGGTGTCCCCGACCATACGACCTTGGCTGTCGCGCGCAGCGCGCTACCGCGTCAACGATTTGACCTTGCTGTCCTACAGCGAGATCCCTGATGACCAAAGCGTCAAAGTCGTGCACACCGTGCATGCCGAGACACGTTAATTTTTTGAAAACCTAGCAGCAACGCCATGGAACTCAAACGCATTCTTGCCCGTGATACCCGCAGCGCCACAGAGCGAGCAATGAGCTTGTATGGCCCTGACGTGCTGATCATTGCCAACCACCGTGTGGGTGGGCAAACCGAATTGGTGGTGGCCGTGGAAATGGCGTCTGCTTCTGCAGGCCAACGCCATGTATTTGACAGAGACAATCCTTTTGCCAAAGCTGCTCCGGACCCCAAAGAGCCGACCATGGATTTGGGCGTCAGTTTTGGTGATCACCTAGGACAAGCCTTGTTTGGAAAAGAGGCCAGCGTTCCGGTTGCAATGCGGTCGGATCCTTTGTTGAAATCGGATCCTTTGCTGCAATCTGGTGCGCAGCGTGATGAGGTTCGCAGCAAAGAAATCGTGGCGTTCGTGGTGGAAGAACTGGCGGCTTTGCGACGCGAATTTCGCGTCAGTCAACAAGCCAATGAATGGCAATCGGGTCAGTCTGTGGGCCATGCTGTTCAGCCCGTGGTTCAAGCCATGCACCAGGCAGGCGTGCCCGTCGGTTTGCGTACATTGTTGGTGGACAGCATCAAAGACCATGACAGCACACAAGATGCCTTAAACGCCATACGTGAACTGTTGACAGCTTCGCTCAAACGAGGTGGTGAGCCCGGTGCATTCGAGGGAGTTCATGGGATTGCGGGTCCATCTGGCGCAGGTAAAACCTTGATGGCTGCTCGACTTGCTTTGCATACCGCAGCCGCAGTGGGTAGCGACAAGGTGGCATTCATCAGTTACCAAGACACCCGCATTGGCGCTTGGAATCAGACGCAAATGCTGTGCGCTCAGATTGGCATTGACTGCTACCGTGCCCAAGATGCTTCAACTTTGGGCTTGTTGTTGGCCGAATTATCGCAACGTACTTTGGTCTTGATCGACACCCCAGGGGTGCAAATGATCGAACGCATCAAAGAGATCAAATTGATTCATCCCGAATGCATCATGCATGCGGTATTGCCTGCCGATGCCTCTGCTGTGAGTGTTGAGCGTGTCTTGAAAGACGCTTCTACCCGCGCCGGATTCGCATGGGATAGTTTGATGATCAGTAAATTGGATGAAGCCACTGCACCTTGGGCGCTGTTGCAATTCATGTGCAACGAAGCTGATGTGCCTGTGTTGTCCGCTGCCAGCGGTTCTGAACGTTTGACCGATTTGGTCATGGGTTTCACTACAGCGCAGTTGGTTAACCTGGCGGTAACGCAATTGATGCCAACACACACTTCGCAGATGTTGAAGGAGACACCCATGGATGCCAATGCGTTCAATGCGCGCGCCAAGACCTTCAGTTCTACGCGAACAATCCTCTGAGCACGACATGCAAAAGCCAAGTTCCACACAGGTTATCGGCATTGCCAGCGGCAAAGGCGGCGTAGGCAAAACCACGATCGCCGTCAACCTTGCCGTCGCTTTGCAAGGCATGGGTTTTAAAGTGATGCTGTTTGACGCAGATTTGGGGCTGGCCAATGCCCAAATCGCATTGGGTTGTCGCTGTCCTTATAACCTCAGTCATTTTTTGAATGGCGAAAAATCGTTGCAAGAAATCATTGTGACGACACGCTATGGTGTCAAGTTGGTGCCGGGAGCCTCAGGCATACGCGAAATGGCCAGTCTGAGCGTGATGCAGGCGGCGCGCATTGTGCAGGCTTTCAGTGCGCTGGAAGATGATTTGGATTATTTGATTGTGGACATGGCGGCAGGTATAGCGCCAGCGGTTTTGTCTTTCATGGCCGCAACCAGCCGCCGCTTCATTGTGGTTCGCGATGACCCTTCGTCGATTGCTGATGCCTATGGCACGATCAAAGTCCTGACCAAAGATTATGGGCTCGAAGATATCTATTTGATTCCCAATGGGGTTGGAAATGCCCAAGAGGGGCGTAAATTGTTTGATCGGATCAACCAAGTTTGTACCCGTTTCCTGCACAAATCCATTTTGTATTTGGGCTCTATTGAGCAAGATGAGTTGATTTTGGAGGCGCTGAAAAAGCACCAATCGACATTGGAATTTGCACCCAGCAGTTCCGGTGCCCGAGATTTCAGGCGCTTGGCGGTCGCCACCAATGATCTGGAACCGATTGACCATGCCACCGGTGGTGTCCAGTTTTTTGTAGAGAGGTTGGTCTCTTCGAGGACCTGACACACCATGGCCATCTCCACTCGCCTTTATCAAGAGGTGCAAAATAACAGCGAAGCCTTGGTGCTCGCCCATTTGGGCTTGGTCAAGCGCGTCGCGTTGCACTTGAAAGTGCGTTTGCCGCCTTTCATGGAGTTGGATGAATTGATTCAGGTAGGCATGATCGGTTTGTTGGAAGCCTCAAGGGCTTATGATCCCGCCAAAGGCATTGAGTTCGAAAATTTTGCCCACAGCCGTGTCCGGGGCGCTATTTTGGATGAAGTGCGGCGTTTGTCATTTTTGCCCCGCTCTGCAGTGGCCATCAACAAGTCACACAGCGAAGCGACGCATGAGTTGGCGGCCGATTTGGGACGCACACCCACCCAAGCGGAGTTGGCCGATCACATGGGCAAGGACATTGCGTTGTTTCACAAAGAGCGCAGCCAAGCACGCCGATTTGAAACCTATTCGATGGAAGTGGTGACCGAAGAGGTGATGAGCATTGCAGGGGAAGCCTCTCAACAGCCCGAAGCCATTGTGGAGCATGAACAGTTCATGCAGGTTTTGACAGGTGCGATCGGTGAGCTGCCTGAACGCGATCAGCTGTTGATGAATTTGTATTACGTTGAAGAGCTCAATCTCAAAGAAATTGGAGAAGTTCTGGGCGTGACCGAATCACGGGTGAGTCAATTGCTCACCGCAGTTGTTAAGAAATTGCGCAGTACCTTGAACATCACGCCTGTAGCGCAGTCCAAACCGCGCGCCGCCAAAGTGTAGATAGTGCTAAATCAAATGCTCATTAGTCTCAAGTTTTCTGTTTTTACTCCGATACCTGATGTAACAGTCACAACAGGAGCGACAGATCATGCGAGTCAATTTCAAAGCAATCGAAGGTTACGGCGAAGGCAATCGGACTTCACAGGCGTTGGTCGCCAACAAAGTCGAGTTGATCCAGATGCTGTTCGACGGCTTGATCGAAAGTTTGGTGACCGCACGCGGTCATATTGAACACGGTTCGATCGAAGACAAAAACAAAAGCCTGACCCGTGCAGGTCGCATTGTGATTGGTTTGCAAGGTGCTTTGGATTTGGAAAAAGGTGGCGATCTGGCCAACAACTTGCATGAGTTGTACAGCTATGTGACCCGCCGTTTGATTCATGTGAATGCCCGCAACGATTTGGTGGCATTGCAGGAAGTTCAAACATTGATGGGTGAAATCCGCCAAGCTTGGCAAGATGTTCCAAATTTGTTGCCAGCGGCCAAAAACCTGGCAGCAAATTTGGGCGGGAATTCGGTTCACTGAGACCATGAGATACAAGTCTTATGGCACCAGCGACTTGTATGTGAAAGTGCGACAGACTTAGCAAGGCCTTTGGCCCTCGGTCTGTTACTCAAAAGAGAGTCTGACCATGGTAGCGATCATAGGTATTGTTGTTTTGATGGTGTGCGTGTTCGGCTTGCCCGTCATGCACGGCGAAATGGGCCCCATCATCGAGGCTGCACCTCACGAATTGTTCACGATTTTTGGTGCCGGTATTGGCGGCATGTTGATCGGCAACAGTGGCGGCACCGTCAAGGCTGCGCTGGCCGGTATTGGCAAGATCTTCAAAGGCCCAGCTTTTCACAAGGCAGATTATTTGGCCACCATTTTCTTGGTGTCCAAGTTGATGAAGGTGCTCAAAGCCGAGGGCGCTGTGGCGCTGGAAGCCCATATCGAGAATCCTGAAGCCAGTGCCATTTTCGGTGAGTTTCCCAAAGTACTCAAAGAACATTCACTTTTGCATTTGATCACCGATACCGTGCGTCTGATGGTTGTGTCACAGGGCAATCTGGACCCGATGGCCGTCGAAGACGTGATGAACCTGAGCATCAAAACCCACCACCATGGTGCCCTGAAGGCTGCTGACACGCTGGGAACGCTGGCGGGGGCTTTGCCTGCGCTGGGTATTGTGGCTTGCGTGTTGGGTGTGGTGAAGACCATGGGTGCCATTGACCAACCCCCTACCGTTTTGGGCGGTTTGATTGGTAGTGCGTTGGTAGGTACCTTTTTGGGCGTGTTTTTGGCCTATGGTTTCTTTGAACCCTTCTCGAAACGCTTGACCGAAATCATCAATGATGAAGGTGAAATCTACGGCGTAGTCAAACAAATCATCATTGGCACTTTGAATGGTCATCCCATGCCTTTGATCATTGAAGCTGCCCGTGTGGGCATCAGCCATCACAATCAGCCGAGTTTTGCCGAGGTCTTTGACGGCATGAGGGGTTAACGACCATGGCTGACGGATCACAAGCCAAGCCTGAAGAGCTGGAGGCGACGGTCGAAGAGGTCGCGCCAGCCGAGTCAGCGCCTGCTGCTGCGCCAGCCGAGGCGGCGCCGCTGGCGCCCATCATTGTCAAAAAGATCATGGACGATGGGCACGGGGGTGCTCACGGGGGTGCTTGGAAAATCGCCCTCGCCGACATGATGACGGCGATGATGGCCTTCTTTTTGCTGATGTGGTTGCTGGGTGCATCCAATGCCGATCAGCGCAAAAGCATTGCTGATTATTTTCGGCCTACTTCACACAGCAACGTCACCATGGGCAAATTGGCCGGTTCCGACGGCATGCTAGGCGGGCGGTCTGTGATCGATCCAGACGGCTTCCCATTCTCAGCCAAACAAACTGCTGCCATGGAGCGTGTCACGCCCCGCTCGCAAGGCGGCCCGACAGAAAACGACCCTGCGCCCAATGCCCAGGAGCGCAACAATCCTGAAGCCTTGACAGAGGCAGAGAAAAAGCAGATTGCGGAGCAAAAGGACAAAGCCGACTTTGACAAACTCGAAAAAGAGGTGAAAGAAAGTCTGGCTAAAAATCCAAGATTAGAAAACCTCACCGATCAAGTCAAGTTTGTGCGTGAAAAAGAAGGTTTGCGTATCGAGATCATCGATAAAGCTGACTTTGCGATGTTCGGATTGGGCACCACACAGCTGACCCCTAAAGCACAAGTTCTCCTCAATGAAGTCGCCAAAAGCATGACCAAGATGGACAACAAATTGGCCATTCGGGGTCATACCGACAGCGTGGCGTTTGCCAATACCGATGGTCGAAATAACTGGTCGCTCTCCGCAGAGCGGGCCGAAGAAACCCGCAAGATCATTGGGAAAAAAGGGGTGCCTGAAAATCGTTTTGCCAAAATTGAAGGGGTGGCCGACAGCGCGCCGTACAACCCCAATGACCCGAAGGACCCGCGCAACCGACGCATCAGCATCACGGTGATGTACAAGGACTGATCGGCCTTGCCTCCATTTTTCAATTGGCCTGTGCCCGCCTTGTTGGTGTGGGGCGGTGCTTGGGTCCTGTATCTGAGCGCAATGGGCTATGTGTCAGAGGTGTGGGCCATGGCGTTGGCCTGTGCGGTGGGCATGTTCCTCAGTGTGTGGGGCAAAACGCGGGCTCGGCAGTTGGCTCTGGCTTTGGGCTTTCCAGTCTCACTGTGGCTCTCGGGTTCAACCACTTTGCCGGCTTGGGCTTGGCTGTTTCCGCTCGCTTTTGCCTTGTTGGTTTACCCGGTTCATGCCTGGCGTGACGCACCGATTTTCCCAACACCCCTGACTGCTTTGCGTGCATTGTCAGATGTTGCCCCTTTGCCTGCGCACGCCTTGATCCTCGATGCGGGTTGTGGCTTGGGTGATGGACTCAGGGCTTTGCGCAGAGTCTATCCGCAGGCTCGATTTTCAGGCATTGAATTCAGCTGGCCGCTGCGTCTGATGGCGGCTGTGCGTTGTCCATGGGCACGCATTTGGCATGGCGACATTTGGCAAGAGGACTGGTCTGCCTATGACATGGTGTATCTCTTTCAACGCCCTGAGTCCATGTTGCATGCGGTGGCCAAGGCCCAAGAGATGAAGCCCGGCGCTTGGCTGGTCAGTCTCGAGTTTGAAGCCACAGCGTTGAGCCCTACCGCCGTGGTGCAGGCCAGCGCAGATCGGCCGGTCTGGCTTTATCAGACCCCCTTCAAGCCGGCAACTCGTCACCCACAATAGGTCCTTTGCCGCTGAAGCGCTCGAGCGCCAGGTAAATCACTGGCGTGATGTACAGCGTCACTGCTTGAGAGAAGACCAATCCACCGACCACCGCCAGACCCAAAGGTTGGCGCAGCTCCGCGCCTGCACCGATGCCTAGCGCAATCGGCAAGGCACCCATCAGGGCTGCGATGGAGGTCATCATGATCGGGCGAAAGCGCAACACACAGGCTTCACGGATAGCTTGTGCAGGCGTCATGCCGTCGTGACGTTGTGCTTCGAGGGCGAAGTCGATCATCATGATGGCGTTCTTTTTTACAATACCAATGAGCAACAAAATACCAATGGTCGCGATCAGCGTCAAGTCTTGGTCGAAAAACATCAAGGTGCCCAAGGCGCCGATGGCGGCAGAAGGCAGACCTGCAAAAATGGTGATCGGGTGGATGTAACTTTCATACAGCACCCCCAGCAGCACGTAAATGACCAGCAAAGCGGAGATGATCAGTATGGTTTGGCTGCCTTGCGAGTTTTTGAACACCGCTGCATCACCGCCATAGGTGCGGATGATGGACGAGGGCAATTGAATCGACGCCACAGCCTCTTCGAGCTTGGTCGTGGCATCGCCCAAAGCCGCGCCCGGAGCGATGTTGAAAGACACCGTGACCGCTTGCAATTGGCCGACGTGGTTGATCGAAGTTGGACCCACCGTGCGAGTTACCGTGGTGAAAGCCGACATCGGCACCAAAGAGCCATTATTTGACCGCACATAAATATTGTCGAGTGCAGACTCGTCTTTTTTGGCTTCCGGGTTGACCTCCATGATCACCTGGTAGCTGTCGGTCGCCAGATACATGGTGGAGACCTGGCGCTCTCCAAAGGCACTGAACAAGGCCGTTCGGATTGAATCAACCGATACACCCAGGCTGTTGGCGCGGTCTCGGTTGATTTGAATGTCCGCTTGCAGTCCACGCAGTTGGGCATCGCTGGTGATGTCCCGGAAAATCGGGTCAGCACGCATTTTTTCTTGGAGCTTGCCCGCCCACGAATTGAGCTGATCTGCCTTAACGCTTTGCAATATGTACTGGTAACGGGCCTTGCTTTGACGGCCACCCAGTTGCAAGTTCTGAACCGGCCGCATGAACACGTTGATGCCGGGCACGCCCCGCAGTTTTTTGCGCAAGTCTTCGACCACGACCTTCATAGGTTTGCGTTCGTTTTGCGGTTTGAGCGTGATGAACATCCGGCCTGAATTTTGGCCACCCACGCCACCGTTGAAGGAGCTGACTGCGGCCACATTCGGGTCTTTGCGGAAAATCGCGGCAGCGCGCTCTTGCAACGCAATCATGGCTTCAAAAGAAATGTCTTCGGGGCCTTCGGTCGTTACTTGAATTTGGCCAATGTCTTCTTCAGGAAAGAAGCCTTTGGGGATCACCGTTAACATCCATGCGGTGATACCAAAAGTGGCCACGGCCAAGACCAAAATGAACTTGCTGTGACGCAAGGCCAAATCGAGTGAACGTGTGTAGCCAGCCAGCAAGGCGTTAAAACCTTTTTCGAACATGCGAACCAAAAAGCCTGGAGGCTTTTTGTGGTGCTCATCGGTCAGGTATCGGCTGGCCAACATGGGCACCAATGTCAAAGAAACGAAGGCTGAAACAGCAATCGACAAACCGACCACCACCGCAAATTCGTGGAACAACAAACCGATGACGCCTGGCATGAAAAAGATCGGGATGAACACGGCGACCAAAGAGGTCGAAATGGAGATGATGGTGAAACCGACCTCGCGTGCGCCACGCAATGCGGCTTTGAAAGGTGGCACACCATTTTCGACGTGGCGGATGATGTTTTCTAGCACCACAATCGCATCGTCCACCACCAAGCCGACGGCCAAGGTCAAGCCCAGCAAAGAGATATTGTCCAGGCTGTAATTCAACCCCCAGAGCAGCGCCACCGCACCGACAAGCGAGACGGGCAGTGACAGCGCAGGAATCACGGTCGCCACAAAGCGGCGCAAAAACAAGAAGATCACCAACACCACCAAAATGATCGTGCCGATCAAGGTCAGGGTCACATCTTCCAGTGCATGCCGAATGGAAATCGAGCGGTCATTCACCGGTGTCATCACCACCGACTCGGGCATCTGGGATTGCAATTCGGGGAGGGTTTTGGTGACCGCATCAACCACTTTAACGGTGTTGGCGCCGGGCTGACGTTGAATGGCCAGAGTGATGGAGTTTTCACCATTCAAGGTGGCCCAAGACTTGATGACTTCAACACTGTCTTGCACCCGGGCAACATCCCGCAAACGAACAGGAACACCGCCTTTGTTGCTGATGATCAGATCGGCAAACTCGCGGGCTGAGCTCAATTGCTTGTTGGCTTGGAGCACGAGGGTCTGCTGTGGGCCCTCGAAGGTGCCGGCAGGCGTGTTGACGTTGGCCGCCTTGAGTGCGGCGCTCAACTCATCCAGGCCGATGTTGCGCACCGCCAAAGCGGCAGGGTCGACCCGCACCCGCACAGCA
>Ga0114959_10004675_pt1 | contig 10433 bp, 9 predicted proteins | sample C_130625_EF_Meta_FD_87317 | JGI IMG/M metagenome (GOLD analysis project Ga0114959, IMG submission 87317) | Freshwater microbial communities from Lake Croche, Canada to study carbon cycling - C_130625_EF_MetaG | ecosystem: Environmental > Aquatic > Freshwater > Lake | place: Lake Croche, Canada...
GGCGAAGGGCACCTGGCTGGCCTGAAGAAAGGCGAACCACGCGCGGCCGAGCACGGTGTCCGCCTCAAGCCCCTGCGATGCCACACCGAGGCGGTGGACGATACCCTCGGCAAACGCCTGATGCAGCACCGGTTCGAAGCCGGCAAGCGCGTCCTCGAGCGCCGATTTGGCGACGAATGGCAGCAGGCAGCCGCCGAGCCGCGCCAGGTTCCACATCAGCGCCTCCGGCTGCCGGCCATAGGCGTAGAGCCCTGAATGATCGAAATAAGCGGCGGTGAAGTCGGGGTCATAGGTCGGCAGAAAGCGCCACGGGCCGTAATCGAAGCTCTCGCCGGTGATGTTGATGTTGTCGGTGTTGAGCACGCCATGCACGAAACCCGCCGTCATCCACCCAGCCCCGGTGCGCGCCACGCGGCGCACCACCTCGATGAAGAAGGCCTCAGCGCGGGCGGCGACGTCGTCATGCCAGCACGCAGGCAAATAATGCCGAATGGCGTGGTCCAGCAGGCGCTGCACATTCTCCGGCTCGCGCAGATAGGCGAAGCGCTGAAAACTGCCGATGCGGAGATGCGAGTGACTGAGCCGCACCAGCACCGCGGACCGCGTGGGCGACGGCTCGTCACCGCGATGCAGCGCCTCACCGGTTTCGATCAGGCTGAAGGACTTCGAGGTGTCAACGCCCAGCGCCTCCAGCATGGCCGTCGCCAGCACCTCTCGCACGCCGCCCTTCAGCGTCAGGCGTCCGTCACCGGCGCGCGACCAGGGGGTTTGGCCGCTGCCTTTGGTGGCGAGGTCGAGCAGCCGGTCGTCCTGGAGATCATGCAACTGGGCGAACAGAAAGCCGCGACCATCGCCGAGATCAGGGTTGTAGGAGCGGAACTGATGGCCGTGATAGCGCAGCGCCATCGGCTGGGCGAAGCTGCCGGCAAGCGGGGCGAAGCGAGCAAAATGGTCGAGCCAGGCTTCCGCGTCCAGCCCATCCAGCCCGACGCGGGCCGCCCAGCGCTGGTTGCGATGGCGCAAAATGCGAGACGGGAAGCGCGCCGGCGCAACCAAATCAAAGAACGCCTCGCCCAGGTCCGCATGGGCCAGCGATGCTCGGTGCGCATTCATGCGATGGCTCTCCTTGACGTCGGTTCGATGATAACGGTGCTGTGCATTCATCTCGCGTATGCAGCGTCTTGCCGCAGGGCGCGAGCGGCCCTATCGTTTCAGTCTCACAAGATGTGAGCGTGCGCCATGCCTGATCAAGATGCCCAGAACGCTGTCGCCACCCTGGCCGCCGCCATCATCGCCATCCGCCGTGACGCCTCGGTGCCGGGTATTCGCGACGCGATTCGTGATGCTGACTACCTGCTCAACCCGGAGCCGACCTCCAAGGACTACAAGACCTGGAAAGCGTCTCATCTGCCGGAATAGGCGGCGCGCAGCATCGAGAGCCCAACGGCCTCGGCGACCTTGATGCCATCCACCCCGGCGGAGAGAATGCCGCCGGCGTAACCGGCTCCCTCACCCGCCGGATACAGACCCGTGGTGTTGAGGCTCTGGAAACCGGCATCGCGGGTGATGCGCACGGGCGCAGAGGTGCGGGTCTCGACCGCGGTCATCACCGCGTCATCCATCGCATAGCCCTTGATCTGCTTGTCAAACGCCGGGATCGCCTCGCGCAGCGCGGCCACCGCGAAATCAGGCAGGCAGGCGGTGATGTCGGTCGGCGTCACGCCGGGACGGTAGGACGGAACGACGCTGCCCAGCGCCGTGCTCGCCTGACCGGCCAGGAAATCGCCAACACGTTGTGCCGGCGCCTTGTAGTTGCTGCCGCCGGCGATGAACGCGCGCTCCTCCCAATGGCGCTGGAAGGCCACACCTTGCAGAAGGCCGCCCGGATAATCGGCCGGCGCGATATCGACCACCAGGCCGGAATTGGCGTTCCGCTCCGCCCTGGAATACTGGCTCATGCCGTTGGTGACGACGCGGCCAGGCTCGGAGGTCGCCGCCACCACCGTGCCGCCGGGGCACATGCAGAAGCTGTAGGCGGTGCGGCCGTTGCTCGCGTGATGCACCAGGCGATATTCCGCCGCCCCCAGGATGCGGTTGCCAGCCTGCGCGCCCCAACGATCCTGGTCGATCAGCGATTGGGGATGCTCGATGCGCACGCCGATGGAGAACGGCTTGGCCTCCAGATGCACGCCACGCTGTTCGAGCATCGCAAACGTCTCACGCGCGCTGTGGCCAATGGCCAGCACCACATGCCGCGTTCTGATCACCTCGCCTGACTCGAGCGCCACGCCGGTCACCTGCTGCCCCGCGTCCCGCTCCTCCAGCAGCAGATCAACAACCTTGGTGCCGAAGCGATATTCGCCGCCCAGGCTCTCAATGGTGGCGCGCAGGCTCTCCACCATGGTGACGAGACGGAACGTGCCGATATGCGGATGCGCCTGCCAGAGAATCTCCTCAGGGGCACCGGCGGCAACGAACTCGGTCAGTACCTTGCGGCCAAGATGCAGCGGATCCTTGATCTGGCTCCACAGCTTGCCGTCGCTGAAGGTCCCCGCCCCGCCCTCGCCGAACTGCACATTGCTTTGCGGGTCGAGCACACCGCGGCGCCACAGGCCCCAGGTGTCCTTGGTGCGCTCGCGCACCACGCGGCCACGTTCCAGGATGATGGGGCGAAACCCCATCTGCGCCAGGATCAGACCGGCGAACAGACCGCACGGCCCGGTACCGACCACCACAGGCCGCTCAACAAGGCCAGCGGGCGCACGCGCCACCGGGTGATAGGTGGTATCCGGCGTGGGCCGCACACCGGGACGGGCAGCCAATGCCGCGTGCTCGGCCAGATCGTCCAGCCGCACATCAATGGTGTAAGCCAACATGATGCGCGCCTTGCTGCGCGCGTCTACCGAGCGGCGATACACCGTGTAATCCGCCAACCGCTCGGCATCCGCCCCCAGCCGCAACGCCACGGCGCGGCGCAGTTCGTCCGGCCCGTGATCCAACGGCAGCCTGATCTCGGTCAGGCGCAGGCTGCCGATCACGCGCGGAACATCACCCCGCCGTGCCATACCGCCACACCGAAGCGGGCGGGAAGTTCAGCGGCGTCCAGGCCTCGCGCCGCGCCGACAACCGATGCGCGCTGCGCGACAGCGGCGAGGTGATGCAGTAGCTGTAATGCAGGAAGCCACGGCCCGGCGCGATGGTGCGGATCGCATCAATGAAGCGCTTCTGCTCGGGCACCGGCAGCAGCACCAGCGGAATGCCGCAGATCACGGTACCGATCTTGCCCAGCAGATGCGCCGGCATCAGCGTGGGCAACTCACGGGCATCGCCCTCAATCACGTTCACGCCAGGCAGCACGCGGCGCAGATGGGCGGCCATGGCCGGCACGATCTCCACCACCCACAGCTTCTCCGGCGGCAGGCCGCTGTCGAGCAGCGCCTGAGAAATCACGCCGGTGCCGGCGCCCAACTCCACCACGATCTCGTCGGGCGCCCTGCGGGTCTGTGCCACCACGCGGCTGCACAGCATTGGCGACGACGGCACGATTGAGCCCATCTGCAACGGGTTGGCGATCCAGCGGCGGAAGAACATCCACGGGTTGGAGACCGCCGGATGCGCGGTCGCCTCGGCGTTTCCTCCGGGACTCCCCTGCACATCCTGGTCCGGCGTGTAGGCGCCCGTCTTGCTCACATGGGTCATGAAGTGTCGCTCTTGGGTTCGAAACTGCGCGAGGATCAGCAAAGAGCGCCGTGCTAGCGCAAAGCCGCCCGGTGGGAAAGGTGCCAGATGACGATCAGGTTTCGAGCCATCGCCGTCTGAAACTCACGGCGGTGTGACTTTTGTGCGCGACGCAGCTTTCATCACCGTCTCTCGGTCGCTATGGTAGGGTTACTCTGTATGCGATTTGTGCCAGTATGTGAGACTCACGCGGCATCATGTTGAAAAGCGCAAAATTCCGCCGATGACCGCACGGATCCTCATTGTTGACGACGTTCCGGCGAACACCCGCCTGCTTGAAGCGAAGCTGACGGCTGAATATTACCAGATCGCCACCGCGCAGGATGGCTGGGAAGCGATCCGTCTCGCGCGGACCTGGCAGCCGGACCTCATCCTGCTCGACATCATGATGCCCGAGCTGGACGGCTACGAGGCCTGCCGGCGTCTGAAGGCCGATCTCACCACCCAGCATATCCCGGTGGTGATGGTCACCGCCCTTGGCGACTCGACCGAGCGGCTGCGCGGGCTCGAGGCCGGGGCGGATGATTTTCTCACCAAGCCGGTGGAATACGACACGCTCTTCGCCCGCACACGCTCGCTGGTGCGCCTCAAACGCATGCTCGACGAGTTGCGCCTGCGCGGTGAGACGGCGCGCGCCTTGGGCATCACCAACGAGGCCCTGACCGTGCCGTCCATCTCCGGCGCCCGCGCCCTGGTGGTGGACGACTGGGACCTCGGCGGCCAGGCCATCCAGGACGCGCTGGCCCGCGAAGGCATCGTGCCCGGTCGTGCGGTGAGCGAGGCGGACGCGATGGCACTGACGGCGGCGATCCCCTTCGATCTCATCGTGCTGAGTCTGGCGATGACGGCTGATGACCCGTTGCGCCTGGCCTCGCGCCTGCGCGCAGCCGACATCACGCACAACATCCCGCTGCTGCTGATCGCAGAACCCGAGCAGCGCGACCAGATCGTGCGTGGCTTCGATCTCGGCGCCAACGACTGGCTGCTGCGGCCGCTCGATGAGTTGGAACTGCGGGTGCGGGCACGCAATCAGATCCGCCGCAAATTCTACCAGGACCGGCTGCGCGCCGATCTCGGCAGCGCGCTGGAGATGGCGCTGACCGATCCGCTGACAGGGTTCTACAATCAGCGCTACCTGCTGCGGCACCTGCGCAGCCTGCTGGCCTCGGGCCAGACCAATGGCGTGGCGGTGATGATGGTGGATGTGGACAACTTCAAGTCGATCAATGATCGATACGGCCACGCCACCGGCAACATGGCGCTCAAGGCGATCGCCGAGACGTTGCGCAACCGCACCCGCGTGTTCGACAGCATCGCCCGCTACGGTGGCGAGGAATTCGTGGTGGTGATGCCCGGCGCCGGCCCACAGGATGCACTCAGCGCGGCAGAGCGGTTACGACACGCCATCGAGCGCATGAACTTCTCACCCGAGTCGGGCGTCACGCATCCTTTGACCGTGAGCATCGGTGTGTCCTACGGCATCACGCCCAAGGTGACATCCGACACGCTGCTGCAGACGGCCGATCACGCGATGTATCAGGCCAAGCGCGCCGGGCGAAACAGGGTCGAAATGGCCCCGCCCGCCTGACGCTGCTTCAGCCTCAGATCACTTGATCTTGGCTTCCTTGAACACGACGTGCTTGCGCGCCACCGGATCATACTTCCGGAATTCGAGCTTGCCGGTCTGTGCCCGAGCATTCTTCTTGGTTACGTAAAAAAAGCCTGTGTCAGCCGTCGACACCAGCTTGATCTGAACCGTGTTCGTCTTCGCCATCACGCACCCCACTTCAAGGGGCGGGAACATGAGCATCGGCGGGGGTGGCGTCAAGTGCCAAAGTAAGGACAAGGGCGTCAGGCGCGGCGTGCCGTCCCACGATGCCCCCGGCCTTACTTCGGCAATTGCTCCCGCAACACCTTCGCCGGCACCTCATCCACCGCCCCGCGCTCCAGCAACCCAAGCTGAAACGGCCCATACGCCACCCGGATCAACCGCGTCACCTGCAACCCCAGATGCGCCATCACCTTGCGAATCTCGCGGTTGCGCCCTTCCTGCAACGACACCGTCAGCCAGGCATTGTCGCCCTTGCGGCTGTCGAGCCCGGCATCGATGCCCTTGTAGCGCACCCCCTCCACCACGATGCCCTTCGCCAGCGAGGCCAGCACGGCCGGGTCGGGCGCGCCAAACACCCGGACCCGGTAGCGCCTGATCCAGTTGTTGCTCGGCAACTCCAGGCTGCGCGCCAGGCCGCCATCATTGGTCAGCAGCAACAGCCCCTCCGAATTGAGGTCCAGCCGCCCGACCGACACCACCCGCGGCATGGTCGCCGGCATCTTCTGGAACACGGTGGGGCGGCCTTCGGGATCGCGATGCGTCGTCACCAGCCCGTCGGGCTTGTGGTAGCGCCACAGCCGCGTGCGGTCCGGCGGGTCAATCAGCTTGCCCTCCACCACCACCAGATCATCCGGCTGGACGAAGGTGGCGGGGTGGGTGACCTCGATGTTGTTGATCTTCACCTTGCCTGAGGTGATCAGCTTCTCGGCGTCCCGCCGGCTGACCACGCCGGCGCGGGCGAGCCATTTGGCGATGCGCTCGCCGCGCTCGGGAGCGGCGGCATCATCCTCGATGTCGCTCATCGGCAGGCCGCCACGAAGGCCTGGAAGATGGCGCTGTCGGCGTCGCTGATCTCGAACTCCGGGTGCCATTGCACGCCAAGGCAGAAGCGCCGCGTCGGGTCCTCGATCGCCTCGATCACGCCGTCTGGCGCAATCGCGCTGACGATGGCGGTGGGGCCCGGGGCGCGAACCGCCTGGTGATGCGCGGAATTGACGCTCATGCGCGCGAGACCGGTGATGCGATGCAGCAAGGAGCCGTCGGTGATTTCGATGTCATGGCCCGGCTCGTGGCGCGGATTGGGCTGCTCATGGGCGAGCGCCTCGGCCACCGAGTCGGGAATGTGTTGGATCAGCGTGCCGCCCAGCGCCACCGCCAGAAGCTGCTCGCCGCCGCAGATACCGAGCACCGGCATGTCCCGCGCGAGCGCGCCGCGCACCAGAGCGAGTTCGGCGGCGGTGCGGCTCGCCTTGAGGCTCACCGTGTCGTGCCGGTCGGTCTCGCCATACAGCGCCGGATCAACGTCAAACGCGCCACCGGTGATCACCAGGCCGCGAATCTGGTCGAGATACGCCTCGGCCAATTGTGGGCTGTGCGGCAGGCCCACCGGCAGGCCGCCGGCCGCCGTGATGGCGTCGGCATAGTTCTGCCGTTGCGCATACCAAGGGTATTTCGAGTAGCCGCCGGGCTGTTCGCTGTCGAGCGTGACGCCGATGAGAGGAGTGTCCATGCTGATCAGTAGCGCCCGACGCCGTTTGGAGGCAAGAAAGCTGCATGGACGTGATGCAGATGGCTCTGGACGAGGCCGCAAACGCCGCCTTGCGCGGCGAGGTGCCGGTCGGCGCGGTGGTGCTCGGCCCGCATGGCAACGTAATCGCAATCGCCAGCAACCGCACCGAAGAACTGTGCGACGCCAGCGCCCATGCCGAACTGCTGGCGATGCGCGAAGCCGCCCGCATCCTCGGCTCACCGCGCCTCATCGGCTGTGACGTGGTGGTGACCCTGGAACCTTGCGCCATGTGCGCCGCGGCGATCTCAGCGTTCCGGCTGCGGCGTGTGATCTTTGGCGCGTATGACCCAAAGGGCGGCGGCGTCGAACATGGCTGCCGCGTGTTCGAGGCACCCGGCAGCCAACACCGCCCGGAGGTGGTCGGTGGCGTGCGCGAGCAGGATGCAGCGACGTTGCTGCGGACGTTCTTTCAGGCGCGGCGGCTATAAGGGCAACGGCGCGAAGGCGGCATGCAAGGTGCGGATCGCGCCATCCAGGGTCGTGCCGGCCTCATCGGCCAACGCGGCCTCCTTGAGGCGGCGCAGCCAGGCGGCGGCGTCTGGTTTGCCCAGCAGCCCATCGGCCTCGGCGAGCACGCGGTCGAATTTCGCGGTGCCGCGGGCGTGGGTGTCCGAATAGCCCTTCACCAGACGGCGGCAGGCCAACACCTCAACGCCGAGGTCGTAATCCTGTTCGGCGAGGCGTTTGGCGTGCGCCAGCCAATCGGCGACATGGGCCATCTCGCGCTGATGGCGCAGCATGCCGCGGCGGAACGGCTTCAGGGCTGAGACCAGATAGAGCGCCAGGAACCAGAGAATGGTCGCGGTGCGCACCCGGCGCGGCCGGCTGACGACGCGATCCAGCGCGCGGAACAAGGCGGGGCGCTGCTCGACCCAGAGGCCAAGCCTTGCCGGTAGGCTGCCCACCACCTCCTCCATGCGGGGATGCATGAACTCGGTCATGGTGAGCACCTGGTCCGGTTTGCGACCCACCTCGCGCTCCACCCGGGCGAAGCGCGCGGCGCGGGTCTTGAGATCGGCGACGCGGATGACATCGTCATAGGACATCGCCACCGAGATATATTTCGCTGCCGTCACGGTCAGCGCGTGGTTGTGCGCCGCCCCGCCGAGCCGTTCGTCCAGCGCCAGAAGTGTCTCCATACGGTCGAGATAGTCATGGGCGTATGCGACATCCTGATAATCGGTCAGCCGCTTCAGCCCGGCGAACAGCATGGCATGGGCGGCCACCGGGAACGCCGCACGCAGCCGCGCCAGCAAAGCGTCCAGCGCCGCAACCCCGGTGGTGTGCGGGATCGCAGGCGGTTGCGTGACCTCGGCAATCGCTGCTGGCTGAGGCGTACGCACCAGATCGCGCGCCGCGCGGAAGGCCCGCAGGCTGGGCTCAACACCCCGGCCGCCGGCCAGGATCGCTGCCTCGAAATCCGCCTCCGGAAACGGCAGCACGGCCGCTCCAGCCAGCGCGCCGAACATCGAGGCCGAGATCACGCTGCCATGCTGCTCGGCGAGGCGCTGCATGTCGAACATGATCGAGCGTTTGGCGGCAATCCCGGTTGCATCCACCACCGGGGTGGAACTGGCGATGCCGTCACCCGGCGTCTCCTTCTCGCTCACCGCGAGGTTGCGGTGGGTGGAGGCGATGAGGGTGGTGCGCTCCGGCGTCACGAAGCCACGCAGCATCGAGCGTCCGGCCTCCATGAACTCGGCTGCCAGCACGACATCGACATCGCCCGGCGTCGGCATCAGGCACAGCACCGGGGCGCGGCCGTCGCGTTTGGGCAGCATCTCGATGTAATAGATCGTGGCGCCGGTGCGCTGGGCCACGCCAGGCACCGAGGTGGATTGCGCCACCCAGCCGGCATGCTCGGCGGTGGCGACGATCCAGTCGGTCAGCACGCCGCCGCCCTGCCCGCCCATCGCCAGCACGGCGAGGCAGATCGGCCGCTCCAGATCGATCACCGCCTCGCTCACGCGAACACCACGCGCCGCGCGTCGCGCCGGCGCTGCAGAAAGCCGATAACGGCGCCGCGCAGCCGATCGAGCCAGCGATCGAGCCGCGTCGGGTTGTTGATGATATCGGCGCGGTAGAAGCTCGGGCACAGGATCGCGGCCTCAGAGACCTCGCCGCAATTCCCACAGCCGACGCAGCTGTTGTCAATCGCCGCCACCGGATCGTCCCGCAGCGGATCATCAAGCTGTTTCACCGACAGCGACGGGCAGCCGGACAGTCGCATGCAGGCATGGTCGCCGGTGCAGACATCCTCATCCACGCCGAAGCGCTGCTTCACCATGCGCCTGCCGTCCTTCACCGCCTTGTTGAACAGCGGCCGCTCACGGCGCTGGCGGTTGAGCATGCATTCGGAGGAGGCAACAATGATCTTGGGGCCCTCCGCCTTGGAGGTCAGCGCCGCCTTCAGCGTGTCGCGCATCTTGGCCACATCATAGGTGCGGTCGATCTGGCGCACCCATTTGGCACCAACGCCGCGCACCGCGGTGACGATGGAATTGTTGGTCGCCCGGCGCGGGTTCAGCGCGCGGGACGACATGATGTCCTGCCCACCGGTGGCCGAGGAGTAATAATTGTCCACCACCAGAATGACCTGGTTCTGCTTGTTGAACACCGCATTGCCGATGCCGGAGGACAGGCCGTTATGCCAAAATCCGCCATCGCCCATCACCGAGATGGCGCGCTTGTCCGCCGGCACATTGAACGCCGAGGCGGAGGCGGGGCCGAGGCCGTAGCCCATCGTCGAGCCGCCAAGATTGAACGGCGGCAGGATGGAGAACAAATGACAACCGATATCGGAGGAGATCTGGTGCGGGCCGAGTTCCTGCTCGACGAGTTTCATGGCGGCGAAGATCGGCCGCTCGGGGCAGCCGGTGCAAAAGCCCGCCGGCCGCTGCGGCACCACGCCGGCCAGCGCCTTCATCTCGGCGCGTTGCAGGGTATCATCGGCGCTGGGCAGCGGTGGATGGTTGCGCAGCAGCAGGGGCGCGTGGGCCTCCAGGAAGGTCTTGAATCCTGACGCCAGCACGCTTGCCGTGTAATCGCCGCCGCGCGGCAGCGTGCCCTTGCCATCAAGCCGCGTGTTGATGTCGCGTCGGCGCAGGATGAGGCTCACCGCCTGCTCGATATATTCGGGATGGCCCTCCTCCACCAGCAGCACCGCGCTCTTGCCGAGGCAGAACGCTGCCACCTCATCATCGACGAGCGGGTAGGTGACGTTGAGCACGTAGAGTGGCACCTGGGTCTCGCCATAGGCGTCCGCGAGGCCGAGATATTGCAGTGCGCGGATGA
>Ga0114959_10004679_pt1 | contig 10424 bp, 10 predicted proteins | sample C_130625_EF_Meta_FD_87317 | JGI IMG/M metagenome (GOLD analysis project Ga0114959, IMG submission 87317) | Freshwater microbial communities from Lake Croche, Canada to study carbon cycling - C_130625_EF_MetaG | ecosystem: Environmental > Aquatic > Freshwater > Lake | place: Lake Croche, Canada...
ACCCCATTTTTATAGGCTTCAAGTAGTGCGCGTTTGACGTACACCTTTGCTAGTGCGCGTTTATAGTCATCGCTACCAAGATGATCTGACACAGGATCGATTTCCTCTGAAACTAGATCCGCAACTGAGGTCAGCAAGTCTGACGTAAGCTCTTTCCCCGATAGCCTCTTTTCAAGTTCAATCAATCTAGTAGGCATATCAGCAATTGAGCCCATAAAGATTCTTGACGACTCGACGTGATTGGCCTTAACCGTGAGATTGACGGCAACACCCAATGCAGGCCAGTCATCCGCTGATCTAGTGGTGCACTTGATGTAGGATGAATAAGGGCTGATATTAGCTGGGAGGGAAACTTCATATATCAACTCATTAGACTCCAGGCAGGTTTCGTAATAGCCTAAATATAAGCTTTCAACCGGAATAGTCCGCCTGCCAGCTGGGCCAATGGTATGAACGTTGGCAGCAAGACAGCTCAGTATTGGTGGTAAGTCCATATGAGGATCGCCATGCGATAACGCTCCACCAATAGTTGCAGAGTTGCGCACTCGGACATTTGATAATGTAATCATTGCATGACAAATGACTGGCGCATATTTTGCAATTAACGCAGAATTTTCTAAATCCGAGAGCTTGGTCAGTGCGCCGATTCTAACTTCTCCATTTGGTTCGGCTTTGATATAGGAGCTATCTTTGATATTACGCAGGCTAATGAGTTGAGTTGGCGTGAAGATTTGGCTTTTCATCATCAACATTAATGCGGTACCGCCGGCAATTGGCTTCGAATGATCTGGGTCTAAGCTAAGCAATTGAATAGCCTCATCAAAGCTAGTGGGCTGTAATAATTCAAATGGCAGCATACTTTCTACTCTTTCTTAATTAAGGAAAGCATTTTTTAAATTATTGGCAAATTGATTTTCAAGTTCTTTGGCTTTTGATCTTAAAACAGGTTGGCCAAGGCTGCCTAGTTTTCCTGTTAATACGATATCAATAGCATAATCAATTACGGTCTCGCCATCCAATTCGCTCAAATTTGCTGTCGAAACCGTAGTGAGTCGTCCTACTAGCCCAATCGGATTGCCCTCGGTCTTGGCAGTAATTTTATGCGGAGACTCTAATTCAGTGATTTCAACAGTAATGGCAAATTTCATTTTGATATAGGCAATTTTGGTCTCTAAGCTCGCACTATATTTATTTGGAGAAATTTCTGTCAGATTTGAGACGCCATCAATACAAGATGCAAAAAAGATAGGATCACTGAGTTTTTCAAAGACTGCCGATATGGATGCTGGTACTTGAATCTTCCCTTCAATATTCATTGATAAGCCTTTGCTATTAGGGCCTCTAGAAATGCATTAATCTCTGTCGAACATTCTACTGGCGTCAAGTGTCTTGCTTTAGGGATAATATTTAGTGAAGATTTTTTGATATTTGCATGCATTTGCTGAGACATTTCTACTGGAGTGGCAAAGTCTTCTTCCCCGACAATAATTGTTGTAGGTAAATTGATGTCTTTGAGAGAACTTCTGACGTCGAATGCACCTAGCATGGTACAAGTTTGCTCAAAGCATTTGACATCATTCGCTAGAAAGGTGCTCACTAATCTAGCCACTTCTTCGGGATGCTTTTCAATAAACGACTCTGTAAACCAACGGGTTTTTTGAAAGCCTATCAATGCTGAGAGCCCTTCATTGGCAGCTTTGCTTGCCCTCTCAGCCCATTTCTGCGGGGCATCAGCACCATACCATGCAGTTGTATCTATTAGGCCCAAGCCTTTGGTGCGCTTTGGATAAGCAATTGCAAATGCCAGTGAGACTGAGCCCCCCATAGATGCGCCCACAATGACAGCGTCATCCCATTGGAGATGATTTAAAACATCCTCAATGTCGCTTGCAAAAGATTCGATACTATATTTTTTGGCGGATTTACTGGAGTTGCCGTGCCCACGACAGTCGATAGTGAGTACATTTGCGCACTCTACTAGTGCGGGGATGTTCTTACTCCAAAAACTACCATCCATAGCTAGGCTGTGGACTAGAACCAAGCGCCTATCAGAGATCCTGCTCGAATGATGCAAACTGTAAGAGATTGACTCCCCATCCTTTGCTCGGATTGAGTCATTTATGATTATTCCGCTACCAGTACCTGACATTTTTTACCCTCATAATTTGTCGCCTTTGTCCCTATATTTAACTGCATTTTTAGATAGCCGACCCAATTTAAAGGCTAAAACACATGAGCGCCACTTAAATTAATTCATGCTTGATCTAAAAAATATCATTTGATTGCCTTTGATCTCGGCCTAATAATCACCCATATTCTTAAGAAAGGGATTGGTGATGGCTGATATCTTTGTTGCACGTTCTGATGAGCTAGAAGAGGGTGGGCGAGTATTTGTTTCTTGTGATGTTGGAGATATCGGGGTTCTTAGGGCAAAGGGAAAGTTACATGCTTTCCTGAATGTTTGCCCCCACCAGGGTGGTCCAGTTTGCTCTGGAATGCTTATTCATAGGGTCGAAGAGATCATTGCCGAAGATAAAACTTTCCAAGGTATGCGCTTCAATGAAAACGATATCAATATTGTTTGCCCATGGCACGGGTGGGAATTTGATGTTGAAACTGGGCGGTGTGCTGGCGATGGAAAGTGGAGCTTAAGAAGATTCAAGGTTGCTGAAAAAAATGGAGAAATTCATGTCACTGTCTAATCTACAACAAGTAGCAGCAGAAGTTGTTCATTCAAATACCGGATCCTATCTCGCAAACGAGGTCCGAAGTTCTGCAGGCGAGCTAGCAAAGTCAATCCACGAGCTCCTTGCTTCTAATTTGGGGAGTGAATTAAAAGATACGGATTTGCATGAGCTAATGGATGCGCTACTTCAATTCTATGGCTACCAATTCGATCAAGGTGCCCCTACGACTCTCTTAGGGCCTAATGCCGAAGCAACTGCGACAGCTGTCTTGGTTGCTGCTTCAGGCCTCTTGAAATCTAGAAATCTTGAAATATTTGAACTGGGAATGTGGCAATCCTGGTCTGGAACTCGTTAAAAAAGGATTGATTATGGAATTTCGCTCTAGCAGCCCCGAATTTAATTACACCATTAATGGTTTTCATACAGGGGAGCATCTTGCAAACGCACGCAAGCAGGCTGATGAAAGAGGGCTTGATGATGTTCTCATTGTTGACGTCGATTGCCATCACTATGAAACAGATAATTTTGCTGAAATCTTAGAATATATTGAGGATCCAGTTATCAAGCAGGTGGCTATCAATACCTTTGCTTATAAAGGTGCATCAGCTGTCTTGTTTGATCAGCCAGGATATCAGGATGTCGGTGGCCGAGTACCGCGATATCAGGAGCGTAAAAAGGAAGTAATCAATGAAACTCGCTATCCACGTGAGGTTGAGCAAACTTTGCGTTGGATGAATGCGATGAGCGTTGATTACGCCTGTATCTTTCCTACTCCAATGCTTTTTATGGGGCTTCACCCGCAACATGATGTAGAGGTCGCTCTGGCCCGCGCTTACAACCGCTGGCTTACTGAAAAAGTTTTGCCTTCGAATCCTAGAATTAGGTCAATGCTATATCTGCCTTTCAATGATCCTGAGGCCACCTATCAGATGGTCAAGGAATATGCAGGCAAACCAGGGGTCATTGGTTTTATGGTTGTTTCAACACGATATAAGCCAGTCTATGACAACGCGTTCATGAAAACCTACGCATTGTTGGAAGAAACCAATATGCCGCTTTCATTCCACGCGTCCTATCACTGGAATGATCAGTTGGTTTCGATGACAAATCGCTTCATCACGGCCCATGCTCTCGGCTTTACCTTCTTTAATGCGGTACATTGCGCCAATTGGGTGGTAAATGGGCTCCCTGAGCGCTTTCCTAAACTCAAGGTTATTTGGATTGAGTCTGGTTTAGCATGGGTGCCTTGGTTGATGCAACGTCTGGATAATGATTATCGTATGCGTACGTCTGAGGCTCCAGCATTGAAGAAGTTGCCTAGTGACTATATGCGCGAAATGTATTACACCACCCAGCCAATGGAGATGGTGAATAACCGTGAGGCTCTTGAGCTTACTTTTAAGATGATTAATGCAGATACCCAACTTCTGTATTCCTCAGATTATCCTCACTGGGATATGGACCTACCAAGCACTATTTGGGATTTACCGTTTTTATCTGAACAGTCAAAAAAGAATATCTTAGGTTTAAATGCTAAGCGAATATTCAATCTTGATGTAACAACAACTTTGTCAAAGAAAAGCTAATAGTTAACAACTAATGTCTTCTACTATGTCATCAATTCAACAATTTCAGATGTACATTGACGGTCACTTTGTTCCTTCAGTGACTGGTGCTCAGTTTGAGAGTCTCAATCCAGCTTCTGGTAAACCATGGGCTCTGGTGCCTGAAGCGGGGATTGATGATGTAAATGCAGCAGTAAATTCTGCACGATTCGCCTTTGATAAAGGCCCTTGGGGAAAGTTGACTGGCACAGAAAGAGCGCGTTTATTAAGAAAGCTTGGCGATATTATCGCCAGGGATGCAGAATTACTAGCTAGTTGTGAATCTAAAGATAACGGTAAGCTTTATCGTGAAATGCTTGGGCAGTGGAAATATATTCCTGAATGGTTTTACTACTATGCAGGTATGGCTGATAAGTTGCAAGGTGACACCATTCCATCGGACCGTAATAATTTTTTTATTTATACCCGTCGTGAACCTATAGGTGTAGTAGCCGCAATTACTGCGTGGAATTCCCCTGGCCTATTGCTCACATTTAAGTTAGCGCCAGGTTTGGCTGCAGGATGCACATTTGTAGTCAAGCCTTCAGAACATGCTCCTGTTTCAACAATTGAGCTTGCCAAAAGATTTGATGAGGCGGGCTTTCCTCCGGGGGTATTTAATGTCATTACTGGAGCAGGCGTGCCTGGGGCAGCACTCGTAGACCATCCTGGAGTAGATAAGGTCGCCTTTACTGGTGCCACTCAAACCGGTAAAAAAATAGCAGCATCTGCGGCTAAGAATCTAACTAGAGTATCACTAGAGTTAGGCGGTAAATCACCGAATATTGTGTTTGACGATGCCGATCTAGATGTGGCGGCTAATGGGGCAATTGCAGGTATTTTTGGTGCAACTGGTCAAACCTGTATGGCGGGATCTCGTTTATTAGTCCATGAAAAAATTCACGATGCATTAATGGAGCGGATTCTTGTAAGAACTGCTCAGATCAAAATGGGGGATCCATTAGATGCTGATACTGAGATGGGCCCTGTTGCTAATGCTCCTCAGTTAGATAAAGTGCTCGAATATATTGCAGTTGGCCTACAAGACGGTGCTAAGTTGGCTGCAGGGGGCAAACAAGATGAAAAGTTAGGCCCTATGTTTGTTATGCCAACGATATTTACTGGTGTAACGAATCAAATGCGGATCGCACAAGAGGAGGTGTTTGGTCCGATATTAAGCGTCATCAAGTTTAAGGATGAAGAAGAAGCTATTGCGATAGCGAATGACACTCGCTTTGGATTGGCGGCGGCGGTTTGGACGCAAAATATTCATCGTGCACACCGAGTTGCACATCAACTGAGGGCCGGCACTGTCTGGATAAATGCTTATCGTGTTGTATCTTTTCTGACGCCCTTTGGTGGTTTTAAGGAAAGCGGCCTTGGTCGTGAGAATGGCATGGATAGCATTCGTGAATACACTGAAACTAAGTCAGTCTACGTTGAGTTGACCGGCAAACCTAGGGACCCATTTACTTTAGGTTAACGAGAGATGAGTATCGAGTTAAATCCTTCTCGAATCAAAAGCGCACCATTTGCTGCAGGTGTTTACTCATCATTGCTGATAGCATCCCTAATGATTTTTGGGCTCGTGGGTTGGTATGCCTATGAGCAACTCATGCCAACGATTGATGAAAAGATTTATGGGGCTTTTTATGGTGGCATGATAGCCGCTTTAGCAACTGCCTTAGGTGCCACACCAGTTTTATTTTCTCAAAAATATACACAAAAGACATACACCATTCTGCTTGGATTTGGTTCTGGGGTGATGCTTGCAGCATGCTCCTTTTCTTTAATTATTCCAGCATTGCAGGTTGCTAGAGCGGGTGGATTAGGCTCCTTAAATTCTGCTGCAATAGTAGGCGGCGGCATCCTACTAGGTGCGCTGTTGATGCTCTTGATGGATCGATATATACCCCACGAGCATTTTGACAAGGGTCGTGAAGGTCCAGATTCTGCAGTCTTTAAGAGGGTCTGGTTGTTCGTAATTGCAATTACCTTGCACAACCTACCAGAGGGTCTATCTATTGGAATGGCTTTCGCTGGCACTAATTTCTTATCTGCACAAGCATTGGCGATGGGCATTTCAATTCAGGATATTCCTGAGGGTATGGTTGTCGCGCTTGCATTAAGAGGTATCGGCTATAGTCGCATCAGCTCTTTTGGCTTAAGCCTTCTATCGGGATTGGTCGAGCCAGTAGCAGCACTAATAGGCTTATCGCTTGTTAGTTTTAATCCTGCATTATTGCCATTAGGGCTTGGTTTTGCTGCTGGAGCAATGCTATTTGTGATTAGCCACGAGATTATCCCAGAGTCTCATAGAGATGGCCGGGAGCGCTATGCAACAGTTGGGCTTGTAGTGGGTTTTGTGCTGATGATGTTTCTTGATACAACAGTTTGAGGAGTCATAATGACCATTCCAAAAATATCCAAGAAGACTTGCAGAATTTCTGTCGGCTTACTAATTAATGTAACAGCCGTGGCGATTATGATTCAGATGGCCTTTCATTAAAAGGATGCCGCACTAATTCCCGCAGAAGAATTAGTGCCAAGCCCAACACTTTCTTTGAGCCATGCCTTGAAAGCCTGTGTTTTTTTGGTTTCTGCAGCACCTTTTGGGGAAACCATATAGTAGTTATTTAAGGAGGGCGCTCTGATTGAAAGCGGCTCGATTAAATTGCCTTTAATTAGATCATCCTTGACGACAGTTGACCTACCCAAGGCGATTCCTAGCCCTGCAATAGCCGCATGCAGAGATGTCACTAGGTAATCACAGTTTATGGCCGATTGAAATTCAATGGGTTCTACTTGAGCAAAGCTCATCCAGTTCGCCCATTCATCATTTACCGTTGGCGATATCGTTCTGATAACTGTGAAGTTTGATAAATCAGATGGATTTTTTAATCTGATATTTCGAGATACAAGCTCGGGACTGCAAACCGGGAAAACCTCTTCTTTGCCAAGCGATTCTGCCTCTAAGCCAATCCAGTTGCCGTTACCATGCCAAATTGCGACATCAAAGTTATACATTAAGCTTGATTGCAGGATCTGCATCGTTTTGATGCGTAATTTTATTTCAGGATGCTTTTTTTGAAATTCATGTAGACGAGGCAGCAACTGCTTAATAGCAAACATACCCAGACATTCAATAGTCAATACATCCTTATTATTTTGATCTAACAAGCGCTCGGTCGCGGTTGATAAACTGAGTATTGCCTCACGAGCAATGGATAGATATTCTGCGCCAGCCTTCGTTAGGGTCAGATTATTAGACTGGCGGGTAAATAGCTTGTGATTGAGTAAAGATTCAAGATTTTTAATTTGGTGACTAATCGCAGTTTGCGTCAGATTTAGCTCATTCGCCGCTTTTGTGAAGCTGAGTGTGCGAGCAGCAGCCTCAAAAGACAAAAGGCTAGTCATTGAGGGTAATCTTGTTCTCATCTACTTGGTTTTCCTGGATTATTTAATGAAGATATTTCATCTTATGATTCAATTAATTCATGCTTAAATCTGTAAATTTTTGACGCTCATATGGTTTAATTAATCTGTAATAGACTTTGTATTGATTTAGATCAAATTTACTTGGAGTTATTATGAACCAAGCTGCAAAAAAAAATCGTCATTTTCCACTGTCTAAGACTATAAAAAGCTTCTTTTGTTTTGCGGCCCTAGCCTTAAGCTTCGCTGCAGGTGCACAAGATGCTGTTCAGTACCCCAATCTGCCAGTCAAAATAATTGCCCCGTTTGCGCCGGGTGGCCCAACCGATGGCATAGCCAGGAAATTAGCAAATGGTTTGACTATCGTCACAGGTAAGCCATTTATTGTCGAAAACAAACCGGGTGCCCAAGCAATTCTAGGAACAGTTTTTGTTAAAGACTCAAAGCCAGATGGTTATACGCTTCTCTTAAATGAAACGACTGGTGTGTTTGCAATAAATCCTGCAATTACTAACCCACCTCCATTTGACTCGAATAAAGATTTCACCCCAATTAGCTTGATTGCTTCTGGCCCAATCTTTTTGCTGGTTAATAGCGCCTTACCAGTGAAGAATGTAAAGGAGTTAATTGAGTTATCGAAAAAGAATCCTAATGGACTCTCTTACGGGTCAGCAGGAGGAATGGGGCAGTTCCCAACCCACGTTAGCCCAGAGCTATTTAAGATGAAATATGGCTTGGTCGCAAATAACATACCTTATCGTGGTGCTGGCTTGGCTCTTATAGATCTAGCCGCTGGAAGAGTTGACTTTGCAATGTCAACAGGCCTAGTGGCAGCCCAACCATTTTTAGATTCCGGCAAGGTCAGAGCAATTGCTGTTACTGGCAAGCAGCGTCTTCCCAACATGCCAACAGTTCCTACCTTCTTGGAGCTCGGTTACCCACTTCCAGAGTTGGATGAGGGGGTCATGTTCGCCTTATTTGGCCCCGCTAATTTGCCGCCTGATATTGTTGCTTACCTCTCTAATGCAACACTGAAAGCATTTCATACTACAGAAATGACGGATGGCTTGAAGGCTCTAGGTTTATCTACTGCAAAAAATCCTGGTCCTAAGTCTCACGCCCAAATGATGAAAACTGAAATCAGTACATGGACCCCAATTGCAAAAAAAATGACCCTGACTGAATGAATTTAATGGATCTTATTAAATTTTCTGGTTATTTTAGATGAACCCAAATTCATGCTCAGAAATTGAATGGGCTACACGTCTTGAGTTAGCTGCATGTTATCGCTTGATGGCACACTTTGGCGTTAGCGATCTTACATATAACCATTTGTCCGCAAGAGTTCCTGATGATCCTGATCTCTTATTGGTAAAGCCCTCTAATTTTATGTTTGATGAGGTTACTGCTTCCTCATTGCTGAAGTTTGATTTTGAAGGTAATCCCTACCAGGACAGTCCACCCAGCAAGGGTGGGGCCCATGTCATACATGCAGGGGTATTACAGGCTAGACCAGATCTCAATGCAGTCTTTCATACGCATACCACTTCCAATGTTGGAGTCTCATCGCAAAAACATGGTTTACTAATGATTAGTCAGCATGCTATGGGCTTTTACAAACGGATTGCCTATCATGATTTTGGGGGATTCGAATTTAATCTTGACCAAAGAGCGCCCCTTTTAAAAAGTCTTGGCGATAAAAACTATGCAATTTTAAGAAATCATGGCGTCCTAGTTTGCGGTAAAAACTTACCGCAAACTTTTGTTGACCATCATTATCTAGAAATGGCATGTCGTGCGCAGATAGCGGCTTTATCTGGTGGAGTAGAAGTAACTTTAATCGATGAAAAGGTATGCGAACGTGCCGCAGAGCAATATCAAACAATTGATCCAAAACGAGCAGGCGGCAAAGATTGGCCATCATGCCTTCGTTTATTAGAGCGTCTGTACCCCACATATAAAGATTGAGCCCTGCTAAATGCTTTTTTAAAAGATATGCTGCTAAGTCCAAAAATAGTTAAACAATTTACGCCTACCGGTAGGTTGAGGGCCTCAATCAATCTTGGTAATCCCATCCTTGCAAATCGTGATCCTAAATCAAGCTTGCCTTATGGTGTTTCTATAGACCTTGCATACCAATTTGCAAAGTTTTTAGATGTTGAAGTTGATCTTGTGGTGTTTGATTCTGCAGGGAAGTCTGTTGAAGGGGTTGTGAATGGCATTGCAGATATCGGGTTTTTTGCTATTGATCCACTGCGCGGTGTAGATATTGCATTTACCGCTCCATATGTACTGATTGAGGGAGCCTATCTTGTCAGAGTTGATTCTCTGATTACTGATAATAGTCAAGTTGACGATTCAAAAAATCGAGTTGTAGTTGGAAAAGGAAGTGCCTATGATCTCTACCTGACTAGAGAATTGCGCAATGCACATATTGTTAGGGCACCAACATCACCTACGGTAGTAGATCTATTTATGCGGGAAGGTTTAGACGTTGCTGCAGGCGTTCGGCAGCAGTTGGAAGCTGATATGACAAGATTTCCAGATTTAAGAGTCCTACCGGGTCGCTTCATGCAAATTCAGCAGGCCATGGGTGTGCCAAAGTCCTATGGAGAAGAGGCTTTAGGCGTATTAGAATCGTTCGTAGCTTCCATGAAATCATCGGGTTTTGTTCTTGACTCACTGCGCAAACATGGCA
>Ga0114959_10004683_pt1 | contig 10419 bp, 10 predicted proteins | sample C_130625_EF_Meta_FD_87317 | JGI IMG/M metagenome (GOLD analysis project Ga0114959, IMG submission 87317) | Freshwater microbial communities from Lake Croche, Canada to study carbon cycling - C_130625_EF_MetaG | ecosystem: Environmental > Aquatic > Freshwater > Lake | place: Lake Croche, Canada...
GAGACTCGGGCTGTTGGTCCTGCTGGCGTCACTGCCGGCTTGCGCCCCTGGACCCGCGACTAGCTCGGGTTGCGTGTGGGCAGGGCCGATCTACGTCTCTCGCCAGGATGTTCTGACGGATGAGACAGGCCGGCAGATTCTCGCCCACAACGAGAGTTGGAAGCGCATATGCCGGTGATTTTCACCGGGGCGGCCTCGCCCGCTCCCGGTTGAGCGCGTCGAGATGGTCGATCTGGCGTTGCAGGTCGACCATTCCCGGGCAGCCCCACAGGCTGTCACCCGCACGCACAGCCCGCTGCACACAATCGACATCGAGCGCCACCGGCGCCGGCGCTTCACGCGGAGGCACCGGCACGAACCTCGTCAGCCAGATCGTCAACGCGAGCAGAGCCAAGACGCCAATCCTTTTCATCTCATGCTACCTTTCGGTTTATCACTAGAAGGTTAACCTACTGATATGTATGGACGAAATAAACACTTTCGAAATCGGTTAACCTACTGACAACTCTTCTTTTTCTCGGGAATCATAATCCCTTGGTCGGCGGTTCAAATCCGTCCACCGCTACCATGTGCTGTGAACTGTGAACCCCCATCCGCAGCATATTTCGTGAGCACGGCGTTGCCGACAGACTCATTGGTTTTAGCGTGATGCGCCATGGACGCTGATCGCGAGGAAGCGCGGGGCGGATTGATATCCACGCTTCCGCAACGACCTGATGTCGGCCCTTTTCATCGTCCATTAAGCATACCGGGCAGATATTAAGCGATGCGATTGAATTGTAACTTCCTGAGCCTCAGAGGGCATTGGCCTTTGACTCGCGTTCGCCGTCCGGTCAGGTTGTCGTAATGCCAAACGAGATGATCACTCGCATGCAGGTGCGATTCCGAGGCCGGTCGCTTCTGGCCGTGGTCGTCTCGCCCGAAGCGCCGCTGCCGCTCTGGCTGAATGCACTGGACGCCGAGTTGAATCGTTCGCCCGGATTTTTCGAGACAAGACCGGTTGTCGTTGATTTTGCCTTCCTCAATCTCAACGATCCCGATGCCGATTGCCTGCTCGCAGCACTTGAAAGCCGCGGGCTCAACGTTATCGGTGCGGAGAATGCCGGCGATCTGCCCAGTGCGGCACCGTGGCGGGGCCGTGTTGTTGGCGGGCGCAATGCCGGGCCGCTGAACGTGCCGGCCCAGACAGCACCGGAACCCGAGGAGGAACCGCCTGCCCCTGCATCGCTCACGCTGGATGAGCCGGTGCGGTCCGGTCAATCCGTGCTGTTCCTCCAGGGCGATGTGACCGCCATGGGATTTGTCTCATCCGGCGCTGAAATCCTTGCCAGCGGCTCCATCCACATCTATGGCGCCTTGCGGGGCCGGGCCATCGCCGGGGTTCTGGGCGACTCGAATGCCCGTATTTTCTGCCAGAGATTCGAGGCGGAACTCGTGTCAATCGCCGGAGGCTACCGCACGGCTGATGATTTCGACCCGGCTCTGCGGGGCCGCGCCGTGCAAATTCGCCTGCTCAACGATGCCATCAGCATCACGCCACTTGGCTGAATAGAGGGGACTGGACATGGCTAAAGTCGTCGTCGTCACATCCGGCAAGGGAGGCGTGGGCAAGACCACCTCCACCGCCGCCCTCGGTGCAGCTTTGGCCCAAAGCGGCGAACGTATCGCCGTCGTCGATTTCGATGTCGGCCTGCGCAACCTCGATCTCATCATGGGCGCCGAGCGCCGTGTGGTGTTCGACATGATCAACGTCATCCAGGGCGAGGCGAGACTGACCCAGGCGCTGATCCGCGACAAGCGGATGGAGAACCTGATGCTGCTGCCGGCCTCGCAGACCCGCGACAAGGACGCGCTGACCGGCGAGGGCGTGGCTCGCGTGATCGCCGAACTGCGCGAGAGCTTTGACTGGGTGCTGTGCGACAGCCCGGCCGGCATTGAGCGGGGGGCGCAGCTCGCCATGCACCACGCCGACATCGCCGTCGTTGTCACCAATCCCGAGGTGTCGTCCGTGCGTGACAGCGACCGCATCATCGGCATGCTGGACAGCAAGACCGAGCGTGCCGAACGCGGCCAGCGCATCGAGCGGCATCTGCTGCTGACCCGCTACGACCAGGCGCGCGCCGATCGCGGCGACATGCTGAAGGTCGAGGACGTGCTGGAGATCCTCTCCATCCCGCTGCTCGGCATCATCCCGGAAAGCCAGGAGGTATTGCGTGCCTCCAATGTCGGCACCCCCGTCACACTGCATGCCCCGGTCAGCGCTCCGGCCCGCGCCTACAGCGACGCGGTCCGTCGCCTCCGCGGCGAGAGCGTGGAGATGAGCATTCCCTCCGACAAGGTCGGGATCGTCGCGCGCCTGTTCGGGCGGCGCGTGGCATGAGCGGCCTCTTCGCATTGTTCCGCAAGCGCCCCACGGCCGACCTGGCCCGTGAGCGCCTGCAGATCCTGCTGTCCCATGAGCGCGCCTCGGTGGGGCAGGAGGGGCTCATCATCACGCTGCGCGAGGAGATTCTCGCCGTCATCGCCCGGCATATCCATGTCGACCGAAACGATGTTCAGGTGAAGGTGGAACGCAATGGCGAGTCCTCGATCCTGGAGATCGATGTCACCATGCCCGAATCCGTAAGAGCCTTGCGCGTCTGATCGCCTTGGGGTGTGCACCGGCGGAAGCCGGACACGCCAAAGCTTCACTTTGGTCTCGCAATCATGTGGTGCACACCCCAAGATCGGAGGTGCCATCCATGTTCGAGGTCGGAGCGACGGTCTATCACAAGACCGGCAAGCACAGCGGCACGGTGCAGGAGAGTGGTGCCGAGGTCACCTATATCCTCCAGGCCAACGGCGTGGAGATCGATTTTCCGACCAGGGACCTGACCAAGGCGGTGCCGGTGACCAAGGCAGAGGCCGCGGTGATGAACCGTGTGCTGACGATGCAGGAGATTGGGCCGGAGCATCAGAAGGTGCTGTCGATCATTCCGATGCGCACCCAGCAGGCGATCGCTTCACTTTGGGAGCGGCAGGGCAAAGGGCGGTTCAGCGCGCTGAATGCCGCAGAGAAACTCAACTACATCGCCGAGGTGACCGAGATTCCGTATCGGGTGATGCGGCTGCACACCGGCGAGCCCGGGCATCTTGGGCTGCTGATGTCACGTGGCCTGGCCGAGCGTCAGGCTGCAACCAAGCCGCGCTGATCAGACCGTCACGACTGGGCAGCGGGCGACAGGATCACGCAACTGGTGCGGCTGCGGCTCAGCTTCTCGCAGGCCTGCATGGCACTGTCATGGGTAAGGCCGGTCAGTCTTGCGCGATAAAGCGTGGCGTTGGCCTGCTTGGTGCTGCCGATATTGGCGTGTCCGCCGGGCAGGCCGGCCTTGCTGGCCGCGGTCTCGGCGGCGGCGCGGGCGAGGTTGGCGTTGCCGAAGGCACCGACCTGAACGGCCCAGGTTGCAGCGCCGCCATGGCTGGCCGGCAGAGGTTCGGCCACGGCAGGCGAGATCAGGTGAAAGCCGCCACGGGATGGCGGTGCGGGCGGTGGCGGCAGTTGCAATGCGAGGTTCTGCGGCGGCGGCGACTGACGCGGTGGCTCGGGGATGGCGGCCTCCTGCACCGTGCCGCGCGCAGCACCGCTGCGGCGGACCTCGGCGAGCAGCACAGGTTGCTGGCTGCGATTGCGCGGATAGCGCGGACCTGCCGGGATGTTCACCGGCAACTGGTTCATGGCGTATTGCTGCGCCGGCGAGACGCGCTGCGGCCAGACGCCGGCGATGCGCGGCCCGATCTTGGCGACATAATTTCGTGTCTCGTCCGGCAGCGGCCGGTTGCGGGTCAAATAGTCGTCCAGCCGTCCTGGACCGGCGTTGTAGGCGGCGAGGAAGCCTGGCGAGCCATAAATATCATACATCTCGCGCAGATAGGCGGTGCCGGCCATGATGTTGTCATGGGGGTCATAGGCATCATCCCCAAGCCGGTAGCGCTCGCGGAGCGTGTCATAGGTCCCGGGCATGACCTGCATCAGACCCATCGCGCCGGGGGCGGAGGTCTCGAGCACCTTGCCGCTCGATTCGGCGCGGATCACCTCGCGGATCCAGCGGTCTGGCACGTCATAGGCGGCGGCGGCCTCGGCGATATAGGGGCCCCACGGGTCGGATGGCGGGCCGGGAGGGCGGTAGTCGCGCTGGGCGCGGGCCTTATACTGGGCGGCCTCCTGCACCGGGCTCATCTGCGGACGCGGGCCCGAGCAAGCGGCCAATACGACCAGCAGCGCGCCGGACAGCAATGGACGCGCCCATGAGGTATCGCGCGCCCATGAGGTATCGCGCACAAGAGCGGTGCAATGCAGCAGGACGGCTCGACCGGGCAGACGGGACAGATATGCGGCGATCATCAGATCGCGCCCCTTTCTTCAACACGCGCCAGAAGATTAGCTGACAACCCATTAAACGAAAATCACATTCTTCAGGTCACAAAAAATTGCATGCGTGGGACCTGACGACTTTTTGGTAAGGTCCCGCACGGCCCGGCCTGGAGGTGCTATCTCCCTGTCCCGCCTTATGTCACCCGCTGAGGAGCACCCTTTGATGACCCGTTCTCACGCGATCGCCGCCGCCCTGCTCTGCCTGCCGCTGGGCCTTGCCGCCTGCGCGCCGGCTCGGACCAACACCACCTATTCGGCCAATGAGATCGGCCGCTCGGCCGAGGTGTCCTTCGGCATCATCGTCTCCATGCGCCAGGTGTCGGTGCAGGGTCAACAATCCGGCGTCGGCACGCTGGGCGGCGCCGTGCTGGGCGGGGCGGCCGGCAGCTATATTGGTGGGCGTGATCCGCGCGCCAATATTCTGGGGGCGGTGGCTGGCGCCATCGTCGGCGGTGTCGCCGGCAGCGCCGCCGAGGGGTCACTCAGCCAGGGCACGGCCGTGGAGTTCGTCATTCGCGAGGACAATGGCCGAACCATCACCGTGGTGCAGACCAACGAGGACAATTTCCAACCCGGCGAGCGCGTGGTGCTCAGCCGTGGTGCCCGCACCCGCATCGCTCGGGCGGCGCCCAACATGTGATGGCCACCGGCTGCGCGCCGCGCTTTGTGCGGCGCACAGCATTGCTGAGCGACATCTCGACATTACCATTGCGTTATGTCTGCTGTTCTGCTTCATCCGGCTTGTGCAACTTTCGGGGAACAGATGACAGCCAACATGGTTGCGATTGCAACGGTTCCGCACAATGAGGTCACCGACCCGTCGGCTTGCCCTTGGGAACGTGTGGACGCCGCCTGGTATCGCGCCACGTACATGCGGGGCCGCATCCCTGGGGAGCCGACAGACCCGGAGGAGCATTACGCCTTCATCGGCGCCGCGTCCGGATTCAGTCCCAACCCTTATTTCAACGAGGCCTACTATCTCACCCTCTATCCCGACGTTCATCAGGCGGTGGTGCGGGGCGACTACAACTCCGGCTTCGCCCATTATTGCAGCTTTGGCTATCATGACCGTAGCCCGCATTGGCTGTTCAGCGAGGCGCATTACCGTGCCAACCGCCCGGACCTCACCGACACGCAGCTCGCGCAATACGAACTGCGCAACGGCTATCATCATTTCCTGATCGCCGGCCAATATGAGGAGGCCAGCGGATCGACGTTCTTCGAGGTGGCGATGTGCCGCGAGGCCTTCGGCAATGGTATGGCACCCTTCACCGCGCTGTTGACGCGGCGTTTCGAGATCGAGCCGCAGGTGTCGGTCTATTTCGACCCGCTCTGGTATCTCGCGATGTATCCTGTGGTGGTCGACCTGATCGCCGGCGGCGAATACAGCTCGGCGCTGCATCATTTCCTCACCAACCCGACGCCCTGGGCCTTCAGCCCGATCCCGGAATTCGACGAGGGCTTTTACCGCCGGGCCAATCCCGACATCGTCGCTGAGATCGAGGCCGGGCGCTATCGCAGCGGGGTGGATCATTTCGTCCAGTATGGCCGGCAAGAGGGGCGCAGGCCCAGCCTCTGGTTCGATCCGGTGTTCTACAACACACATCGCCGGGTGAGGGCGGACATGAAGCTGGGCCATGCGCGCAGCGGCTTTGATCATTACCTCCGCATCGGCCGCGCCCTCGGCCTGGCCGCCACGCCGCCGGCCTATCTCACGCCGGTGGCGGAGAATGATGGTAAGACCGTCTTCGCTCGCATGGCACGACTGCTGGCACGCCACGCCATCCGCTTCACGCCCCCCATAACGCAGACGCCTGATGTCAGCGTGGTCGTGGTCGCCTTTAACCAGTTCGAACTCACCATGCAGACCCTGCTGAGCGTCTCGGGCAGCACCGGCGTCAGCTTCGAGGTGATCCTGGTGGACAACGCCTCCACCGACGAGATCTGCCGGATCGAGGCGCATGTCTCGGGCATCCGGCTGGTGCGCAACGAGACCAATCACGGCTTCCTGCGCGCTGCCAATCAGGGCATGGCGGCAGCGCGCGGGCGGCATGTGCTGTTGCTCAACAACGACGTCACCCTGCCGCCGGATGCGCTGGAGCGGGCCGCGCGGCGGCTGGACGGCGATGCCGGCATCGGTGCCGTGGGCGGCATGGTGGTACGCAGTCACGGGCTGCTGCAGGAGGCGGGCAGCATCGTCTTCCGCGATGGGAGCTGCCACGGCTATGGCCGCGACGGCGATCCCTGCGCCCCGGAATACAACTTCGTGCGGGACGTCGATTACTGCTCCGGCGTGTTCCTGATGCTGCCAAATGCGGTGATGGACCGGCTGGGCGGGCTCGATACCGCTTATGCGCCCGCCTATTACGAGGAGACCGATCTCTGCGCCCGGGTCTGGGGCCTGGGTCTGCGCGTGGTCTATGATCCGGCCGTGGTGATCATCCATCTAGAATACGGCTCCAGCCGCAACCCGGATGCACCGATCGCGCTGATGCGGCGCAACCGGCGGGTGTTGCTGTCGCGCCAGCGGGAGTTTCTCCAGACCAAGCGCATGCCGGACCCGGCGATGATCCTGCACGCCCGCACCGCCATCCGTCGCAAGCGGGTGCTGGTGGTGGAGGATGTCATCCCCTATCGCCACACCGGCTCCGGCTTCGGCCGCACCGCCGATATCGTGGCGAGCCTGGTCGAACTTGGCTGCGACGTGTCAGTGCTGCCGCTCAATCCGGCGCTGGACACCCCAGCTGATCGGCGGCACGGGTTTGACGAGCGGGTCGAGCTGCTTTGGGACCGCGACATCACCACCGCCGCCGCCTTCCTCACGGAGCGCGAGACCTATTACGATGTGATCTGGGTGTGCCGGGCGCACAACCTCAGCCGCATCGCCGCCGTCTTGGGCGGAAGCTGGGGCGCGCTGCGCCATGCCCATGTGATGCTCGACACCGAGGCGCTGGGCGCCAACCGCGAGGCCGTGCGCGCCCAGCTCGACGGCACGCGCTTTGATCTGCAATCCGCATTGCACCGCGAATTGCGCGACAGCCATCTGGCCCATGCGGTCTGCGCCGTCAGCCACGCCGAGGCCGAGCAGCTGCGCGAGGCGGGGCTGCCAACGGTGCATGTGCTCGGCCATACTATGGAATGCGCCCCCACACCGCGCCCCTTCGCCGATCGCCGCGACATCCTCGCCCTCGGCTCGCTGCTTGGCGTCGCCACACCGAATTTCGACGGGCTGGCCTGGTTCATCGCCGAGGTCTGGCCGATCGTTTCCGAAACGCTGCCCGACGTGAGGCTCAAGGTGGCGGGATTTGTGGGCGAACGGGTTGATCTCGGCACATTGCTGTCAGGTGAGCGCATCGACCATCTCGGTTTCGTCCCGGATCCGCGTGAGCTTTACGACACCGTCCGGGTGTTCGTGGCACCGACCCGCTTTGCCGCCGGCATTCCCTTCAAGGTGCATGAGGCCGCGGCGCAAGGCGTGCCAGTGGTGGCAACACGGCTGCTGGCCGAGCAGCTCGGCTGGCAGAACGACGCCGTGCGGGGCTGCGACCCGACCGATCCGGCCCGTTTCGCCGCTGACGTCATCGCGCTTTATCGCAACGAGATACTGTGGACCACGACGCGCACCCTGGCGCTGGAACGCATCGCCACGGATTGCAGCCCGGCGGGCTTCACCGCGACGATCGGGCGCATCATCGCTGCTGGAGTGATGGCAGGTTGAGCCAGGATTGCGGGATCAGCTCGAACAGATAAAGCGCGCAGCCCACACCCGGAAGGATCGCCTGCAACCAGATCAACGGGATCAGGATCGGCGCCGAGGCGGCGAGATTGACCACCGCCAGGCCCACCGCCAGCAGACCCACCACACAGCCGATCGCCACCGCGGGGCGCACAATGCCGCCATGACGGCGAAACGCGCCGCACAGCACCGCCACCAGCGCAATGAGGCTGAAGGACAGCACGGTGAACGGGGCCGCAAGCCGGCGATGCGCCTCAACCACGAACTTGCCGGCATCTCGCGGCGACTGCACAGCCCCAGGCGGCGGGTTGAACAATTCTCCCAGCGACAACTCGCCCGCGTCACGGAAGCGCTGCTCCTCGGCCTTGGCGCTCTGCGACAGCTCCACGGTGGTCTCATCAAACGTCAGCACGTTGAGCCGGCCGGTGGCGTGGTCGATTTCCTCGCGTGAGCCATTGACCATCAGCATGCGCGGTGCCTCACCGGTTGCGATCAGCCGGCCATGCTCAGCTATGATGACGGCGTGGCTGTTCGGATCGCGCCCGTCATCCACCAGAATGCCACGCAGCGCGCCATCCTTGTCGCGGGTACGGACATAGACCGTCATGTTGTCCGACACGGTGGTGAACACGCCCTCCTGGAGCAGAAAAGCCGCCAGCCGGTTGCGTATCTCCCATTGATACTGCCGAAAGGCCGAGAAGCTGGCCGGCACGATCTGCACGTTGAGCAGAAAGCATCCCAGCATCACCGCGCCGCCCAGCAGCAGCGCCGGGCGGGCCAACGCCAGCGGTGAGAGCCCAGACGCCCGCATCACCGTCAGTTCACGATCAGATGCCAGACGCTGATAGGCAAACAGCACCACCACAAAGCTGGTGATGGGCAGGATGACGGCGACGAAATTGGGAATGAGCAACCCGGTGAGGCCAAAGAACACCCGCATCGACAGACCGCGATTGACCACCAGTTCGACAAAACGGAGCGACTGGGTGAGCCAGATCAACGCCACGAGACCGGCTGTGACGGCAACCAGCGCAAAACTGAGCTGGCGCAGGATATAGCGGTCAATGCGGGTCAGGGGGAGCCGGGTCATACGGATGCTCTAGACGGGATCAGGGCGGGGGGACAAGCGGCAGCAAGGCAGACCAGGAACGGCCAAGCGGAGCGGGCATTGGCGAGACGCCCCTGGCGTTCCGTGCCTGGCTACCCAAGCAGATCAATCTCCCACGTTTCATCCACCACATCCCGCCCATAGGCCCGGGTCGGCACGCTCCGGATGAGCCGAAACCCGGAGGTGGCATAGATATGCCGGGCGGCGGTGAGCATCTGCATCGTCCACAGGGTCATGCGCTGATAGCCGGCGCCGCGCGCGAAGCCGAGTGCAGCTTCAACCAACTGGCGGCCAACACCGTGGCCACGAGCAGCAGGGTCGACGATCACCAGCCGAAGTTTCGCCACGCCTGGCGCATGGCCCACGACAAACGCCGAGCCAACGGGCACCCCGTCAATCTCGGCGATTACGGCGAAGTCCCGCCCCGGCGTGAAGCGTCGCAGCAATTGCACAACGATGTCAGCGACATCGAGTTCGAAGCCGCCATCCAGCCCGTGCTCGGCGGCATAGAGCGCGCCATGGCGCTGGATCACCCAGCCGGCATCACCCGGCTGGAGATCACGAAGTCTCAACTCAGCCAGCGGCCAGCGCCCCAGACCTCCGGCCGCTCAGCGCTCCACACACATCGCCACACCCATGCCACCGCCGATGCACAGCGTGGCGAGGCCCTTCTTGGCGTCACGGCGGCCCATCTCGTGCAGCAGCGTCACCAGGATGCGCGCGCCTGAGGCGCCGATCGGGTGGCCGATGGCGATCGCGCCGCCATTGACGTTCACGCGCCCGGTATCCCAGCCCATGTCCTTGTTCACTGCGCAGGCCTGTGCGGCGAAGGCCTCGTTGGCCTCAACCAGATCAAGCTGATCGGCCGTCCACCCGGCCCGCTCCAGTGCCTTGCGGCTCGACGGGATCGGCCCGGTTCCCATCACCGACGGATCAACGCCGGCGGTGGCAAAGCTCGCAATGCGCGCCAGCGGGGTCAGCCCGCGGCGCGAAGCCTCGGCGCCGGACATCACGATGAGCGCCGCGGCACCGTCATTCAGGCCTGAGGCATTGGCCGCCGTCACCGTGCCATCCTTGCTGAAGGCCGGGCGCAGCTTGGCCATGCCCTCAATCGTGCTGTCATGGCGGATATATTCGTCCGCATCGACCACCACATCGCCC
>Ga0114959_10004684_pt1 | contig 10419 bp, 1 predicted proteins | sample C_130625_EF_Meta_FD_87317 | JGI IMG/M metagenome (GOLD analysis project Ga0114959, IMG submission 87317) | Freshwater microbial communities from Lake Croche, Canada to study carbon cycling - C_130625_EF_MetaG | ecosystem: Environmental > Aquatic > Freshwater > Lake | place: Lake Croche, Canada...
AAGACCAGTATATATGTTTCGATAGATTCCGGAAAAACATGGACCACCACTACCGTCAATACAAATATCAGTAAAGTGATTATGGATGCGACTGGTAAAAATCAATATGCCTTATATTCAGGAAATCCGTCGTTCGTATATGTATCGAATAATAGTGGATTTTCTTGGGTGAAAAAGACATTCTTACAAGGAAATCGTTTATCTGCCATTGCCACCGATATTAGCGGTCAAATGGTTTTTGCAGGAGGATTAGGTGGATCGTATAATTATTTTTCGAATGATTTTGGAAACTCTTGGATGATTGATAATAATACCCAACATAGTGAAAATAGTATTGGATCTATTATCAATGATGTGTTTATTTATTCCTTGAATTCTATTAACAATACTATCATACAAATCACGAAAACCACTTTAGATTATGTATCGATTACGATTCCGAATTTCACTCCACAATTCATTGTATCAAATCGAGAGAATACGCGATTGATGATTGCCGGAAATGGAGGAATATATATTTCTAGTAATGGTGTTTCTTGGACTCCCACTCTTTCGAATGTTTCTGGATATCAATGGTTATCGTTAAAATGCGATACGACAGGTATTCGCGCGGTTGCACTCACGAATGCGGGTTTTTTAATCACCGAAGATGGCGGTTTGCATTGGAATGTGATTCTCCCAGTACAATCCACGAATTGGAAAGAAGCAACTATTTCTGGAGACGGCAAGAAGATATATGCTTACGATTCGAATCAAACGTTTTATTCTTATGTAATACCAGATACCAAAGGAAATGTAAGAAATGTCACCGCAACTAACGTCACGAATACTTCCATGATTCTGAATGCATTCGATCCATTCTTTCCTCCTAATTTTGCCTATGATATATCGGCAATTAATACCATCTCTCCCAATGACATTGTTTCCGTTTCTTCCTATACGATTCAAAATGTGACAATTCCCAATGTAAGCCCTGATGGAAGCTATAATATCGTCGTCACTACCAATTATGCCTATCCTCCACAATCTTTTATCAATACCCCTTTTTCGATTTATACCAAGAATCGTCCTTCTAATTTCCAACTGATTGGAAATCCAACCGATACAAGTGCCGTTTTCCAATTTCGATCTCCCAAAGTCGCACCAACCTATTATATCTTGCAAGATAGTTCCGGATTATCCAAAAACGTGTATTCTGACGATTGTATTCCGACGATCCCAAACCTTTTACAAGACGGTAGTCAGATTTTGCGATATACTTTGACGGGAAATGGCCTGATTCCGAATACCTTTTATCCGAATTTCCAGATTTCTGCCTATTACTCCGACATTTCGGTCGCATATACTTCGATAGAATCCACGTCGTTTTTCACTAGAGGACCCGTCGTCGATCTATCGATTAATACCTTACTAGATGTCAGTCTCAATCTCTCATTTCGAGCTCCACCAAATACCACCGATATTTCCCCCAATGCTTATACGATTACTGCCATCAATACGGTACCACCGAGAGATACAAACATATATTATTCTAGTGGAAATACTATCAATCTCCCAATAACGGGTCTATCTCCCGACGGGAGTTATAATATTATTGTCACGACGAATTATGCGAATCCGATCCAGAATTTATCCTCCACTGTCCTTTCCACCTATACGAAAAGTGCGCCTATCGGTGTTCGTATGAACCCCATCTATATGACAGATACGAGTGGTATCTTGCAGTTCCAACCTCCTAAAATTCGACCGGATTATTATATATTGGATGTCAGTAATATTTACACCGATATTTCGTTAAGTGCCGTGTTTGTAAAAGATGGATCGTCGTCGATTGTATATAATTCCTTCTTGCCGAATACGAACTATAATTCGAATATTTCCTTGATTTCTTATTATGTCGATACGAATTCACTACTATATTCCACCCCTATCACCTCCGTTATTACCGAAGGATCTCCCGTTATTAATAGTGTAAGCTTAGATGTATCTAATGGTGCCATTCTATCTTTCACCCCACCCTATGTATTTCCAACAACCGTACGATTTCAGATATACGATAATACATTGAATACGTTGGCCTATAATTTTTCACAAAGTACGACCCAAGATATTTCGATTCAAAATCTGGCATATAATATTATTTATCGCGTAGTACCCAGTTCGATTTATCCTAATAAAACCATTCCGGGTATTCCATATCTCTTCACCTCTCGAAGTCCTCCATTGAATTTCCAAATCGATACGAATAATAGCACCGATCATTCCGTCCATACAACCTTTACCACTCCATACAAAATACCGAGTCGATATGAAATCACGATCATTAATAACGATATACGTGTATATTCTCTTGCAAATACTTTGACGTCTTATATCATCAACGATTTATCGGCAAATACGTATTATTCTCTTGCATTACAATCGATTTATGATATTTCGGGATATATCGATACTCCCTTAAGAATCAGTACGCAAACAACCAATTTCTATACCAAAGGACCTGCAAGAAATATCGTGGTCGATTCTCTTACAAATACAACTGCGTCTGTTACTTTCGATACGCCCTATATTCCTCCCACCCAATTTGCGGCGATCGTTCAAAATCAAGATCCGACCAAATCCAGAGATATACAAACCCTTTTGGATATAAAAAGTCCTTTACCCTTATCTAGTCTGACCCCGAATTCTAGGTATTTGATTACGATTCAATCGGTATATAGTAATAGTATATCTTCTATTACTTTGACGATTATAACACAAGGTAGTCCAACGATCTCCAGTATCGATATAAACGCAACCGACCATTATGCAACGATTCCTTTTCTTGCATGTCCCAATCCGCCGAATTTTTACGAATTGGTGTTAAGGTATTCTAATGGTACCTTAGTAAGAACCATTCGGAATACCCTTGCTATTGCCGGAACTGCTTTCCTGGTTCAAGATTTGAGTTCTAATACAGCATATTCGGTTACGATTAGTGCTGTTTATGGCTTTGGTAATAGTCCGACAATCTATATTAGTGATCCGGTTTTATTTAATACTTTATCTTCCGTTATAAATGTACAAACACCTGTAGATACGGTCACGAGTACAACTGCCGTACTTACGTTTCAAAATGCACAGGTAATACCTCCGAATCCTTACATCATCACGATCAATAATCAAACCAAACCGACTGTACCTACGGTGAATAATCCAGATCATGTTTATACCTTCCCTTTGATCGATTTAACACCCAATACGTTTTATACTGCAAGAATAGATTCCGTATTTTCAAATTATGTAGTATCGACGAATTTTACGATTGTTACGGAAGGCGTACCACATGACATATCATTTAATACAGTTACCGATATAAGTGCCAATATTGCCTTTCGACCATGTAATTATATCCCGAATAAATATGAATTGGTACTCACAAAAGAAACGACACAAACGATTGAAATCAAACCGATCGGATCGAAAATAGTAAGTTCAGAAACGGTGGCATGGACGGGTAGAGTATCTATTTCTAGTGATGAATCTTTATTAATAGTATATAATGTGACAAATGCCAAGCTATTTACAAAATCTCTCGATTCGGGAAATACATGGTCAGCATCTAGTGCATTTGTAACTACTACGGATACTATCTATACAGCGAGTCTATCCACTACTGGATATTATGTATATTCTTCGAATACCGGTATTTATTATTCTTTGAATGGAGGCGTTTCTTGGAATAAAAGCAATGCTCCTAGTGGATTCGCATTTACAATTCTAAAACAGAATCGTGCGGGAAATATCGTGATAGCGATCGCAAATCAGGTGATTAATCCTCTTGTCAGTACTATTCCGACTACTTATGTATATTATTCGACAAATTATGGACAAACATGGAATCTGAGTAGTAATAATAGTGTCTTGCCTCCGAATGTAACACAATTACAAATCACGGCGGATGGTGTAAATGCCTATTTCTTGGCAACGAATATCTATAAATCTACAGATTCCGGAAATACTTGGATAACTATATTGGATACAGCTACGAATTTCTATGAAATTTCCACCATCCAGAATTTTCATATTTCGACGGATGGAACCTTTCTCTTGATAGTTACCGACCAGATAAATACGTTTATTTCCTTAGATGCAGGAAATACCTTTACTCAAACGACCTATAAGATAAACAATGCAGTCTCTTCCCTTTTCACATTTTCGATGGATGGTAAATATGGATATCAATATAATACAGATGGTTTTTTGTATTATTCCACAGATTATAGCCAGACATGGATCAATAGTTTGATTTCTACTCAAAACACGGTATTATTAAAAACGACAGATAGTGGTAATTATGCAATATATAGTAATGGTATTTCAGGGTTAAACAAGATATATCCGAATCCGGTCCAAACAGCGAAAAGTTATGGTGTTACGACCTTAACCACCAAAGATAGCAAGTGGAAGGATTATGACCAGTATAATATATTCTCTTATATCTCTAGAAATGGGAATTTTCTATTGGAATGTTATGTGGATAATAACAATATAGGAGGTGGTGCAACATATTATAATGGTTTTATATATTCGAAGGATTTCGGAAAAACATGGACAGAAAAAATGATTTCGATCAATAATACAATAGATAATATAAATGCTTTTTGTGGAAATGAAAATGGATATTTTGTATATGGTACAAATACCAATGTATATATTTCGAATAATTTCGGAAACACTTGGCGCACTATTCCGACATTAAATGGTACTTCTTGTACTAATGTAAAGAATGATGAAACTGGTAAATATATTCTTGCAGTTACACAAACACAACAATATAGTCCGGATTATATTATACAAAATTCGACCGATTATGGGGTTACATGGAATCAAACTTCTTTTACAAATTTATATCAGATATACGGGTTATCTTTGTCAAGAGATGCAAGATACGGTTTCTTTCAATCCCCTACCAAAATATATAAATCGATAGATTATGGTAACACATGGAATATTATATGGTCCAATTCACTAGCTATCAATACGAGTTATTTCAGCACACTTGGTAATTTTATTTATTTTAATTTGTATAATAATAATGGTAATAAAATCTATTCTTCTATCGATTATGGTCAGACCTTTCAACAATTAAATACCAATATAAATCGAACAGCAACCATTCTATCTTTTTCGAAAGATGGTAAATATGGAGTATATCTTGGTACCGGTTCTGATGTATATTTCTATTTTTCAGATAATTATGGAGTTACTTGGATGAATAGTCAGATAATCTATGATCCGTTTATTTTCGGAAGTGCAAAATCGAAATTACAAATGTCGGATGATGGGACGTTTGTCCTCGGAATTATTTCGGAAGATCTTAATCATACCATCAATAATATCGTAATAATCGATAATATTATCCGAACCATTCCACAAACTTGTACATTCAATTATAATTATCTTACTGCAGATAGTGGATACTCTAGTTATTCACAAAGTATTTATACGACACATACTCCGGTAAGTATCTACCAATCCATTCCAACTAACCTTATTACGAAAAGCTCTCCTACCAATATACAAACCAGCAGTGATTTCACAACAGTAGGGGTCACCTTCTTACCTCCTAGTCTTACATTGCCGACCAACTATACTATTTATGTTTATGATAATCGATATCAACTATACAAAACGAAAGATATATCGAATACCGATATTTCAGGTACTATTACCGATCTAAGTATCAATACGTATTACAATGTAAATGTTTCTAGTAATTATGCGGAAGAAAATATAACGATTGCGTCTCCCTATGTGAATTTTTACACTTCGTTCAATCCAATTATTGATTCGATCTTCTATACGATCAATAAACTCAACGACACTTTTACATTGACCGCCAATTATCGAATGAACAAACCGCCCCTTTATTATTTGATGAAAATCGAATATCCCAAGAAATACCTCGATCCCCCTACTAACAGTATTCCCGATATATCGAATTCGTTTATCTATATTTATGATACTGACAAAACGTCTTTCAGTTTTTTCAATTTAATTGAAACAGGAAATTATGTGGTTACTATATCTGCCGTATATAGTCAATATACCTTTACCTTAGATACTTCTACCAATATTTATGTGAATACGACAGTACCCGTTTCTTTGGATAGTTATACTGCGACGAGTGCGAGTATTACAGTGAATTATACGATATTAGATCCGACCAGTGGTATTTATATCTTACGTTTAAAAAACACCGTATTTCCATTATCTTATGATATATCCTTATCCAATTCACAATCCACTTTCACCTATTCGAATTTAATAGCAAATAGTGGTGCTTATGAAGCATATATATCCACCAATGTAAATGGAGGGACGTATAATAGTAATCGTAGTATTATTACTCTCGTCTATAATCCACCTGTGGTATCGATCGCGGATATAAGTACGAACGGAGCCTATAATGCCATTACATCCAAATATAGTATTCAGAATTCATATAATACTTTATATACGATCGTTTTACAAAATACGGTATTTGATATCTCGATTAATAATCGTACGTTTTATTATAATACTTCTAGTACTTTTTCGAATTTATATTATAACAGTGGTAGCTATTCTAGTTATATTCGAGTAAAATCGAATAACACTACTTATATTAGTAATATTCGTACGGTCACCTTACCATATATTAAACCCATTGCGATAAATAGTGTTACTGGTGGTTCGAATTCCATTTCATTGGCTTATACCTTATACAATACCTACCAATCCAAATATCAATTACATATTAAAAATACTGTTTTTCCAGATATATGTTTTAATGTTCCTATCACTGCAAATTCCAACAATTATGTATTCACCCCTTTGACTTATTATAATTTGGGATCTTATTATGTATATATGGATGTATCTTATGTCACTGATCGATATTTCACACCGTTAGATCTGAGCGCATCTACGATATATCTAGACCCTATTTTTCTCACCGGGATATTTACCGTCAATAATCCACTATTAAATTATATATATGTAAATTTTACCATTCTCCCGTGTTACCAATCCGCTATTACTTTAATGATGAGAAATCGAACCATACCGGATGTATCTTATACTTTCACAAATATTTCATCGAATCTCACCAATTTTACTTTTAATAATTTATATTATAATTCAGGGACCTATGATATTTCCATGGTAATGACTTATACTGGTACAAATAGTACAAATAATTCGACAGTATCTGCTAGAAGATTTGTTACTGGAACTTCTAATTCAAGTACCACACTATCAGATGTAGCTCTAATTTCTATAAGAACCATTACTAAAACCAATAATAGTATTACTGTTCCTTTTACCCTTTTACGCCCTTATCAGCCGGTTTATACATTATATGCAAGAAATACAATTATTAATGATTTATCTTATGCTATTACAACACTGAATTATACGGATACGAGTTATACTTTCGCCGATTTGTTTTATAATTCAGGTACGTATAATATTTACATGGTGGTGAAATATACCAATGGCAATAATGTGGATACTTCCCAGACTACTTCCGAACAAACAGTAACATTAACGAACATATCTCCTATTGTGGTAGGAGCTATTACTCAAACCTCGACTTCTATCACGGTACCTTATACTTTTTATCCGGTATATAAGGGAACTTATGCCATTCATGCAAGAAATACGACCATTCCAGCACTTTCTAGATCCATACCATTAACTGTACCTCCTCTGTCTGCTCCTTTGACCTCTTCTTATACTTTCGCCGATTTATTTGTTAATTCTGGATCTTATAATATTACTATAGATGTTAGCTATAATATTGATAGTACATCTACTTTTAGTACTACGAGTCAAACGATTACCTTAGCCACTGTCGATCCGGTTACTATTACTGCAATAAGTAATACTACGAATTCGGTGGATGTGAGCTATTCGTTTTTGAATATATATAATCCTTCTTACACCATTTACGTGAATAATGTTTCGACTCCAAATCCGGCTTTATCTTACTCGGAGAATACACTACCAATTACGGCGACTCATTTTAAAGTAAGTAATATGTATTACAATTCTGGTACGTATTCTGTGTATATTACGATGTCTTATATGAATGGATTGTCTGTTTTTACTACCCCGGTTTCTCCCATTTCTGCAACGAATTCCGTCACATTGCCAACGGTGACTCCCATTACATTAGGTACCATTATTACCGGGGTTTCGAATGGATTTAACACGATTGTGGTACCTTATAGTTTATTCACTCCATTTTATAATGCGACCTATACGATTTATGCGACGAATGCGGTTAGTGCATTGACCCAAACGTATGTTCTACCGACCCCTATTTTAAATACAGGTAGTTATCCTTTCACCGGAATATATTACAATTCTGGTACTTATACGGTTTATATGACACTTACTCAAAATGGAGTGGTAACCTATACCACTCCTACTCAAACAGTGTCCTTTACTGGTAGTACATTAGCATCCACGAATAATATTCAAACCACTACCAATTCTATCACCATACCTTATTCTATACTACCTGCATATAATGCGACCTATACTTTATATGCTATACCTCTGGATGCGCCAGTTGCAAATCAATCCACGGTTCTAATTAACAACCTATATACCGGTAGTTTTACCTTTTCGAATCTAACCTTAGGAAGTGGTCGATATAATGTGTATATTACGGTGACCTATGGTCCAGGTAGTCAAACATTTACCAGTAATTTGACCGTTGCTACTTTACAACCGATAACCCCTATCACTTTTATTACAAGTAGTAGTACTAATACTTCTATTACTGTATATTTTACGTTATTACCAGTATCCAATGCAAGATATACGATCCTAGCTACGAATCAATCGAATTCTAGTTATGCTTATTCTTATTCTTTCACGAGCAGTTTGCTTACCACTTATACTTTTTCGAATTTACCCTATAATTCCGGTAATTATACCATTATCTTGAGTATGGCCTATAATAATAGTTCTAATTTTTCTGCGAATAGAGTTGTCGCTGTTCAAAACTATTATGGTGCCATTGGAACGATAAATTCTGTAATTCCTAGTGTTAATTCTTTAACCATTAATTATTCTGTTTTACCTGTTATGTCGGCTATTTCTTATTTGGTTGTAAATGGGTCTTCTATTACTGTCAGTAATACAGGTACATCTTATCCGGTAAATAATTTGCCCTATAATTCTGGTCAATATAGTGTATATATTAGGGTTTCTTACATTAGTTCTATTGGAAGCCCATATTCCTCATCTATTGTATATGCCACTTTACCACAGTATAGCTTTATCGATATGTACGGTACTTGGACAACAAATAATGCATATAATAACTATTATGATAATACCCGTGGTACCGGTTATACATTGTATAATAATAATGCTTATTTATATCAAGCAATTTATCCTTATAGTGGATCACGTACCTTGAAATTCGATTTTTATGCTAGTGGTATGAGTAATAAGAAACCGGTTTATATGGTAGTAACCATTAATACACCACCTGATTATTCTACTACCTTCACTCTAGATAATGGTAAAAGTAATGGATATTATAATAATACTTGGCATTCTATTACTGCCAGTGTAAATATACAGAATACTGGAAGTGCTGCTCATTATTTTGATGTTCGTTTATACGATAGTAATAATACAAGTCCTTCGATTATCATTGCTAATGCCAAATTGTATTAATTTATTTGGGAAATAGAATCCGATCCTATCTAATCCAACATAAAAATAAGAAAAATCAAATCTCTCTAGAATAATATATATCGATCCGATCCCTCATCCTCGAAAATGAAAAGACCCGTTCGACAACCCGATGGACATTATCATTTAGCAGGAAAATCATTCAAAGAGCTTTTCGGTTCTCGCCAACAAGTATGGAATGGTACTGCGTATAAAACCGCAGGAGAATTGACCAAATCCCAATTAATGATGAACAAATGGGGACGTATTGTTTCTGCCAAGAAACACGCCACTGCCAAGAAAGAAATGCGTTTGAAGAAATACGGATATACTGCCAAGAAAGGTAAATTCGGATTTGTGAAGATCGGTACTCGTAAAATGAGAGGATCCAGAAAATCCAAGAAATAAATGAGATAATTGAATAATAAAAAATGTTTCTTTTTTAGTATTCAATGATACTATTCATCGAAGTAATTACATGGTAAAAATGATATACCTACATAGTAAAAATTATATACCTATTATATATAGTAAGGTAGTACTAGTCATACAGTATTTTTATTATGAGTAAATCAAATAGAAAAACAAGTAAATCGAACAGAAAAACAAAAAAACTAAATATAACGGCAGGATCAAGATCTAGATCAAGATCTAGACCGAAATTAAATAGTATTCTTACCTTAGAAATGTTCAAAAAAG
>Ga0114959_10004688_pt1 | contig 10413 bp, 1 predicted proteins | sample C_130625_EF_Meta_FD_87317 | JGI IMG/M metagenome (GOLD analysis project Ga0114959, IMG submission 87317) | Freshwater microbial communities from Lake Croche, Canada to study carbon cycling - C_130625_EF_MetaG | ecosystem: Environmental > Aquatic > Freshwater > Lake | place: Lake Croche, Canada...
TACCGCCCAAATATAAATCTTCAGCAATGCTTGCTCCACCACTAACATGAAGTGCTCCAGAATTAAGATCAGTTGCACCTGCAATATTTTCTATTCTTAAAGTCCCACCAATAGTAGTGGCACCGCCAATTCCAACACCACCAACTACAGTCAATGCACCAGTGTCAACCGATAGTGATTGTGTTGCATTTAATAGTGTCAATTGACCAGAAATAGTTCTTGGAAGTGTGGAAGTTATCGGAGTTCCGTTAGCATAATAAACATTATCCCCAACATATATTGCTTTTGCAACATGAATATTTCCACCAACCCCAACCCCACCAATCACTTGAAAGGCACCCGTTATTGTAGAAGTTGAATCTGATAGTGAGGAAACTACTGTTGGGCCGGAAACTTTAAAAACTAGAGAATCATTTGGATCATTATCAACAGCTATTTCTAATCTAGTAACGTCATTAGCAGTTGAATAATATTTGATTGTCGCAGTATCACCAGCACCACCACCTGGATTTGGCGTAAAGGAAATTCCAGCATTTGTGATACTACCACTACTAACTCTCAGCATACCCCCAATAAAAGCAGATCCACCAATACCCACACCACCAGCAACTTGTAATGCACCGGTGCTAGTAGATGTAGAACTCATTGTGGACGTTATAACTGTTGCACCGAGTGTATTCAAATAAATTGAATCATTCGTATCATTTTTTGCAGATATTTCTAATCTAGTAATATCATTCCCGGTTGAATAATATTTGATTGATGCACCGTCACCAGCACCGCCTCCAGGATTAGTACCAAACTCTATACCGGTTAAGGAATTATTTCCAGAGCTTACTCTTAAAACTCCTCCTAAATTTAAATTTCCGCCAATACCAGCACCGCCCGAAACAATTAAAGCACCAGTAGTTGTAGAATTTGATTCTGTAGTGTTAAAGGTGTTGATAACAAGAGGTGTTGGAAAAAACACGCCTCCACCAGTAAATGGGTCTCCATTACTATAAAAATAATCATCGGCAAACATTGATCCATCAACAGTAAGCTTTGGTGTTATTGACCAGAAATCTCCGTGGTTTGGAGAGATTTTAGATACTACTGTCGAACTTGTGTGAGAAATTCCTTTGGCAAGATATATATTACCGTTGCTTGGACTTGCATGTTTATAGTTCCCACTGACATCTTCCCAACTACCATTTAAAAGAACCAAAGTCCCATCAATCGGCAATGCAGTGACTTTATTTGGAGTAAAGGGATTTTCGTAAAGACTATTCCCACTAATAATCCTAAAACTTGACAAATATCCAACAAAGTTATTACAAATTGTGGCTGCTCCTGAAAAGCTATAATCTCTTGAAGGATTCCAATTTCCACTGTATCTGCCAATCGGGGTTAATGTTTGTTTTTTCCCGTCAACAAAAATCATAAATTCATTATTTTTTCTACAAAGAACTATATTTTGCCAAATATTTGAACTTAGGAAGTTGTTTGTAACCACACCATCGCTGCCAAAATTACTGCTACTTGTGTAAAAATTTCTGTTAAAAGTTAGTCCATTTAAACCCACACTAAATGACCAATAAGAATTATTGATCAATGAATAATTAACTTCACTTGTTGCTTGAACTGTCGAGAATATCCAAAGCTCTATAGCCCAATCATTATTTCCTAAATTTCCAGCATTGGGCACTTGAATATTATTAGTTCCATCAAAATAGAAACTTGTTAACGCATTCCGATTAAAATATATTCCAGTTGATGAAAACGTCAACGTGTCATCGATGACCAAGTCACTATCAAAGTTCCATTGTTTTTTATTTGGATCAGATATTAAATTAATAGAACTTATTAAAATTTGTTTGATTTTTGAATTTGGTAATTTGGTAATTGAAAAAAGATTTTTACTTAAATCTTCAAAGTTTGAGGACACAAATGTCAAAATTTGAGTATCGTTTATTAACGACAATGGTGACAAATTAAAATCAAAAGTAGAACTATATATTGATCTAGACACCAACCTAAAGTTAGAAACATATCCAACAAAATTAGTACCGACTAAAATATATCTATCAATAAATTTATTTTCGTCATTGAATGTGATAATAATTTGCCCATCTATATATAACGTACAATTATTAGATTTTTTCACTAATGCAAGATGATGCCATGTATCTTTTAATAAAGTCGAGGTCAGAATACTAGACGAATAGTCTGAATTAAGTTTGAGACTACAACTAATGCCATTTTGACTAATAGAAATACGTAAGTTATTTGATCCTATTAGATAGTATATTTTATTCAGGGTATTTTCAATGAGGCAGAAATAAAATTCTAAAGTAAAATCGCCAGTATTAATTATGGTATCAATGCCACGTGCATCAATAGTTACAACAGATGCATTAGAAAAAACTCCAGCATATAACCAATATTGTGAATCTATAGATGATTTGTCAGACTTTAATAATGACTGACCATAATTATAGGATTGAACAATTTCTACAGAGTCCTTAGCAAAAATATTGCTCTCGACACTAAGATCTCCAGAAATTTGTATAATATTATTAGAATTTGTTATTGGTTTGGAAAATAAAAGTTCACCGTCTGAATAAGCAAACCTATCTGCAGAAAGAACCCCATAAGTATTCCATCTTTCACCATCTACTAGTTTAAAGGAAATTTCTGCCCTTTCACTATAGGGAACCAGAAAATCAACATGCACATCACCAATTAAATTAATTTGGTGAGATTTTGTACTTAGATCAATTATCGAGTCCGATAGAGCTGCTAATAGAACTGTTCCTAAAATTAGTCTAGGTGGGGCCGCTGGTTTATTAAATTCTTTTTGGTATAATGCTTGATTTTTTACTATCCTTAACCCCGATATATGACCTCTGAAATTGGAATTTGATGATGTATCACTACTATTAAGTCCAATTAATAAGGGGACAGCTCCCCCAGTCGGCAATGTGATGGACTTAGCTGTTGATGATATCTTGCCGTCAACATAAATTGAAACTACACCTTTATTCAAAACTATTACAATATGTTTCCACTCATATAAAGAAAAAACATTAGCATTTGATTGGGCAACTATAGCAGACGCTGTATTAACCCCCACAATAATTGAAAAATCAGAATTTCGAAGTTTTACTACAAATGAATTTTGATTATTATAACTTCCAAAAGTTAAAAAACTACAATCGCTTTCTGGATTTGAAAAGAGTTCTGACTTTATCCAAAATTCAATCGTAACTGTTCCGGAAGAAAAATCAAAGTCTTGTGAACTGGGGATACTCAATTGATCCGAAATACCATCAAAATATAAACTGTAAGGGGGCTTATCGTAAACTGTTACTCCACCATCATAAAAAGTGGTGAATCCGATAGAAATATTCGAATTACTATTGATAGATACACTAGAATTAGAATTAGTATTAGTATTACCAGTCACACCCCCAATACTTATAGGTGACCCATTAGAATAAAATATACCATCAGTAAAAATTGAAGTCGCAAATAAATTGCCAGCAACCCCCATCCCACCAGACACAGTAAGAGCCCCAGTAAATTTAGATGTTGATGATTTGGAAGAATTTATTTGTACAGATCCATCATTGGCAACATATAAATCTCGACTACCGAAATTGCTACTAGACAGTGCTACCCCATTTAATCCAAAGAAAAATGCAGTATTATTAAATACCCGAGAAGTTGTTCCTCCTACACCTATAGATGCGATTTGAGATCCAAAATTATTTTTAAAACTGATATTAGAATGTGACGTTGCGGAAGTTTGTGTCACTGTAATAGGTATTACTGACGTTGCATTAACTGAAAGGGTAGTCAATTCCCCAACAGATGTAATTGCTGGTTGTGCTGAGTTTGATAATGTACCAAATAATTTTGTCGAGGAATCTGTACCTATTATAGGAGATTTAACTTGTATATTTGCCGTAAAGTTGTTTGCTCTTATAGTACTTGTAGATGTTATATTACTGGCCACTAGTGATGATGAATAAATTGTTCTACCCACATATACATCACCAGATATACCAGCACCCCCTGCTACTATTAAAGCCCCAGTTACTGTAGATAAAGATGGGGTGATATTAGATGTTATGATCTGATCAGAAGTTGGATTTATATTTCCAGTTGCACCAATCAATCCTTGACTACCAGTAAAGCCTACAGCAGCAAAAGCCCCAGTACTACCAGTATATCCAAATTCCCCTTGACTACCAGTATACCCTTCGCTGCCAGTATACCCAACACTACCAGTATATCCCAACGCTGCAAATTCCCCTGCAGGCCCAACACTACCAGTATAACCAATATTTCCAAAAGATCCAGTATACCCAAGATCTCCTCTTGAGCCAACAAACCCCTCACTTCCAGTAAAACCAATTAATCCTATTAATCCTTGAGGCCCAACTGGTCCTGGAATAATACTTGCGCTGCCTGTATATCCCCTAACGCTACTGCCAGTATAACCAAGACTACCAGCATAACCAGTTGGTCCAATTAAACCAGATGGTCCTTCACTGCCAGTATAACCATAACCCTCAGATCCAGTGTATCCAAAATCTCCTTGTACTCCAGTGGCCCCTTCACTACCAGTATACCCTACCTCACCAACAGGACCAGCTTCCCCTTGTGGTCCTATTGGTCCTGGTTCTGTACTTGCACTTCCAGTATATCCCACCTCACCTTGACTACCGGTATATCCTTCGCTACCAGTATACCCTTCACTACCAGTAAAACCTATGGCATCAAAGGCTCCCCTGCTTCCAGTATACCCGTTTGGTGGTCCTGGATCACCTTTTTCACCGTGACTTCCAGTATAGCCTAACGCAGCAAATGCTCCCGGAAGTCCTTGAGCACCCATTGATCCTGTAAATCCAAAACTACCTGTATAACCAATACTACCCGTATAACCAATACTACCCGTATATCCCTTACTTCCGAAATATCCAGTTTCCCCAATTTCGCCTTGGCTACCGGTATATCCATCTGCAGGCCCGGCTGGGCCCATCTCTCCTGGAGGTCCTGATTCACCTGGCTCCCCTTGACTACCGGTATATCCTCTAACTATTGGTTCCCCTAAAGAATTAAAAATGTTGTCAGAATAAATGGCCCCAACTACAACTGAGCTGGAAATAATTGATTGAGACGTTAACTGATCTATGTTAGCGGTGACAGATGTTAGGTTACCTAATGTTGCAGAATTTGCATTGATAGAAGTGGCCGTCAAACTTCCAATACTATTAAAATCACCAGTTACTGAAAGATCCCCCCCTATCAAAAGATTTTTTCTAATTGCTACACCACCCTGAACTACTAATGCAGCATTATAAAAGTCTCGATGGCTAGCATAGGATGCATTTTTATCTGACGTTATCTCAGTCCTACTTCCCATATCAATAAATAATGCGTCGTTTGTGCCACTATATATGTTAAGTCTGCCATAATAGCCCTCAATATCACTACGCCCAAGAGTATAATCAATTGATGCAAAATGACCATTAAAATAGTCTCTTTGATTAGGAGTAAATTTGATTGACTCTCGTTTGTTAGCATCAAAGTTTAAAGAGCTGCCAAGATTTAAATTTCCTGAAATGCTTGCGCCGCCTGCAACTTGCAAAGCACCTGTATTATAGTCTGGTGTCAAAATCCCAAAGTCTGGAATCATCGATGCCTGTGTTTGAGATTGTATGATAATATCAGTAGTACTGGTCCATTGCCCGTCACTATTAAATTTCCAAAAAATAGTTGGTGTTTTAACGATTTGTGGAGACACAACATTAGTTGTCGATAATGCCCCATACTCAGTTATCGTTCTATTAAAACTAGAGTTGTCGGCCAAATTAACTGTTTGGAACAACAATAACATTGTTCCTGGATCAGGTAAACTGGGATCTCTATTTGGTGCAAAATCCTCAGTATAAAGAGCTGGTACTCCAACTATTATTCTTAAACTATGAATATAACCACTTAATTTTTTTTGGCTATCATTATAAGAGTTTCCAACTAGCCAATATCCGCCAGCATAATTATAATTAATAGTATCCCTAGTCCTACCACCAGCAACCCCATCAATCCAAATAGTAACTGATCCACTTTCTCTAGTTACAGCACAATGATGCCAAACATTATCTGTTATAGATTTTGTTGATTGAGTACCAGTTAATCCATAAGTTAATTTTCCAGATGCTCCCGAACCAGAGATTGACAAATAGAATGCACCATTGGCAGACCTACCATCTAAAATAACAGATTGGTCATTATTTCCGGGAAATTTACACCAAAAATCAATAGTAAAATCTCCTTCATTAAAACATAAGAAGGAATCATTTAAAAATGAAAAATAACAATCTGTACCATTAAAGTAGGTACTATAACTGTATACTCCAACCAATGCTGCCGTTGTTCCTGGTGAAGCCGAAAGCCCATATTCAGATATTGTCAATCCGCCAACTTGAATATTCCCATCAGTATTCAGTGTGCCTGCAAAAAGATCACCAACAATACCCACCCCACCGCTAACAAGCAATGCTCCAGTAATTGTATCTACAGACGGGGTTGTATTGGTAATTAATACTTGATCCTCGCCGATTCCAGCACCACCACCACCAGGTCCTGGTGGACCTGGCTCACCTTGGCTGCCAGTAAAACCTATCGCTGCAAATTCTCCGGAACTTCCAGTATAACCAATAGGACCGTCTTCTCCTTGAATTCCTGAAGGACCCTCACTTCCGGTGTCACCAACGCTACCCGTATAGCCTGTACTTGCGCTTCCCGTATATCCGACACTACCAGTAAAGCCCTTACTTCCAAAATATCCCGATCCACTACCACCACCACTACCACCACTACCTGAGGATCCATTATATCCAGTAGACAATTTATTATCAACATATTGTTTTGTTGCCGCATCTGTAGAATTAACTGGTTCTTTAAGATTTTCAATCGACGTGGGGGTGGGGAATGTCAGTTTTGCCATATTATGTCAATGTGTAGATTTTTGTTACTTCTCTATAGTTTGTGAACCCAAAAATACTATATATTGTTCCATTTAAATTCATACTATATGCAGCATCAGGAAAAGTTTCAACTACTGTATTTAAGTATGTAAATGCAAATTTATGATTTTGTGTTCCTGGTATTGCTATCCAAAGATAATCGTTGGTATTACTACTTGAATTTGCACCCTGCCCAAGAATGTATCCAGAATTTAAATAAGAATCAGATTTAGTAAATGCTGGATCATTACTATTATTAGTAATTTTATAAAAAAGCGGATAATATACGCTTGCCGGAGTTACATTAACAGATACCCTAGATCTAATTGAATTTACACCTGCCCCATTAAGCCCAACACCACCATAATTATCTGTATAAATCGAATAACTTAATGTGCTATCGACAGTAAAATTAGTTAAACCATATGGTTCACCATTTGATGCTAGCTCAAAAGTCCCGCTATTTGGAACACCGGGCCCAGAACAATACATTTTTCCATACATTATCGTACCAATGGGATTGACTTGCCAAGTAATTGCTTGAAGTTTATTAAAAAATGGAACTTTTGATAACGGGAAGAATGATGTTAATGATATACTGAATAATATTGGTTGTAAATTATTTAAATATAAGTTATTTATTGATAGAAGTCCTCTATTAGTTGTCAAATTTGCTGTGACAGCAACGTTAGGTGTTATTTGAGATTCCTGTGAAATAATAGTATTAGAAATTACATAAGAACCAACATTACCAGAAATGCCTAAAGACTTTAGATTATCGTTTGTGATAACAGTTGATCCAATAGTAATATCGTTATTTGACTGAATATCAAACTCAGCATGCTGCAAGTTTGCAGAGAAAACAACATCTTTGACATTTGTAACCAAACTGGAATAGTCTAAATAAGCATTTTTAACATTAGAGTTCAATGTATCCCATGCAACGTTAATATTAATTTGGATTGGTTGTTGTTGAAATACTGTAAAAATTCCGCCAGGATACTGCTCATTAGAGTAATCAACGCTTATGCTAATTGTTGAACCAGAAACTATTGTTTCAATATTTGATGTTACTGCCACATTGCCAGAACCACCTTTTCCCTTAGTTGCCAACCCACGTTCAATTACTAAACCTAACGCATATCTTCCATTTTGACCGCTCATGACCCCACAGTCATTAAAAAATGATCCTTGATAATCATAAAGGGTCAATGGTCCGCCGTCATCCCTGGCCAACCTTAAAGAATAGTCACTGGTATTCGCAGGAGTGATTAGAGGCAAACTTGACACGCTATTGTCCCCAGCAAAATCATTACCGTTAAAATCCTTAGAACCATTGACAATATTAATTTCCCCACCAATAACATTTTTTAAAATTAACTCCCCAGATGGGCTGACTGATGCAGTTATATTTGGAATCTTTGAAGAATTTATATCTGAGGCTATATCATTCACATCGGCTACTGGTGGGTCAGAACCAAAAGCTGCTGAACCCGATGTAGTGGTAGTAAATGTCACTGTGATCCCATTAATATCTGCACTAAATGGCACATATCCGGCAATAACTCCCCCATAAGCACTGCCAAGTGTTAGCATGTCTGAACTTGCAGTCGTTGCATACCCGACTTTATCTGCGATAACTTTATGTTCAGGAGTTTTAGTATTAATTAATGCTATAGCTTGATCTAAATCGTACGTGCCAGTGGTCCCATCTCCCATCAAATCAATTTTTATTTTATTAATTTCTACAATATCTCCGTCAGTCCCTGTAATATTTGGAGAGCTTCCAATAGTTACGCTTGGAATACTGTTGGCTATTTTTAAAAATATTGGAAGGTCGCTTTTATCATCAGTGGTCAAATCCCCAGTATTGTCGATACTTGGGTATATAAAATCACCAGGAATTCCCGGCAGACCTGGCACAAAATCAATTATGCCATTTGATGGTTTTAAAATAAATTGATCTGGACCTGGTCCTGGGTGCAGCACCGTCCCTATAAATTTCACAACATTTGTAGAGTTACTGAGAACAAATTCGCCATTTTCTATACATATAGCATCGCCCTGTTCAAATCCATGATTTGTTTTTTCTAATAGATAATTAGTGAGTGGATTCATATATTGAAATCTACTCATTACATTACTGAAGAAATCAACCCCCGCCTCACCAGGCAAGGGATCCAACATGGGAAGTCCGAGTTCGTTTATTTGAAAAAATATAACAGGCCCTGGAGAGCCAAACAGCCCATCACCGCCTGAATTTTTAAAAGTGTTATATCTAAATCTATCTTCAACTATTGCTGTCAATGTATTATTAGATTTAGATTGAATGCTTATAATTTGGCAACACTTACCATCACCAACCGACGCTCCCGCAACCCAATCCCCGACCTCTATATCCTGAGCATTAAATGTAAAAGGGACCCTAGTTAAATTACTGCCGTGAGTCTTTTCAGAGACTGTAAATGTCACTTCCCATCTGTAATATTTGGGATTGGTGCCGCCGCTCCAATATGGATCATCATCTGCATTTGGTGTTGCCCATAATGAATTAAGCACATAGGAGTCAGCAGTTCCTGATAGAACTTTTGCTGGTTTATTTAAATCTATAGAATTTGTTTTCCAAGAAATGATAGTCATTGTGTTCTTTTATCATTTACTCAAAATAAACTGCACTATACAATGAGTAGGTTGGCTTGGGGCCGCCGAGGCTCCGGTGATGCTAGCATTTTTTATAAGACCTAAAGTCAGTGTGTTAGTCAATGCTGAAAAACTTGAAAACGCAGAAGCACCAGATAATGCTTTTTCAGTAAGACCGGATGCAGTACCTAAAACGTATTTACTTGTTGCTTGTTGAAACCCAAATATATTGATAGAAAGTGGTGGACAAACACTCCCGGTAAAAGTGAATTTGACTATAGCTGCGCTAGCTGATGCTGTTGCAATACTAGCTTCTATTCCGCCTTCCAAAACTGTTACCAAAGATAAATTACCACTAGCATCATAATCAACTTTAACTATTGCTTTATATAAACTTCCAGAACCACCGCCCCCACCTGAAACTGCTGCCCAACTTGGATTTGTTCCATCTGTAGTTAAATATTTTCCACTATTACCAGTTTGTGTTGGCAAACTTGCTCCGCCGCCAGAAGCAGCAGATCCTGTATATCCAGTATCTCCCTTTTTTCCGTCATTACCTTGATTACCTTGATTACCGTCTTTACCGTCTTTACCTGCACTACCAGTATAACCTATGCTACCAGTGTATCCAAAACTACCTGCATAGCCAACACTACCAGCATATCCTGATCCAACACTACCAGAATAACCTATGCTACCAGTGTACCCCAAGCTACCTGCATAGCCAACACTACCAGCATATCCTGATCCAACACTA
>Ga0114959_10004689_pt1 | contig 10412 bp, 10 predicted proteins | sample C_130625_EF_Meta_FD_87317 | JGI IMG/M metagenome (GOLD analysis project Ga0114959, IMG submission 87317) | Freshwater microbial communities from Lake Croche, Canada to study carbon cycling - C_130625_EF_MetaG | ecosystem: Environmental > Aquatic > Freshwater > Lake | place: Lake Croche, Canada...
CGTTGTTATTGATCACGTTGAATTTTCTTGCAATCATACCACTACTACGGACACGACGTCGGGCATTGTTTTGAGCGGATAAACATCGATTATCGGTCACGGGATTGCTAACCAAGATGTTGTCATCGCAACTAGATCCAGGATATTCACCTTTCAGATTCGGCAATAAAAAATAAGCATTATCTACTAAACCATTGCCTGAAATATCAGCGACTTTACTATTGACAATGGTGGCTCCAGGTCTTTCAAAAGAAGACACTTTACTAGAAACACGACGATTACAAGTGTTTGGTATAACCGATGCGATTTCTTTACGATATATTTTCAAAGGTAACGGTTTCATAATCGCACGTGGATTTTTGTCAGCAATATTATTATTTACTCTTGGATTTATTACATTCTTACGAATATCCGAGGTAATTTGGGAAAATGTTTTTCCTTTCCAGGAAATAGATGGGATTTTGTTAAAACCTAATCTTGCAGACATGTCTCTTGTTTGTTATATATTGTAGTTTTTTTCTTTTTATACCTTTCTTATTCTATCCTCCAAAAAATATAAAAATAAGTTGTCCTTTTTTATAACCAGTAATTTAGTTTCTTCTTTTTTTATTTTTCAACGATAAAACCATATTCCAATATCCCAAGAAAATGAATATATTTACATTACCTATTTCGGAGGTATCACCAGAAAATATATATGTCATGGATTCGAAAAAGAATATTTTAATGGATGGTACTTTTTCTAAAATGATTTATGTCCATTCTTTTTTTTCTATGAATGGGATTTATATGGATTTACCAATTCATATTCAAAAAATAGAAAATAATAATTATTTTACGAAACCAACCGGGAATTATGCGAATCTAGATACCAAAAACAAAACAGTACCTTGTAATAAAAAAACGATTTATTTTTCAGTAATTAAACATGATGCTTTATTACAACATCTGGAATTACTAGAAAAACAAATACTAGACAAATATATTCCATTGGATTCGAATGTGCCTAAAATATATACGATTCTCCAAACATTGAAAGCCGGATATTTTCGAGTATTTCGGGATTCTTTTTCGAATATGAATACGAATACGTTTCTTTTAAAAATATCGGGAATTTGGGAGAATGCTAAAGGATATGGTTTATCTTATAAAATCGTGGAATCGAATACTGTATGATTCTTTGTACCATAAAAAAATCTCGGAAATGAGATTTTTTTATTTTTATTTTTATTTTTATTTTTATTTTTTTTTGTAGTTTAGGCAATTTTAGACAAGAACTCATTAATTTTTACTCGTTTTTTTTCACTATGTACAAACGTATATTGATCCATACTATATTTTCTTGCATTTTCCAAAGAATATGAATCCGTCGCTGGCAAGAAAGACGAAATGAGGTTTTGAAGATCGAAAGGTAAAGGATCAAAGAGAGAACGATATTTCTGAACTTCGGATCTTCTTTGGAAATTACGTTCCGGAGTATCCACGAAATTCATCGAAAATCGGAATACTTCGACGGGTTTCTTTTGTCCAATACGCCAACATCGAGCAATAGCCTGTTCTTCCAACGTCGGATTCCAATCGGGACTTACAAAATAGACTTCGGAAAAGTGTGCTTGTAAATTCAATCCTTCACATCCGGATTGAATTTGCAAAATGAGAATGGGAGATGCTCCTAAATTAGAGGGTTCGATTTTCTTGTAATCCTGCCAAGTTCCTACCCAGGAGGTCTCTTTATTATCTAATCCAAGTTTCTCCAAGAGATATGCCATTTCTAATTGAAAATGACAGAAAATCACTTTCCCATTTCCGTTCTCTCGACGGGAGTTCAATAGACGAACTATCTCTTGCAACTTAGTAGTAGTGGTTTCATCGAATATGGCAAGAAAAGGAACCGTTTGTTCGGAATCTACCTCTACCTCATCTGTATCTAGATACGACTTTTCGGTCATTTTCGGAAGAATACACGTTTGTTTGGCGCGAATCATTGAAACTAACAAGGGATGTTTCTTTTTCTCCCAGAAAGAAGGTTCGGATATTTCTAAAGGATCTAGAGAAGAGAATCCAAGAAACGGAATGGTTTGATGAATATCTTTCGCTAAATCTCTTTCTCTTGCCTCCGTCCATTCAATCAGAATCGTATGTTCTTGCTTTTTCGGCAAATCGTTTTCTTGGTGTTTTCTCTGCAAGAAACGTGATCGAATAATCTCCAGTCCTTTCTCTCTGGATAATTCCGTGAGAGAATATCCGAAGAGGTAATAGAGAGAAGCCAGATCTTTCGGAGAATGATGCATCGGAGTACCGGTAATCATCCATAGACTTGCCTTATTCTGCGAATCATTGGATAAAAGGACATCACGAACCGCTCCATAAATCAGGGTTTTCGGATTACGTAAATGATGGGCTTCATCACAAACGATGCGATTCCATACCACTTCTTTAAACGAGGAAATATCTCTCACCACGGTTTCATAAGAAGTAATCACCACCATGACCTTCGGATCCAATAAATCGATTTTCTTGCGATCCTTTCCGTAATAAACGGTGGAGACATGTCCCGTGAATTTCCGGATTTCGGAGGACCATTGATTTACCAAAATAGGAGGCACGATCAACAAAGTTTTCTTCACGGGATTCAACATGAAAACGCCGATCATTTGAATCGTCTTGCCCATTCCCATTTCATCCGCGAGAACACCTCCTCTTCTTTTTCCTTCTTCCTTCTCTCCTTCCTTCACTTTCGCTTCTTCTTCGACCTCTTCTATCAAAGAGGAAAGAGCCAACTCTCGTTGAAGACACCAAATCACACCCTCGATTTGGTGGGATTTGATCATAATATTATTTTTCTTGCAGAACTCGGTATATTTCTCTTGCCAACAAGGGCGGATTGTATTTAGCCAAAGGCTTTTTTGATTTAGCCAAAGGCTTTTTTGATTTAGCCAAAGGCTTTTTTGATTTAGCCAAAGGCTTTTTTGATTTAGTAAAGTCGTCATTTTTAATAAGAATAAAATTAAGTAAGTTTCGTTGTTGTATCTATAGTAGTAAAATCAAAAGGATCAATTTTTCAGGCGTATATACGTCTAATGATTGTTTTCCCTATTAATTCTTTTTCTAGATTTGTTTGTACTAATACTCTTCATAGATGGACCTTCCCAATTAGAATTTGCTGGTGTTTTTTTTACGGTTTCTTCTCTGTTTATTATTTTTCTGTTTCTTTTTGTATGTGTTGGTGTTTTTAGTCCTCTGTTTATTATTTTTCTTTTTTTATGTGTTTGTGTTGAAATATTAGATATAGTTGGACCAATTAGTGGAGATGGAGATTTGTCTTGAGATTTTGATTTTAGTGATGGTATAGTTGAACCAATTGGTGGAGATTCAGGAATTATAGATAATTTTTTTTCAGGAAAAAAATCCAAATCTGCTAATCTTATTCTTCTTTGACTTTCCCTTCTATTTACTACTTTGCGTTGTTCTTTTTTTTTGGCACTAGAGATAGAATTACTAGAATTTATGGGTAATTCTCCAATTTCCCAATTAGATACAGTAGCGCGGTTTATAGGCGTATTTGGACGTTCTACTTCTATATCCTCTATTTTCAAAGGTTCTACTTTAAAAAAAGTAGAAGGTTTCGGATTATTCAGTAATCCTGTAGAAGGATTCAATTCAACTTTATGATTACGACATGATTTACGATCAAGTTCATTTCTATCTGTATTTACATGAAATATTTTTTTATATTGAGGTATTTTTTTAAAATCTAAATTAGAAAACAAAGTATTTTCTATTTTAAAATCCGAAAAAAACCCTTCTAATTCCGTATGACTTTTACGTAAATTATAGATGGGTCTTTCGATATTACGAGTTGCATTATTATCACAATAATCTTCCATACGAGATATTAAGGATGTATCTAATACATAATAATTCGAACTACGTCGTAAGATAATTGAATTACTATATTCATCCTTTTCATTTTTTAAGAAATGATATAAAGTACATGTGTCGCAGGAATCTCCTTCTAATACATCACTGATTTTTATGTTCTTAAATGTATTGATTTTCTCTTGATGTTCTTTATAATATTTTGTATTTATTTTTTGGATATTTTTATTTTTTAAATACTTATAAATCGAACTTATAAATCTAAATCCTCCTTTTTTCTTGGTTCTATTTTTTTTGTCGGACATTTTATATTATACATATATAATATTCAAAAGATCAGATCTAGAGAAATGTATAATAGTAATAGTATCCTTCATTTTGCCGGAAATTTACCATTTTTCATGGGGTTTCTCTCGATTGGTCTCTTGATCTTCTTGCAAGAAAATATATCGGTTATATTCTTATATATTACCGGGTTTATTGGGAACGAACTTCTAAATCGTTTGTTGAAACCTATTTTACAAGATCCTAGACCAGTACCGATTTCTCCCACCGATATATATGGTATGCCATCCGGGCATTCCCAAGTAGCTGCATTTTCTTTAGTGTTTATAACATTGATATTGCGAGAAAAATACTATGGTTGGATTCTATTGTTTTCGTTTCTGACAGTTGCAACCATGGCTCAACGCGTTATAACAAAAGCACATTCTCTCGAACAAGTCATTATTGGAGGATTATTAGGTGGAGGGATAGGATATTTTTTACAGAAAATTGGATCTTCGACATTTGCAAGAAAATAAAAATATCGAAGATCCAAAGGATCGCTGGTTTATAATCTAATCTCGTTATAACTTTCCCATCGCCATTCCCATCGATCCTTTGCGAATTTGACGAACAGTAGGTTTGAACGGATATGGTCCATTACGTAAATCATAGGAAAGACGTTGCGAAATATTTTCTTCTCGTCCTGTACTGAAACGAATCACATTCACCATTCCGGTTTCGGCATCGATTTGATATTTCAAATTCGTAATATTATGGACACCTTCTGTAGTATTCGCCATATATTGGTCGAACTCTCCACGATTCACCGTTCTCTCGATTCCGTCTTTTAATTGCAAAATGTTTTTGTCTAAAATCTTATGGAATTGATCCCGATCGATTCTCATAGGAGAACCGGAACCATAGAATCGCAAGACACGATATTGAAACAAATTATCTTCATATCCCCATCCCCATAAATTGGGAAATCCATTGACACTCTCGAAATCTCCGGCTTTGATGGAAACGATTCCCCCTAAAGCGAAAGTATGTCCGTAGAAATGTTTGACATTTCCTTCTTGTGTATCATAATTCAAATAATTCTTATTGAGAGGCATCGTATCCACGTCGTTGAAAACCAGAGTGATGTTTTTGTAATCATTGGGATAGGTGTGTTTTGCTGCAAGAAAACCAATATTTTTCATCGCTCCACGATTGAATTCTCTCTTGTCGGTTTGATGAATATACCATATTTTGTAGTGTTCTTTTGGAATATCTGCAAGAATATTATTCTTCATGTGATTATCGAAAAATTGGTATTGTTGTTCTCGGTCGCGGTATGGAACGACGAAAATGAGTTTCGGTGTTGGTTCTTCGACCACGGGAATAGGTGCTTCTTCCATGGGTGTAGGTGCTTCTTCCACAGGTGTAGGTTCTGGTTCTTCCACAGGAACAGGTGCTTCTTCCACGGGAACAGGTGCTTCTTCCACAGGTGTAGGTTCTGGTTCTGCTTCTTCCACAGGAAGAGGTGCTTCTTCCACAGGTGTAGGTTCTGGTTCTGGTTCTGGTTCTTCTACAGGAACAGGTGCTTCTTCCACAGGTGTAGGTTCAGGTTCTGGTTCCTGCACAGGCGTGTGTTCTACAAGAAGAATATTTTCTTCGATAATATCGTTGTTTTCAATTGAAGGATCCATAGAAAAGATATATTATTAAATGACAATTTTTTTCTTGCATTCTACAAGAAAACATACCTTTATTTTTTCTTGCTTTTTACTCATTTTTATTACTAAACCGATGGGAATACAAGAAAAAATAAACTAAACTAAGACCTCCAGTATCTATTTATTCTATTATGATACTTCGATATCTTCGCAATCTTCTTCTTCCTCATCGGAGCCATTCCTTTTTTTCGAATATTTTTGCATTACCCAAGAAGGTAGCAATTTATCACGAATACGATCCAATTTCTGAAAACATTTATTCATCGTCACTTCACTGACTTCATCGTCTAAAACATGTTTAATATACATTTTCGAATAGCCTAAATGACAATGTTGCGAGATGAAATACAAAATACCCACTGCGATTGCTTGTGGTCGATTATCGGGAATCAAATTCTGCGCATCGACTTGTTTCGCAATAAACATCGCCAGAATAATCAATTCTTTCGACATATTCAATTTACTACAGAAACGTTCCATAAACATAATCGGTCGAATCGTACATAAATGCGATTTATCCGATGCGAAATAAAACCGTTCATTACTCCGCAACATTTCTTCGGCACGAGAACAGCCTAAAGAGGCACTATTCTTGTCGATCTTGAAAATCTCCGCGATTTCATTCGCAGTACGCGGACAACCGTTTTTCCAACACGCCAACCAAATCGATCCGGCACGCGTCGCTCCGCGATTCATTCCTCTAAAGGTCTGTTGTTCATAGAAATCCTTATAAATCGTCTTGGCATAATCAATGATGATTTTAGGAATACCCCCATTTTGTGCCATAATAGTAATGATTTGGAATTCATCGTATAGTGCTTTTTCTTGTGGAGGCATCGATTGCCATTTCGTCCATTTCCGAATATTTTTCATTTCATTGGAAGCGACGGAACCACACAACACTTTACAGGCATACGACGATTGTTCTAAAAGAGGATCAATTGGATTCCCGCATCGTGTCGGATCATTGGCATGACGATCATCCGAAGAAAAGAAACGCCATTCGGGAGAATAATCCAAGATATTGCAATTCATAATCCCACATTCTGCATTCGAACACGTGGGAAATCCGTCTTCGTTGAAAATATAAGGACTCTGGCACTGATAACATACATCTTTATCTAGTTGCATTGTATTATTTTCTAGTGAATTGTCTTGTTTCAATATTAATTTTTCTTGATCGTATGCCGCCCATAATTTGGATTTGGAAGAAGAAGATAAATTCCGTTTTCGTTTCACCGTTTTATTACTTTTTTTTTTCTTGTCTTCTTTTATTTCTTGATCTAGATTTGGATCCTGATTCGGATCGACCTCGTTCTCTTTTTCCAAATCGGTAACAGAATGCGAAGTTTGTATAGAAATCATGGTCAAGTTTTTGTTTTTGTTTTCTTCTTGGATAGAAGACATATAATGTGAGAATGATCAATTTTATAGTATTTTATTATTATATACGGCAAGAATAAACGAATGTCTGGTATTATAGCAGGTATTGTAGCAAATGCCCTTGGGACTACAGGGCAAGAAAAAGCAGGAGAAGCATTAGCTAGTATGGTTTCGAAAGAAATATGTGACGGGATTCGTAAAGCCTTTGAAGGACCATTATTAGAACAATATACAGAACTTTTAAAAGAAGTTGCAGAAGAATGGAAAGAGAAGAGGATTTTTATAGAAAAAGTGAAAGATATTATTAAAAAAATAGATGTGGCGGAATTTAAGGTAGAAAGTAAGGATCCTGCACTACAAGAAGGTGGTAAAAAAGATGGGGATAAAACAAACAAAAATCTAGGATCAGAAATAATGGATACTATTGGTTTTGATAAAAATGCTGGAAAGGAAATGATTGGAAATATGTCAAAAGACATTCCTGGTGCATTTTCTGCTGCAACAAGTGGTCTTAGTTCATTAGGCGATTTAAAAAAAATCCAAAATAATGTTTTAAATACCACAAAAAATCTCACAGATAGTGTTTCAGGTGCTACAAAGGCTGGAATATCTAGTATAACGGATACGTTAAAAACAGAAGCGAATCCGTTAAGTTTATTAACCTCTGGTTTAGCACCAGGTGGAGAGGTAGTACCCAATTATTTATCAGAGGGATTAAATAAAGAGGCGGTAGAAAACATGATGACCGAAGGAATCAAAAATTTGGTTACATATCTTACAGTGACTAACCCCGACAAAATAGCGAAAATGTTTATGGACATATTAAAAGAACAAATCAATGCTAAATTTAATGAAGAACCTGGTAGTGGTGAATTTAAACAAGTGATTATAGATACGATTCAGAAAAAATGCACACAAAAGATGAATGATGATGCTGAGGAAGAGGGTGAAATATTAGGAGATGCAGAAGATGGAGAAGAAGAAGGAAAATATGGAGAAGAAGGAGAAGAAGGAAAAGAAGGAAAAGATGTAGTAGAAAATGAAGAAGAAAAAAATGACGAAAATAATAATAACAAAACAAACGAACCAGGAGAAATCGGAAAGAATTTACTTAATAACCTTCCAAAATTACCAATAAATACAAACGAACTATCAAATAATATATCACAAAATGCATCAAACCCGCTATCAAGAATAACAAATTCATTTGATTTGGGTAAAAATATATCAAATGAAGCATCTACAAATAATCCAGTATTTTCAGGATTACTAAAAGCTGGAAAATCGAAAAAAAGAACCACTAGAAAAATAAAAACCAAATCCTAAATAGAAAACGATACTTTCTTCTCGATCTTCTCCAAAATATCCGGATTATAGACCAAATTTCCCGTCGGTTTATACGTGGTGATCGGCGTATATTTCGGCGCCTCTTTGATCGCAGTCGGACCAATATTACGCGGATCATTCAATATCTTCGCATTCACATCCTGGGGCGAGAGAACCCCACCCTCCGGATCGCGAGGATCCGTCACATTCCCTTTCTCGTCCATGTTTTTCCCCGTTTTCTTCCGGAATTCCGCACGAACATATCCCGGAATCCAATTCGACCAAGAAACGAAAAGCGTATTCGGATGCATATATTTGACTAAAAATCCATTTTCTTGCAGTTTCAACACAATAAAAGCAATACAATCTCCTTTATCATAAATCGGTTCTCCGAAAATATATTCCGGGACTTGGAACCAAATATGCGTTTCTCCCACACGTTTATTCCGCGCCGTCGTTTTAATACGCGTATGTACGCGATTCAGAATCTTATTGAAAATCGTCAATTGACGTAGATCGCGGCGTTGTTTGTTTTCGTATAAATCATCGATATTGATTTTCCCGGAAGATTCTTCTTCATTCGTCAATAAAAACATCGACATGGTATGTTTTTTCTTGCATTAGTCCTAGAAAAAACATAAGGATTTTGAACCACAGAACTATATAAGATGATCTTTCGAAATATATTATTCCTATGGATGTTTCGAGGGATTACTACGTTTATACCTAGAGTTTGCTTTCATTATCATAAGAATATACTACCTAAGATAAACAAGATAAAAAATAAGGACCATAAAGTAATAAATACCAATACTTCTGGTAGAATGGAAGAACTTCAGAAAAGACCAGAACCAGAACCAGAACCAGAACCAGAAAAAAGAAAAACGATCAAACATATCGTCATGTCGGGAGGCGGTGCGATGGGATTCGCCTATTACGGATCATTGAGAGAAAGTCACCAGAAAGGAATATGGAAACACGCCGATATTGAAACGATTTACGGGACTTCGATTGGAACCATTATGGCGGTTATTGTGTCTCTCGGATATGATTGGACCATTTTAGACGATTTTATGATCAAACGGCCATGGCATCATGTTTTTAAATTCCAATTACCGATGGCGTTGAATGTCCTTACGAAACAGGGGATATTTGATAAGACGGTGATACATGACATATTTTTACCATTATTTAAAGGAAAAGATATTCCGATCGATATTAATTTACGTGATTTTTATCATCTTACGAAACGAGAGATTCATTTTATTACCACCGAAATCAACGAACTCGTAACGGAAGATATATCGTATAAAACACATCCAGAATGGAAAGTCGTAGATGCAGTATATGTTTCTTGTTGTTTGCCCTTTTTATTCTCTCCTTTTTTTCTAGAAAAAGAATCAAAGGCGTATATCGATGGAGGAATTTTGATGAATTTTCCATTGAATCTTTGTCTTTCTATCGCGGATGATCCGAGAGAAATCATGGCGATTCGACGGGTAGATACAAAAAAAAGGGAAATGCCGTTTCAAGCCAATAGTACTTTGTTCGATATGGGTTTTTCGTTGATTTTGAAATTAATTGAAAAAATCGAAACACCGGTATCGATACCTGTCCAAGAAATCGGACATTCCATCGAAATCGAAAATTCCGTCTATAATTTGTATTCTTATATTTACAATTGTATTCATTCCGAAGAAGCGCGAAAAGATTTGGTGGGATTAGGGGTTCGTTCGGTTCTTTTTTTCACAAAAGAAACGAACGGCCACAACGAGAGACGAAGTTAGGGGTTCGTTCGGTTCTTTTTTTCACAAAAGAAACGAACGGCCACAACGAGGA
>Ga0114959_10004690_pt1 | contig 10412 bp, 14 predicted proteins | sample C_130625_EF_Meta_FD_87317 | JGI IMG/M metagenome (GOLD analysis project Ga0114959, IMG submission 87317) | Freshwater microbial communities from Lake Croche, Canada to study carbon cycling - C_130625_EF_MetaG | ecosystem: Environmental > Aquatic > Freshwater > Lake | place: Lake Croche, Canada...
CCGAGTCGTCATACCGATCTGGAACACGACATCTTTTGGATTTTTAGGGTCAGGAAAGGCGCCCGTACTCGAATAACACTCAATATCAAAGGACATGACCCGAAAAGGAGCGACATCATCCCGTGTAATGGGTTGGATGAAGCGCCAATTCGGAGCCCATAGATTTACTTCACAAGTTGTCTCAGCGTCAGGTTCACACAGGCCCGGATCTATCCACCCGGTCGATGAAATTCCAGATACGTGCATGAAACGAAGGACCGGATCTATGTTTCCCTCGTATACCTTGCAGGCCCTGAGCTCTATGAACTTGTTGTTTTCTATCGAATAGACACAATTTCTCAGAGCCTTTTGAGACTTGAATTCAAGTTTCAAAAAGTGAGAAAGTTCTCCGTTCTGAAACCCCCACACATCTCTTGCCTGGACGTCCTGGCACGATACAAGTCCTCTCCAGAAAGTTTCTTTTATAAATTCCCGAACTGAACGTGCGTTTTTTACGTAAAAAAACGGATTAAACTTTGTTCCGAGAGAGACCGATGTTCCATTCGCAGACCGACCAAAAATACGGATCGTAAATTGGTCGTCCTGATCTTGTCCGTTCCAAGCAATCGCCTGGAAGTTCATTTATAAGTAAACGTTTGCTGCCTTTATAACGTATGGAGCCTCAGAGTAAGCGCGAGTCGAAACGCACCTCTTACAAAAATGAAGGATATTCACAAAAGGCGGTAAGGGCCAAGGAAGCCCTAATTGCCGGTCGACCCAAACCCGTCCTCCCCGCGCTCGGTAGCGGGGGGCGGTGACACGACCTCGACAATATCAGCGATCGTAAAATTTTCAAGAATCAGCTGAGCAATTCTATACCCAGGTCGAATGACGAAGGGCTTGTCATCCAGATTCTGGAGGACGATCTTGATCTCTCCAGTATAATCTGGATCGATCACTCCCGCGAGCGTATCAAGACCGTGCTTCACGGCGAGTCCAGAGCGAGGCGCAACACGTCCGTAAGTTCCGGGGGGGAGCTGGATCGCGATTCCAGTCGAGACGACCACGCGACGGCCTGGTAGGACGACATAATTATCAGCGCTGAATAAGTCATAACCTGCCGCTCCGGCCGAGCCGCGGGTCGGAAGAGAAGCTGTCGGAAAGAGACGGGTAACATTGAGTGCCATTCTAGCATATACGATATGTATATCTTTATTACATCGAACTATTAACTCAGTAGAAAAATACCACCGACTATTGCGCCAATTCCGGCAATGTGCCTTCGGGCCAGAGCCTCATTGAGCACGAGGACCGCGAGAGCCGCCACGAAAAGAGGTACGGTTGACATGAGCGCAGTGACGATAGAGATCTGCTCGTATCTCATGATCGCTAGACCAAGTATATTTGCGGCAAAACCGAACATGGTCGCAAAAATCATAGTAAGAATAATAGGTACCCCAAGAGCCTTTATCTCACTCTGGAGCTCATTTCGATGCCACCCTATATATACGAGACAGAAAATGAAATAAAAGAGAGATCCAGTGACCACCATCATCTTGTGACTCATTTTCTCGACAAGATGTTTTTTTATAATTATTTCAAAAGATGACAAAAGGGCGACAACGAGTGCGGGAATGAAAATGACATTCACCATTGCTATAATATTCATAGAATATTCTCATCATCGGGCTTCGCAGGCCTCGTGGACGCAGTGACCCGAGCGCATTGTAATATTTTTAAATGCCAATGTATGATATATGTTACTCTTGGGTATAGATGGCGTAGTTATCAGGGACGAGAGACTTTTGGGTCACGTCAAGGATAACTGGATACGATATGTCAGGCAAAAACTCCCAGAATCTCGGCCGGCCGAGACGACCAGAATTCTGCAGCTCGTTCATGGCCACCCAGCAGTGGGCCTCGAACGAGCCTTTCGAATAGATACGAGTGATTTTATAGATAAAGTATACGATGATAGTCTCATATCACATCTATATGATGTCCTGGACCATAAAGAATTTGGTAGAGACGTCAGAGATCTCGAGCGACCGGTGACCCTTTTTACAAACGCACCAGAACGCTGGGCGAGACCCGTCGCCTCCTCTCTCGGCCCTGACGTCTCATGGGTATGTCCAGGTCATTATAAACCGGACCAAAAATCTTATTCTCAATTTTCAGACAAAATTAATTATATTTTCATAGATGACTCAATAAAAAATCTGACAGCAACCCGAAACTTACCCAACTGGAAACCTGTATTTTATAACCAAAATTCAGAGAAAGTAGGATGGTGTCCTTCCATATGCTCTTTATACGATGTGAACCGAATTTATCCCTTGTAAAGCCTCCCGATCTTCAAGTTCGACATCCCTAACACATTCTGACCCGAAGCACCGGACCAAACGACATCTAGATTTTAAACAAGAATTGAGGGCCAAACCTGTAAGACCCGAAACGATACCAGCCATCGTCAGCCAAAATGCAGCGTCAAAAGTTTGGTACCACATCTTATATATTTAAAGATTATTTATATACATTCTATATATGTGTGGGATTTTTGCAGGACAGAAACCTCCCCAAAAAAACGCATTGTCCCATCGTGGACCTGATTTTTTCAATGAAGTTTGTGTGAAAAATACGCACCTTCTTTTCTGGAGACTTGCGATCAATGGTCTCGGACCCGTCGGCCATCAGCCTTTTGAACGCAACGGAAAATATCTGATAGCGAATGCAGAGATATATAACCATACCGAGTTTGGAGGAGATCCTGAAGGGTCTGATTGTGAAGTCATACTTCCTTTGATAGAAAAACATGGACTTTTTCATACCTGTGATATTCTCCGAGGCGATTTTGCTTTCATAGTGACCGATGGCGAGATGACATGGGCCGCCCGTGATGCAGTGGGAGTTCGGCCTCTTTTTTACTGCCGTTCATCACAAGGAATCTCTTTTGCTTCCGAGATGAAAGCACTCACGCACCTTGGGAGAAACATCAATATTTTCCCCCCGGGTCATTTATACGACTCAAAGTTGGACTCATTTGTGTGCTGGTCTCCAAACTACTGGGACGTTCCTACAATGCTTCATAATCCTTCCATTAAAACTATACTTTATGAATCGGTCCTCATTCGAGTCTACAATTCAAAGAGACCAGTCGGATTCTTCCTAAGCGGAGGCCTCGACTCGTCTATCATAGCAGCCCTCGGGAAAAGGGCGCTCGGCGGGAGAATCAACACATTCTCCATAGGTCTTGATGGGTCGCCTGACCTTTTAGCAGCTCGAAAAATGGCCGAATTTTTAGATTCAAATCATACAGAGGTATTATTTACGATAGAGGAGGGCCTCAAAGCCATCCCAGATGTTATATGGAATCTCGAGACATTCGACACGACAACCGTACGAGCATCAATACCTATGTATCTTTTGAGCGAATATATCAAAAAGAATACTGATATTCGTGTCATTCTGAGCGGTGAAGGATCCGACGAGCTTTTCGGGGGCTATCTCTATTTTCACGGGGCCCCTGATGTCGCGTCTTTCAAAGCCGAAACGAACCGACTCGTTCGGGACGTTCACATGTTCGATGTTCTGCGGGCTGATCGTTCGACTTCGGCGCATGGACTCGAACTTCGGGTCCCTTTTTTCGATCGTGAATTTATAGATTATGTCATGAACGGAATCAATTCTGAATTGAAATTGCCAAAGGATGGGTATGAGAAATATATTTTGAGAAAAGCCTTCGAGGATATTCTCCCTCCCGAGATATGTTGGCGCCAAAAGAATGGCATGAGCGATGCCGTAGGGTATGCATGGGTCGATGCCCTCCGAGACTTTGGTGAGCACAAATACAAAGACATATTTAATGAATATTTCGGAGATAACGATCATGTGGTTCCATACAAGTGGATGCCCAAATGGACGTCAGTAACCGATCCGAGTGCCCGGATTCTTCCTCAATTTAACGGAGAGTAATTTCAGCGTCTATGCCCGCCGTATCGCCAGCCCCCGTGCCCGCCGTATCGCCAGCCCCCGTGCCCGCCGTCTCGCCAGCCCCTGAGGCCACCCCACACTGGAGTTTCATAGACAACTGTTCTTGTCGGTCGCCGTGTGACATAAATAAACGCAACCAAAAACATTAAAAAGATAATAATAAGCGATTTCATTATTAATATACTAATATTATTTTATCACATTCAAGGGCCGCCTTCATTTTAAAAATGAGTATAGGGTATGTCTCCCCAAAAATCTCTTCAAAAGCAGAGACGTCATCGGAACTGATGAGAGTGAGTCTATGTCGCCAATTAAGCACATCTTTGTCACCACGATCATAAGTTTCGTTAAATTCTTGACGGGTCGGAAATTGACGGTCCTGATACAAGTTATTGATCCAGCTCAATATATCGGGATCGTTAAGACACGCGATATTTTTTCTCCACTTGTCGGACTCGTTCATGGCTGTTGCAAAAGTCACCTTAGTCATCGTGCTCTTCAATTTCAATCACCGGTAGAGACCTCTCCATCAACCCAGTGACCACGAAACAGAGAATTCCAAAAGAGATGGCGACTGCTGAGAGACCAAAAATAATATCAAATACCATTGATCAAAAAACGCACCTCATCCTTATTTAGAATAAGACCACATGGACAATGCCAAAAGAGTAATACCTGTAGTCCCAATGAAAACAGTTCTAAAAAAGTTTCTATTTCTGAACTGAGTATCGATAGTGACTAGGATCTGGGATTCAGGATCATGAACTATACGCAAACTTTCGTGCCTGTATCGACACATAGGACAATCTAGTTTAAGTTTCATGCATTTTATGATGCATTCGAGATGAATCATCTTTTTGCAACACCCGAGAGAAACGATAGAGCCTTGTAAACTGTCCGCGCATATAGGACATTCTTCCATATTAGAGACAACACTCTTTTTTTTTAATAAATGTTCTTCATAAGCGACCCAGAGTTTAGCCGGGGTCTGGAGAAACGGCAAAGAATAAACGAGACTGGGGAGAATTGTTATCTTCATGAAGATGGGTCAGTCACTCGTGATGAGGACAAGATCATCAAGGTTCAGAGAATTTGGAAGGAGCGGGTCTATTCTCCACCTGGGACGGTGTTCGGCCCGAGGGGTAAAATGTATCAAAAATGTCTACTCGAGTTCAACCTCTATTGTCGCAGACCAGTTCAACCCATTGTTGTCCAAGATATTCCCGAAACGATCGATAAATGAATAATTCAAGTGATTTATACGAGAGTTGTAGTTGACCTGGATCTTTTGCTCGTTCTGGGAGTATTCGTCCCAATAGATTACGTTGTTGGCAACGTTGCTCAGAGGAATTTTGAATGTAATTTTATAATTCTCGTCAGAACACGGACCTATATTTTCTATAAACATTGAAATATACGTATCCCAATTAAAAGTGGTAGTATAAGTTGCCGTATACGTTGACGAATTTATGGGTGACTGAACAAAGCCCAGGAGGGCCATGAGGCTATTTGGGTCAACTGTCAAAGATCGAGTTCCTCCTCCGGCTGGAGTGAAAACAAGTAAAGTTCCTGACAGTCTAAACGTTCCTATAGAAGACATAGCGGCACCACCTACAAGAGTCGCTGCATTAAGTGCAACAAGTCCGGTGTAGTTTCCTGGAGTTACGTAATAGGTCGTTCCATTTATTGTAATAGAATTGGTCCCTGGACGGACATTATAGAAACCGATAGGAATTTGAGCGTTCTTGAGACTGATCGATCGGCAAAATCTATTGCGCGACACAAGGTTATAAGTTCCTGTAAATACGTTATTATTTTGTAGTGATACTACCGGCATCGAAGACGTAATATCTGAGGTCGTCGCGGTATCGATATGTATCTGAATTCTTTCCATTATATTATATAGATAAAATAATAATGACTCTGTTGCATCTTGATACGTCAAATTCCAGACAGGTCGTAAAGATTCAGGGAAATCCTTATAACATATCCATAAAACTTATAGGAAACTATAGAGATATTAAAGACATTGAGCTCGTCTCAGCAGAAACACCAGGTTTAACTTTTCAGAAAAATACATTTGTCATTAACGGGAGTGTATATACGGTGCCACCCGGAACATATACCTTGGAAAGTCTGGTATTTGCTATGAATTCTATTCTAGCACCTATTACTTTTAGTATTTCAGGTTCCTCGGTCATAATAACGCCCATACCGGCAGTGGTCATCGCCCTGGCGACAACGACTCTTACACCAATAGTTCCACAATTTTCTTCTGCAGTAAATTCGGGTGGGCTGACCATTGTCAATGGATATATATACGTTGGCGGGGGGAATCCCAGTATCTATGGAAATTATGGTGGAACTATTCAAACAAATGATCAATCGGGTTTCGATTTTGGCACAGATTCTGGATATCTTGTATGTACAAGTGATAGACAACAGTACATTTATATTGATGTATCAGGTTCTATATTGAAATATGATACAGTAAACCAGGGTTATACGGCTAGCATTATCTATTATCTAACATCGATACTAAGTTCCTCAATTACATTATATAATGGAAATGTATATACTGTTAAGAGCCAGACAAGAACTATTTATATAGCTGATGAAAATTTAACGACATATAGAAGTATCACTATTAATTGTCAGCAAAATATAAATGCTATAGCATTTGATTCAGTAGGAAATATGTACATTATTGGGACGGGCGCTGGAGGAGTCGGATACGAATATTTGGCGCCCCCATGGAGTGGTGTGGCGACGACTGTTGCTGGGCCGGCGGGGTGCTGGGGTATCTCTATAGATGTCGATAATACAGTATATACTTCTGGAAATGCCTCACTTAATCAATACAAGAATAACGCTCTTACCAATTCATGGGCCTTTTCAAATATTTCAGGGCATACGATACGGTGTTATATATATAAAGGAATAATGTATGCAGTTGATTTACAGACTGGGTATGTTTATACCATTTCTTAAGGCTAATTCACGGGTCTCGTCCCATATATCAAACTTATATCTCAAGAGACGATCTACAACTCCTTGATTCGATACAGCAACAGAAAAGTGAAGTGCCTGTGAAAGATGTTCTTTCTCTTTCTTTAAACTATATATCTCTAGCCACAGATTGACCTCTCCTTTACCTGCTTTTTTCATCAAATTATCGAGAGCAGTATCCCAGTATGGCACCATAATATAATGTTTTATTTATTTTAGGATGCCGTCTTCTTATGAGGCATACTATATAACTAATAATCAACAATGGAGTGATTTATACACTTTTTCTTTACCGCCCGCAACTTATAGTGCAAAATATGTATATAATTATATACTATCTGGTGAATTACCTAACAACCAGGTTAATACAGGTACTGTAACTATTTTAGCTGATAATTCTTTTACCTTATATGACATTCATAATATTCCAGTCACTGATCCTGAGGTAGGTATGTATATTATTGTTTCAAGTAGAACTTATGATTTTGACGATGCGCAGTTATCTACTTTATATAATTTTGGTATTGACGACAGATTCAACTTCAATGGCAACCCCATAGGACCGAATTTAGTAGTTCCGTTTAGTGGAGGATACTTAATTGAAAATGGTACTAATGCGACAACCGCCCCCTTTTTGACCTCAGGGGGGGCTGTATCATTTCCTTTTGCTGCAACAGGTTCTATTAATGGATTTCCAATAACATTAGATTTAATAGACCCCAGATATTGTTATTTTATAAATATTGCGGGCCCACTTGGTATTTCTCTTTTTAGGTTAGATGGAAACCTTACAGCCGTAGAATTAGGATATTTTCCTGCAGATCCAAATTTTGGTCTATATTCTATGACCCATGATCCTATAAATGATAGAATACTTTTATCAGACGCTCCATCCGACAGAAATTTTTGGGGAAATCTATTATCTCCTAATTATGATATTAAAATAGCAACATTCAGTTTGGCTCCTTTCAGATCTGCCGTCATTTTACCAGTCTCATTATCGTATAATCATCTTGTACTAGGTCCTGGTCTGGCAGGTAAGGGGAGGTGGGCCATAGATAATGACAATTTCGGAAATCTATTTATGGCTTTAAGTTCTGGTGAAATATACAAAATAAATACGAACGTTTCTCCCACAGTAAACACGTGCATAGCAAAAGGGTTTATAGAACCATGGTCTGTATTTGTAATGAATAAGAATTCTTTAAATCCCCATATACTTGTTGCGAATACGCGAGGTGGAAGTGTAGATATTATATACCCGAACGGAACCGTATCGACCGTCATCGGTGAAACAAATCTGCTATGGACAGATACAATTAGCACGCAACAAAAAACTATCGCAGATGGCGATATTGCTACTGCAAAGTTTGGGTGTCCTACCAGATTAACGCTATTACCAGATAATTCATTTTTAATAGGAGATGAAACAGGATTAGCAATACGTCGTCTTACATCACCAAAGCTAGCTAGTCTAATAAGTAGTTCAAGCATAAATCCTGGTTATCTATTGAACATACCCCCGGGTAGTATATTAAACTCTATAGGATTTTCGGCAAACCAATACAATATTACGACGAGTATGATAGGTTCCCCTGTGTCTCAGCCCTTTTTTAATGTCGTTCCAAATAACATAGATTATTTTTCAATTTATATTGAAAATGTAGGAGGAGTTCCTGAAGAGCCTTATCACATTACCTATAAGATTCCAGCAGATGGCTATTTCTGGACCAAAAATAAAAAACACACGCAAAGTGTAAAAAATCAAAATATATCTTCACTCAGATACCTGAATATACAGATACTTGACAGTCGAGGAAACATATTGACAGGCCCGGACTGGTCTTTTAGTTTGAAATTAATAAAGGGAGGCATAGTGGAATAGCTCCCCATACGGCGGACCAAAAGTAGTTGAAGAATTCGTAATATTCCTTCAAGCTTGTAAATATCATCAATTTTCTAAACAAAAAGTCTAATAAAATTCCATAGATTGCTAAATTTATATATGTCACTGGAATTCGGGCCAATATAAATAGAGTATAAAATAGCGACATCATTCCACCGGCTATAAAGAGGCACTCGGCTGATCCGTGCAGGGCAAAGTAATCCTTGAGGCCCCACCCGGTCGGTCCACCTAGGCCCATTTTCACGCCGGTCTGGAGCAAAAAATCTCCGGCAAAGCCAGTCAGACAGGCTGCCCCGATCAGGTTCATTCCTTGTCAGTGAGTGTTATTTTATTTTCAGTCAGGGGTGGGAGCTTGCTCGTCCCCGAGATTCTTTGTATAATAAAATTGAGTGGGCGTCTGACGAGAGTATATGTTCGCTCCACAAAGTTGACGTGGTCTTCGATCTTCGTGCACCCCTCTTGGACCACTCCGAGTCTCTTCTCGATAGAGTCGAGACGGCCCTGAATATCCTTCAAAAGTTCTATGATCTCGGAATTCATAACTAAAATATGTAATTATTTTATATTGTCCGGATTCACCGCTTCTTGTAAGGCGCACAACTCGCGCGCATAGTGAATCCGACAATCTTTTTCAAAAGACAATTCATTTTACTAAATTTTCGGGGCAGGCTGCTTGTTCTTGGGTCCAGCCTTGTTGCAGTTTTTCATTTAAAGTTCATAAACATTATATTTAGTATGTTGTGCGAAAAGTGCGTGTACTACTTCCGAGCCGGAAAGATCTGCACCCGGGCACATGACGGAGCGCAATTTTTACCGGCTCTGTTGGCCCGTTTTTCTACAGAGTATTGTGGACCAAAAGGAAGCCTATATAAGGAAAAGGTGCTTCAATTAGTGAATGGGGATCCCCCTCGACGCGCTGTGCAAGACGTGCGTATTTTATAACCCAGCCCTGAAGACATGCAAGACATCCATCGTGGCTGTATCAAAGACGCGCAAGTTTTATGACTTTGCCAAGAGCGTCCGTCTGGACCCCGAGCGATGCGGCCCGGATGCCAAGTTTTTCGTCAAGAGGCCCGAGTTGGTCATCTCACTTAGAGACTGGGAGCCCTGAAAGAGTAGAAATGAAAAATACATATACTCTAGAAGATACTATTCAAATTCACTTTACTTCTTATAGCTCAGACATTAACGTCATTTCATTCAATGATAACCGTGTCCCTGTTGGCTTTGAGGTGAAAGGCCTACGTCCACTGGATGGGCGTTTTTTTGTACGGACAGACAAAACATATGAAATTACACATAAGAACCGGGCGTATGTCTTTGAACCCACACAGACCCAAGAGTTTATATGTGTAGGATCGTCTTCATAACCTGCCCACATTTATGACATTCTATGCTCGTCATGTACTTTTCGTGTCCGATCCAAGTCTTACATGGTTCACACAAAGTCCAATATAGGTTAGGCCTTAGACTATCATAGTGCACTTTCTTGTTGCATTCCTTGCATGTATATTCAAAACTAGATTTA
>Ga0114959_10004692_pt1 | contig 10408 bp, 8 predicted proteins | sample C_130625_EF_Meta_FD_87317 | JGI IMG/M metagenome (GOLD analysis project Ga0114959, IMG submission 87317) | Freshwater microbial communities from Lake Croche, Canada to study carbon cycling - C_130625_EF_MetaG | ecosystem: Environmental > Aquatic > Freshwater > Lake | place: Lake Croche, Canada...
ACTGCCGGACTAGTTACGGCTGGATAAGTACTGCCGGACTAGTTAGCCACTCCATGGCACTTTTTGTACTTGTTACCCGAGCCACATGGGCAAGGTTCGTTGCGACCAGTGTTTGCGTAGGCGTCGTTTGAAACTGAAGTGGTTTTAACTTCTCCAGTTTCACTTGGTCCTGAATATTGAAGTGCCGTGGCGACCTGTGGTGTGGCTAAACCTTTTGCTTCTAATTCAATTTCATCTTCTTGTCCATCATTGTGAACATGAGGCGTAACGGTGACTTCTGCATTAAACATGTAGCCAACAGATTCTTCCTTTATGGCATCCATCATTGAAACGAATAAGTCAAAACCTTCGCGCTGATATTCGACAAGTGGATCTCGCTGAGCCATAGCGCGCAGCCCGATACCTTCTTGCAAATAATCCATCTCGTACAGGTGCTCGCGCCATTTGCGATCAAGTACCGACAAAATAACTCGGCGCTCAAGTTCGCGCATAACTGGAGGCTGTAATTCAGCTTCTCGCGCTAGGTAGGCGCGATTGATATCGTCTTGCAAAGTAGCGGTCATGAACTCTGAAGATAAATCTGCTGGATCCCCACCTGCAGCCTTGATCATGTCATTGATCGAAATCTCAATTGGGTAAAGCGCCGAAAGTGCCGCCCAAAGTGTTTGCAGATCCCAATCTTCGGAAAAGCCTTCGGCAGTTTCAGCAGAAACATACGCTGCAATCGTGTCATTCATGAATGTCTTAATCTGCTCTTGAATGTCTTCTCCGTCGAGTACACGGGAGCGTTCACCATAAACAACTTGACGCTGTCGGTTCATAACTTCGTCATACTTCAAAACGTTTTTGCGAATCTCAAAGTTCTGGGCCTCAACTTGGGTTTGTGCAGAACGAATCGAGTTTGTAACCATCTTGGCTTCGATCGGCACATCGTCCGGAACGTTGAATCGCTGCAAGAAGGAGTTGACCATGTCCCCCTTGAATAAGCGCATCAAGTCATCTTCAAGAGAGAGATAGAAACGAGTTTCACCTGGATCGCCTTGGCGTCCAGATCGGCCACGCAACTGATTGTCAATACGACGTGATTCGTGACGCTCAGTTCCTAGAACATAAAGACCGCCGACTGCTACAACTTCATCGTGTTCAGATGCGACGGCTGCTTTTGCAGCTTCAAGTGCAGGTGCCCAAGCGGCTTCGTACTCGGCAGGATTTTCTACCGGATCCAAGCCTCGACGTTCAAGCTCTTGGGTAGCACGGAATTCTGGGTTACCACCCAACATGATGTCAGTACCTCGGCCAGCCATGTTTGTTGCGACCGTAACTGAGCCTTTGCGTCCTGCTTCAGCAACAATTGTTGCCTCTCGATCGTGTTGCTTGGCATTCAAAACTTCATGCGGAATTCCGGATCGCGTTAAATACGTTGAAACAAGTTCGCTCTTTTCGACACTGGTAGTGCCAACCAAAATTGGCTGACCAATGCGATGCTTCGCTTCGATGTCGGCAATTACGGCCTTTAACTTTGCGTCTTCGGTTCGGTAAACCAAATCTGATTGATCAATACGTTGCACGGGGCGGTTGGCTGGGATTGGAACTACGCCAAGTTTGTAAATCTGCTGGAATTCAGAAGCTTCGGTCATAGCAGTACCGGTCATACCCGAAAGCTTGTCGTACATACGGAAATAATTTTGAATTGTGATGGTAGCGAGAGTTTGATTTTCGTTCTGAATTTCTACGCCTTCTTTGGCTTCAATTGCCTGATGCATGCCGTCGTTGTAGCGACGTCCAGCCAAGATGCGACCTGTGTGCTCATCAACAATTAAGACTTCGCCATCCATGACGACGTAATCTTTATCCTTCTTGAATAATGCAAGGGCTTTAATTGCGTTATTCAAATAGCCGACTAACGGCGTGTTAGCAGATTCATAAAGATTATCGATTCCCAACCAGTTTTCAACTTTCTCAACACCTGGTTCCAAGATTCCGATCGTGCGCTTCTTCTCATTTATTTCGTAATCGGTTTCGGCGGATAGTCGAGGAACGAGGCGCGCAAACTCTGCGTACCACTTCGTTGCAACGTCAGCTGGACCACTAATCAAAAGTGGGGTTCGGGCTTCATCGATCAAAATCGAGTCAACTTCATCTACGATAGCAAAGTTGTAATCGCGCTGTACTCGATCATCTGGATTCAATGTCATGTTGTCGCGAAGGTAATCAAATCCAAATTCATTATTTGTGCCATAGGTGATGTCAGCGTTGTAAGAAGCACGGCGCTGTTCAGGATTCATCTCCGAAAGAATGGTGCCAACTTCTAAACCTAAGAAGCGGTGTACTCGCCCCATCCATTGCGCATCTCGAGCAGCCAGATAATCGTTGACAGTTACAACATGAACGCCACGACCAGAAAGTGCATTTAAATACGCAGGCAATGTGGAAACGAGTGTTTTACCCTCACCTGTTCGCATTTCAGCAATGTTGCCTAAGTGGAGTGCAGCGCCACCCATTAACTGAACATCGTAATGACGTTGACCTAAAGTGCGCTTGCTGGCTTCTCTAACTGCAGCAAATGCCTCAGGCAATAAATCGTCTAGGCTTTCGCCGTTTGAGATCCGAAGTTTAAAGTCTGCGGTAAGTCCGCGGAGCTCGTCATCAGACATCGCAACATAGTGCTCTTCTAGGGCGTTGACCTGAGCTGCAAGTGACTCAAGAGTTCGCAGAATCTTTCCTTCGCCAGCACGAAGAATCTTGTCCAGAACGCTCACAAATAAGTCCTTACTATAAGTTAGATTCGCGCGAGTGCGCTGTTCTAATCGTAAGTCACGACCCACACTGACTTGAAATCAATACCTAAGAAATAGCGTTTCCTACTTATATGTCTTAATTTTGGATAGAGCTTTCCTAATTGCGCGCTTAAATTGTGTTAGTTTCGAAGTGAAGCTTCCCCCATCGAACGCGAGAAAATGAATAAAATCGCCAAATCCATGATCACCTCAGCGGTTTTTGCCTGTCTGTTAAGTGGTTCTATGGGCGCAGCTCGGGCCGCAGAGGTAATTCCAGTTCCCGCTGGATTCACAATCACCGGTTCAGGTTTTGGCCACGGAGTTGGCATGAGTCAATACGGTGCGCAAGGCATGGGGCTGGATGGCTTTACCGCTGCCCAAATTCTGACTCATTACTACACCGGAACAACTGTTGATGCAGTTGCATTACCCAATGCAGATATCCGAGTCGGGCTTTTGCAAGATCGCAAGTTTGTTGCTGTCCGCGGTGAGATGGTGCCTGGTGCAACCACTGGCGGTGGATTCAATGTTGTTATTGACGGCGGAACTCCGATTGCGATTGCACCTGATGTGGCTGCAACTTTCACCACAGTAAACGGATTAACTGAAGTTTCATCCAGCGGCGTCGTGCTTGGCGCTGGATCTGTCGTTACTTTGAACTGGACGAACATTGACACAGTTATGCAAGTCAAGACGGGGGTCGATGTCACTTCTGCCACTGCTGCCCTAGGTGTTGCTACCTGCATAGCCAACGCATGTTCCAGTAGATATAGATATGGAACTTTGGAAATTTCTTCAGGTACTTACGATGATACCGTTGCAGACTTAGTTGTAGTTAACACTTTGCGTTTGTCAGATGAATATTTATGGGGCCTTGGTGAAGTTCCATCCTCGTGGACTGATGCTGCAATGCAAGCCCAGGCCATTGCTGCCCGATCTTATGCAGTGCGAAAAACTTCTACCCGCAGTGGCTGCAACTGTCAGATTTATGCCACAACTTTAGATCAGGCATTCGTTGGCTACAGCAAAGAAATTGCCACGAGCGGAAATCTATGGGTAGCCGCTGTGAACGCAACTATTGTCGATCCGAATACACCATCTACTACGGCTTATGTTGTGCGCTACAAGGGTTCAGTTATTTCGACTTACTACTCGTCTTCTACGGGTGGCAAATCTCAGCCAACTTCCGAAGTTTGGGGATCTGCCTTTCCATATCTCGTGAGTGTTGATGACCACTGGTCACAAGACCCACGCGTTAATAACAGTAATTCAGCTTGGATCGACACTATTGATCAAGCTTCATTAGTCGCTCGACTTGGCGCGCAAGGAATCGTAATGCCCGACGTCTGGTCAATGACCGTCACTGGTAACTACCCAAGTGGTGGCATTAGCAAATTGAATCTCTCGGACTCAGCTGGAAATATCACTGCACTGACAATTGCGCCTAACCAGCCAATTACGCCGGATGAATTGCGAGGAGTACTTGGAACGAAGTCAACATACATCTCTGCTATTACACCCGGAATTACAACTGTCGCTGGGTCAGCAAGTGCAACAGCGAAAAAGTTGGCATCTATTACAAAAATTAATTGGCCAAAGGCTGTAATTGCACCAATTGAAAACAGGTTCACTGGAAAAGTGTTCCCAGCACAACTAGCCGTAACGGTTAAGTTACAGAATAGAGTCGGCGGGAAGTGGAAAACCCTTTCAACTGCGACTACAAACATTAAAGGATCCTGGTCTATCACCTGGACTGAGCCACCAGTTGGAAATCATGAGTTAAGGATTGTTGCCACAAATTCAAAAGGCACAATAAAATCACCAACTAAAAAAGTTACGGTCGCGGGATCAATATCAATTAGTGCACCTAAGGTAGCGAAGCGGAAATCTACGTTCATGGTCTCGGGCAGCGTTAGTCCAGGTTTTGCTGGGGTTTCGGTGATCTTAGAACGCAAAATTGCTAACGGTGCCTGGAAGAAAGTCGCTAAGGTCAAAACCGATGCCACAGGCAAGTGGGTCATCTCTCGATCGGCAGGGACAAATAAGTTGGCAGTTTCTTATCGGGCAAAAACTAGTGATGCACGCCTAGGCGTTCTGATTTCAAAGACCAAAACAACAAAAGTAAATTAACGAAGTAAACTTAAACGCAACATCTTCGTTAGCTATTTAAGGCGTCCCTGTGTTTGAAAAAGTTGGTCAATTTGTGGTCCAGCACCGAAAAGGTGTTTTTGTAGGTTACTTAATCTCAGTACTTGTCGCTGGGGTCATCGGCGCTGGGATGTTTGGATCATTAAAAAGCCAGGGATATGACGATCTAGGTAGTGACTCAGCTGCCGTCGATCAAATTTTGAAGTCGGACTTTGATTCTCGTGACGCTTCAGCAATTTTGGTAATTGATACCTTGGCAAGCATTGACGACCCAAAGTCAGTTTCTGCTGCGAACGATTTGCTGAAAAAGGTTTCAGAAGAAAAAAATATTGAATCAATAGTTTCATATTGGAATAGCGGACAAGAGAGCCTGAAAAGTTTTGATGGCAACGCTGGTTTAGCGCTGGTTTATTTCGATAAGAATTTGAACTCTGAGCAAGCCGCTGCAACTGCCAAAAACATCCAAGACACCTATGACAAAGAATCAGTTGGTACTCGAGCCTACGTAGGTGGAATCGAAGTTCTCTACGAGGCGATAAATGGTCAGATTAAGCAGGACTTAAAAATTGCCGAAGCAATTGCGATACCTCTGAATGTATTGATGTTGATGTTTGTTTTTGGGGCCGCAGTAGCAGCTGGGTTGCCAATGGTTGTCGCTCTAGGTTCGATAGCCGGAAGTTTCTTTGTACTTTATTTAATAACTAGGTTTACTGATGTTTCAGTTTTTGCCTTGAACTTGATCACTGGGTTAGGCCTTGGACTAGGCATTGATTATGCGTTACTCACTGTTAATCGATTCCGGGAGGAACTCGCTCGGACTAACGACGTATCCGCCTCAGTCATTAAAACTGTGACAACAGCTGGGCGCACGGTGTTTTTCTCTGGAATTACAGTTGCTCTGGTTTTGGCTTCGATGCTCTTGTTCCCGCAGTATTTCTTGAAGTCATTTGCTTACGCGGGCGTTAGCGTTGTTTTGTTCGCTGTTTTAGCGTCATTGATTGCACTCCCGGCAACTCTTGCTTTACTCGGTCACAAAGTTGATAAGTTTAAAATTCGACGTGGCGATCTCAAGCCAAAAGAATCTGGTGCCTGGTCTGCACTTGCAACTGGCGTAATGAAACGGCCAATTTTGGTGATTGTTGGAACTGTGGCCATACTTTTAGCATTGGCTTCACCGGCATTGAATGCAAAATTTAGTCAAGTTGATGATCGAGTTTTACCCGCAAGTAATCCCGCAGCAATCGCATCCGATCAAATCCGAGAGCGGTTTAAGAGTCAAATTCCAGTCGAAGTTCTGGTGCCGATCTCAGCCACCCTTACTGAAGTCGATAACTATGCAAAGACCTTGGTTGCCGATCCGAATGTAATGAGCGCATACACGGGTGACTCATTTATCGAAAAAAATGCAGCAACACCACTATCTCCGGAGCAGGCGGTAGCTTCTTCCGCTTTGCATCATCGGATTACGCTTTACACCGATGTTGAATCTCGAAATATGGATGCCAAGAATCTGATTCTTAGACTGCGGGCCATCCAGCCACCAGCAGATAACACATTGATCGGTGGACAGGCTGCAATCTTTACCGATTCGCAAGCTGGTATTTCTGATAACTTGCCAATGGTTCTTGGTTGGCTGACCCTTGCAACTTTAATTATCTTGTTCTTGTTTACTGGAAGCGCGATTCTTCCGATCAAGGCCGTGATCTTGAACATGTTAAGTCTTGGAGCAACCCTTGGTGTCTTGGTTTGGGTATTCCAAGATGGCAATGCCATGTGGCTTGTAGGTAACTTCACAGTCACTGGTGCCCTTGACACTTCTACCTTGGTGCTGGTTGCCATTGTGGCGTTTGGGCTTTCGATGGATTATGAATTATTTCTTCTGTCCAGAATTAAAGAAGAACATGACAATGGAGCCGACACAACCACATCGGTGAGTTCTGGTCTTCAAAAATCTGGTCGTATTATTACCGCAGCAGCAATACTCATTGCAATTGTGTTTGCCTGTTTTATGACAAGTGGTGTTACCAGCATCAAGATGTTAGGACTAGGCATCGCTTTTGCCATCCTGCTTGATGCAACTGTTGTTCGAGGTTTACTTGTTCCGGCCTTGATGCGCGTAGCTGGAGACTGGAATTGGTGGGCGCCAAAGCCGCTTCGAAAACTTCATTCCCGTTTTGGCATTTCTGAATAGCCTGAAGACCAAGTGGCAATACTTATAGATCAGGCACAGTGGCCATGGCGAGATTGGTTATGGTGCCACATGGTTAGCGACACTTCCGTGCTCGAACTCAAGGAATTTGCATCTGAGTTAGGGCTGCCGGACCGTGGATTTCAAGGTGATCATTTTGATGTCCCTGAGCACATGCGAGAGGTTGCTATTTCTGCTGGTGCTGTTGAAGTTAATACTCGCCAAATTCTTAAGGCACTTTATGATTCTGGGATTCGCAAGCCACCCAATAAACGGCACGGTAGGCCCGATCAAGTTCCGGTACATCAGCCTTAGCATCAGCGCTCCCACCTGCACCCTGAGCCATCTGACACAATGAAGTCATGGCTACAACCCAAGTAAGCAACGCTCCGATCAACCTAACCAAATTTGCTTGGATGTCTATCATCGTAAGCATTGTGGTATTCGGCATGAAAATTGCTGCCTGGCGAGCAACTGGATCTGTCGGACTTCTTTCCGACGCGCTCGAATCCACAGTCAATATTTTCGCTGCTGTCATTGCCTTGCTGGCATTGCGGACAGCCATGAAGCCAGCTGATGCAATGCATCACTTTGGACGCGGTAAGGCTGAATATTTTTCAGCTTCAATCGAAGGATTCATGATCCTGCTCGCTGCCTTGATCATTGTTTACACTGCAATCGAAAGAATCATCAGTCCTCGCCCACTCGAGCAAATTGGTTGGGGATTAACTATCTCTACTGTTGCTGCGTTGATTAATGGCGGTACCGCATTGATTTTGTTACGTGCCGGAAGACTTCACAGATCACCTGTTTTAGTAGCGGATGGCAAACACTTGTTAACCGATGTCTGGACATCTGTTGGCGTCATCGTCGGTGTTGGACTAGTTGTTATAACAGGATGGAATCGACTTGATGGCGTTGTGGCCATGGCAGTTGGGCTGAACATAATTATCACTGGCATTAACTTGCTGCGGTCCAGTACTGCTGGACTTATGGATAAAGCGCTTTCCGATGACGATCATTTAAAAATTGTGAAAGTACTTACGAAGTTTGAGAGTGAAGAAGTTAAGTTTCACGCGTTACAGACTCGCGAAGCTGGACGTCAGCGCTTTGTTTCGATGCATGTTCTGGTTCCAGGTGCATGGAGTATTCAGAAGGGTCATGATTTATCAGAAGAGTTAGAAGCAGAAATCATCGCTGAGCTTCCAGACACAATCATCACAACGCATGTTGAACCACTTGAGGACGAGCGTTCTTGGGCGGATGAGCCAGAAGGTCAGCATCGCTGGAAATAGCGAAAGCTAGCTTTGGGAAACTTCCTTAGCAACCCGTCGCTCAGTTATAAATGACATCAGCGGAATCGTGCCTGCGAGCATAATCAAGATTGTTTTTCCAAATGACCATTTCAACTTGGTTGAAAGCATAAAAGTCGCCACAACATAAACCGGGAACAAATATCCGTGGGCAGTCCAAGCCGCTACATAAAAAGTTGGTTCTGGATTACCCAAGCCTCGAACCCAAATCAATAAAATCGTCAGTACTAGAAGTACTGTTCCCACCACTACCGCCATGATCCGGTAGAACATCCATTGCTTTGCAAAATTTTCACGATTCATTGTCATGTCCTAAGTCTGCATTATTTTTCGCAATTTGCGCGAATTCAAGCTCGTCGCGAGTTACTCGGATCCACATCATCCCAATAATTACGGCAAAGAAGATCCAATTAAATGTGTAAGCAACATTTCGCCAATTCAATCCCGCAACCACTGGCTCCGAGAAAATTGGACTTACTGGGACAAGGGGTTCAGATGCTGAAGTGACAACTAGATAGCCATCATGTGCAATAGTTTTCGAATTTGCCACGATCAATTTGGTGGTAAGTGGCTTTATTTTGTTAACTAACTTCAAACCAGGAACATCTTCACTTGGCTGCATGACACCCGTTACGGAAGCTTCGCCGCTTGCTAATTCAATTTCATCTGGATTTTCAGCAAACCCACGGACTACACCCAAACTCGAAGCATCAGATAATTCCATGATGTCTACAACCCAGTAGCCGACTGGACCAACCCACTCAGCTATGACTTCAGTTTCAGGATTTGGATTGACCATTGACTTACCGTCAATGATCCGCTGTGGCAGCAGAATTCTTTCATTCGGCTGCCACGTACCAGTCACAGTAGTTGGAATGCCTACTGAGGAAGCTGGCAGGTAATCCCGAAGTGGACTAAGTTCATCGAAAGTTTTAGCCGCCAAATTTGTCGGAGGAACATAAGCCTGTGCTCTGTCCCACTGCCAATTGGCAAGCACCAGACATGCGAGCACTGAAACTGTACCTAGGGCATGTATCGCTAATTGGCGAAGTGAGAAATACCGATTCATAATCGCTTATTGTTCGGTATCGTCCTGCTCGAAATTTACTCTTTTAATGTGTCGATTAAAGCTAAACAACAGGACTACTACTGCAATTGTTAACAGAAGGAATACGATTCCTCCAAGTGGTCCTGGGTTTACTTTGGATGAATCAAACTCTGTCGAGGATGGAAATGGTTCTGGCGAAGATCCAGAAATTGAACTAATGAATCTAAACATCTACGCTCCCCTAAGTCCTTCAAACAAGTCTGTCTCTTCCACAATTTCACCAATCCGTGAAATAGCAAGTTCATAATCTTCAGTCGGCCAAATTTCCGCTAGTTTTTCATTTGGAATTGCAAACCAACTGCCATTTGGATCGATTTGGGTTTCGTGAGCCTTAAGTGCTGCTTCCCGGACCGGGAACCAATTTGCGCAATCAATACGCGCAGTAACACGATTGGTTACCAAGTCCTCATCTTCCCATTCGTCTAGCCATTCCTGATATGGGGATTCAATACCTAATGCGCTACAAGCATCATGCATAGCTTGGACTCGGGCTTTTGAAAATCCATGGTGGTAATAAAGTTTTGCTGCAGCCCAAGGTTTTTGATTAGTTTCATAACTCGGGTCTGCAGCTTTTTCCCAGGCATACATCGATACTTCGTGGGTTCTAATGTGATCAGGGTGTGGGTAGCCACCATTTTCGTCGTAGGTAGTAATTACGTGAGGTCTAAATTCGCGAACTATCTCTACTAACGGTGCACTTACAGTTTCTAACGCTAAATCAGCAAAACAGCCGGTTGGAAGTGGCGGCTTAGGATCCCCATCTGGCCAGCCAGAATCTTCAAATCCAAGCCAACGATGTGAGACGCCAAGAATTTCAGCTGCCCGCTGCATCTCAACTTTGCGAACATCCGAAATATTTCTCTCGCCCAGTTCA
>Ga0114959_10004694_pt1 | contig 10406 bp, 10 predicted proteins | sample C_130625_EF_Meta_FD_87317 | JGI IMG/M metagenome (GOLD analysis project Ga0114959, IMG submission 87317) | Freshwater microbial communities from Lake Croche, Canada to study carbon cycling - C_130625_EF_MetaG | ecosystem: Environmental > Aquatic > Freshwater > Lake | place: Lake Croche, Canada...
CTGCAGATTTTCTGACTGGGTTTGAGACCATGGCTCGTGGCGAGAGCGGCAAGATCGTGCTTGATTGGACAAAGGGGCGTTAATGGGGTGCCATCATTGATATCGGGTGGCGTTATTTTTTGAATTGGTCGAAAAGTAGTCTTTAAAGACACAAGAGTTCTGATTCGATGACCAATCCAACTACGCTTCGCGCCATGCGCCTGAATGAATGGATTTTGCTGCTTGCTTTGTCGCTCCTATGGGGTGGCTCTTATCTCTTTATGAAAATAGCGGTAAGCGCTTTACCGACTTTCACCATTGTATTCGGACGGGTTTCAATTGCCTGCCTGGTTCTTGGTGGCGTGTTAATTGTGTCTGGTGTGGGCTTACCAAAGGGGCGTACCACATGGCTTGCCTTTCTCGGAATGGGCGCTCTTAACAATGTCATTCCAATGAGTCTTATCGTTTTTGGAACACACTCCATAAGCGCAGGGCTAGCGTCGATCCTTAATGCAATGACGCCTCTATTTACCATTATTGTCGCACATTTTGTAACGCAGGATGAAAAGCTTACGTCAGGCAAAATTATTGGCATTTTGCTCGGAATAGTCGGCGTCATCGTCTTGATCGGGCCTGGTATTTTAGGCGATATCGGAACATCACTGATCGGTGAGATTGCCTGTCTATTTGCAGCATTATCCTATGCGTGTGCGAATAATTTCGGCCGCCGCTTTGCCCGTCTTGGGATTAAGCCGTTACAGATTGCGTTCGGCCAAGTGACAGCATCGACGATTATTATTCTACCGGTTACAGCCTATGTCGATGCGCCATGGTCGTTACCTATGCCGCCAACCGTCCCGTTCTTATCGGTCATCGCACTTGGCTTGTTCTGCACGGCACTTGCCTATGTCATATTTTTTCGAATTCTTAATCGCTCGGGAGCCCTTGCCATTGCCTTGGTAACTTTAATGATCCCACCGAGCGCTGTTGCGCTAGGCGCCATCGTCCTCGGTGAGGCCATCAGCGCTCAAAATCTTTTGGGCATGGCATTGATTGGCCTTGGCTTAATCGCAGTGAACCAGCGCAAGAAATCTTAATCGACGAGATGGCCGAACATCTCGACAACCTCCTGATAGACCGCGCGTTTAAAAGGTATGATCAGGTTAGGTAACTCGCGCATCGGAACCCAGCGCCAATGTGCAAATTCCGGCTTATGTCCGCCTGGGGGCTCAAGAATATTGATCTCGCCATCATCGCCATCAAAACGAAAGGCAAACCATTTCTGAGTTTGACCGCGATATTTACCTTTCCATGCCTCTTTAGCGACAGCAGGGGGTAGATCATAAGTAAGCCAACCCGGTGCTTCTGCAAGAAGGGTGACGCTCGTCACGCCCGTCTCCTCGGCTAATTCACGCAACGCGGCTGGATATGGTTCCTCTCCAGCATCAATTCCGCCCTGCGGCATTTGCCAGCTATGATGAGCGTCAACATGCTCGGGTCCGGCCTCCGCCCTCCGACTACCAACAAAGACGAGATTATCACGATTGAGCAGCATAATGCCGACATTTCGACGATAAGGCAGTTCGTCATGATGCATTTAAATTATCCATCTTCGTGCAACAGCGCACTCACGGGTACCAACCGATAACCACGCGATGCAAGTGCAGCGCTCCAGTTCCTTAATCGGTCTATCGCGAGAGGTGTGGTTCCTGCAACCCCAATGACGACCCCTCGCTTGTTAGCGATTTGCTCAAGCCGTTTAAGCGCTTCATCGATGGCCTGCGGTCGAAGGTCTTTATCCAACGGGATTGTCAGGTCATTGGCGGGATAATCTATAAAGCCAAGACCACGCTTTGGTATTTCGGAAATAGCAGCACGAACAGTTCCATTCTGAGAAATTCGATCTACAAATTGACCGGAAACACCAAAAAAGCCTGGAAATCTCGTCATTGCCCAGAAGAGTCGCTGCTGGTTTTCTTCGACACTTAAACCATCGGCCAAGGCGCGTGGTCCGGCACTTCCGGGCAGAGCATCGGGATCACGGATGGGGAGATCAATCATAACCTCGTGCCCTTCGCTTCGGATATCGGCCGCCTGACGCTCAAGGTCGGAACTATAGGGAGAAAGCGCGAAGGAAACATTCGGCGGCAATTTTACCATGGCTTCGACGGTTGCAAGTTGTCCTATGCCTGCGCCCGTCAATAAAATAGCGATACGCGGCGCTTCGGCCAATGCTCCGGATGCGGGAGCCAAAGGTCGCGCGTAAAACTCGACCGGGCGCGTACCATCCTCAGCAATTCTTGGTAATAGTCCGGCCGGCTGCGGATCAACCAAACGAGGATCAGGCGCAGGCGTAAGGGCACGTCCGTTTTTCGGCTGAAAGGTCAAATTGCCTTCCGCTACCGGAATAACAGGTGATTTTGGCCAAGGAATAGAAATGACGGCCTCGGGCGAGGCTAACTGTGAACGCCAAGCTAAGACAACACCCACACCGACACCGATCACTCCACATAGGGAAAGCCCAATGATCAGAGCTAACTTAAAAGATCGCCGCGCCTCATTGGGCAACGGCATTTCACGTGCGGCGATCGCTGTCATAGAACCTACCCTCAACACCCTGCTAGGCGTTTAGCGTAAGCAAAAACTGCGAATTTATGGTTAAAGTAGCGCTGAATAACGCGCTACTTTCCAATTACAAGCTGGCATTTGGCCAAATTAATTTGCCGTTGTACTTGAATTACCTTTAACAACTGCATCAGCATTTTTTAGTCCGCGAAGCAAATCGAGCGCATAATTTAGCTGCTTGTCTTGCTTTGGATCGAGCGGAACATAAGCAGACGAACCGCCCTGCTCATTATCACCATTTTTCAGATGACCCTTAAGAGCTGCCTCTCCCTTGGTCTCATCCTTACCCTTAAATTCATCCGGAACATCTGGCAGTACCTGAATATCGGGATCAATACCCTTGGCTTGGATGGAGCGACCTGAAGGCGTGTAATAACGTGCGGTTGTTAGACGCAATGCTCCATTAGCACCGAGCGGAATAATTGTCTGAACCGACCCCTTACCGAAGGAACGCGTTCCTACAATCGTGGCACGTTTATGATCCTGCAAAGCACCTGCAACAATTTCGGAAGCGGATGCAGAACCACCATTGATCAACACAACCAGAGGCTTTCCATTGGTCAGGTCGCCCGAACGCGCCATATAACGCTGCGCGTCATCCGCATTACGACCACGGGTCGACACAATTTCTCCGCGCTCAAGGAACGCATCAGAAACCGCGATCGCCTGATCGAGCAACCCGCCCGGATCATTGCGAAGATCAACAATGTATCCCTTCAGCTTATCTCCGGGAATGTCGCGCCCAAATTGATCGAGCGCTGCCTTGAGGCCGTCAAAGGTTTTTTCGGTGAATTGGGTGATCCGGATATAGCCGACATCGCCTTCATTGCGTGGTTTAACGGACGAAATCTTGATGACTTCGCGAACCAAAGTCACGTCGAATGAGTCGGCCTTACCCTTTCGGCTGATTTTCAAGACAACAGGGCTTTTAACGGGGCCACGCATCTTATCGACGGCTTGGTTCAAGGTCAGACCTTGAACAGCGTCACCATCAATAGCAACGATCAAGTCACCGGCCAATAAGCCCGCACGCGATGCCGGCGTATCATCGATTGGCGTGACAACTTTTACGTATCCGTCTTCCTGCGTAACCTCGATACCTAGCCCACCAAATTCACCTTTGGTTTGAACCTGCATATCTTTAAAGCTTTTCGGATCCATATAGCTCGAATGAGGATCAAGGCCCGCAAGCATGCCGCTAATAGCCGATTCGACTAATTTTGTATCATCCGGCTTTTCAACATAATCCGTCCTAATTTTTTCAAAGACGTCACCGAAAAGATTCAGCTGGCGATAGGTTTCTGAACCTGCAGCTGCTGCGCTCACGGTGCCAAGCGGCAAGCCTTGAAAAGCAAACGCGACGAGGCCCCCACCAAATACGGCGCCGGTCAGAAGATAGGTCAGCTTACGCATCATCCACGAACTTTCTCATTCGAGCCCGAAGCCCACCATGGCTGCGGATCAATTGGTGTCCCGTCTTTTCGGAACTCTATATATAAGGTCGGTACTCTCTTATCAGAAGATGGTTGACCAGAAGTATCTTTTTGAGGATCGCCCATCGTCGCTACCGGCTCACCGGCGAGTACGAACTGTCCGAGACTTACGCTGATCCGGTCCATCCCTGCAAGCAAGATATAATAGCCTCCGCCAGCGTTCAGGATCAAAAGTTGGCCATAGGTTCGAAAAGGTCCTGAATATGACACCCATCCGTCAGAGGGAGACGATACGATTGCATTAGGACGGGTTGCAATTGAAATCCCTTTTGTAACCCCGCCTACTGTGTCACGTTTATTAAAGCCGTTGACCAAAGTACCATTTACCGGTTGCGGCAAAAGACCTTTCAATTCACCAAAGGAAACTTTCGGCGCAAGTCGGGATGGATCGCGAAATGCCAATGCGGCAAAGCGATTGCGGGCATCTTTGGCAGCGGGGTCGTTAGCAGATTTGGCGTCTTCCTCATTCTTTGCTGACGCTGAATTTGCATCTCGTGCTGCTTTTGAAACGCTATCGACCTCACCTTCAACACGCCCAATCAGGTCTTTTAACGTTTGGCTCTTCGCGGCCAAGGATGCGGCTTGAGCTGCTTGCTCATTTGCTTTGCTTTCCGCACCAGCGATGTCTTTTTGTCGGGCAGAAACAAGTAGCTCTATATCTTGACGATCGCGAACCAGGCTCGATACGTCTCTGGCTAAAGCCTCACGCTCGGCTCCGGCTGTCTGCCTAATGCGCTCAATCGCCGAAAGATCGGCCATGAGAGCATCGGTCTCTCCCTTTAATTCCGGAACAACTGAGCCAAGCAAGATGCTGCTTCTGACCGTGTCTAATATGGAATCGGGATCGGCAAATAACAAAGGGGGAGGCGTAGCACCTACCCTCTGTAAAGCTGCCAAAACATCAATTACAACGGCCCGCCGACTTTCGAGCGAAGCCCGCGCTTTTGCCTCTGAGTCCTTTAGCGTTGCAAGCCTTTCCTCAACAGAGCCAATTCTTAATTCTGTGGCTTTTATTCGATCGGCAGTTTCAATCATTCGTTGACTGAGCCGCGAACGGTCCGACCGCAAGGTTTCTATTTCGGCGGCAAGCTTGGCACGATCTTCTGCACCCGTGGCCAAGAGCCGCTCCGTCTCATCAAGTTCGAGCTTGCGAGAAGCCGCGTCCGCGGCTGAAATGGGTGATGAAGGTGAAACGGTAGGGGCCTTGGTCTGGGCAAGGGAAAAAGTTGATGCAATTGGCCAGACTAAAATGGTCCCTAAGATTAGCATGGTTCGAATTGAGATCATGCCGGCGTTCATTTTACTCAAGCGCGGTGATAAGGATGGCCCGCCAGAAGCGTCATTGCACGATATAATTGTTCCGACAGGACGATTCGAGCAAGTTGATGCGGCAAAGTCATGGCTCCGAAGGCAAGCTTGGAATGCGCAGCCTTAGTTACCACTGAATCGAGGCCATCGGCGCCGCCCAGGACAAAAGCAAGATTTCGGGTACCACTGTCCCTAAAATTGGCTTGCCAGCGGGCAAAATCATCGCTTGAAGGGGACTGACCCGTTTCATCAAGCGCAATGAAGGTCATTCCCTCAAGACGCGTCAGAAGCGAGCGACCTTCCTCGGTCTTTCGGTCAAGCGCCCGTGCAGCGCGACTTTCAGGAAGCTCGACTACATCAAACCCCGTAAAGCCAAGCGTTTTCCCCAAATCACGAGAACGCTCCAAATATCGCACAATCAAAGAACGCTCAGGGCCTTCCTTTAAACGACCAACTGCAAGGAGCGTAATCTTCACCGTAAAACGATCAGGAAGCGCCGCGCTCGGCTGGGCGATCAGAGCCCCACATCTTTTCTAGATTGTAGAAGCTGCGAACTTCTGGCCTGAAGATGTGCAGGATAACGTCACCAGCATCGATAAGGACCCAGTCGCAATGCGGCTGTCCCTCTACTCGCATACCGGTATGACCATGTTGCTTAAGCATTTCAATGACTTGATCCGCAATTGCGCTGACATGACGATTAACGCGACCCGTGGTGATTACCATGGCGTCTGCGAGTGTCGTCTTACCTGCCAGATCAATTACGATCGTCTGTTCGGCCTTAGCATCCTCAAGCGTTTCAAGGATGCTGGACAGCATGTCGCTCCGTTCAACCGGCTGGGCGGCAAGGGCGGAGGGCCGGGACTTTGTTGTCGCGGCACGCGAAATCTGTTGTGTCAGTGTCGTCACCTTCAAGGTTTCATCCCAGTATCAGGACAACTCAATGATGCCTGATCCAGCGTCATTTTTCAACCTAATCCTTATCATGGGGGTTTTTATGACGTTTCCTTAACTCGGTCGAAGACAGCTCGGAGCGGCGGCCATGGAAAAAAATCCAAGCCGGCCTCTTGCTCAATACAAGCTGTTTGGCTCGATGTTCAGGCCAACGGAATGAACCAAATGCCAAGGCAGCATGGGCATGAGTGGCCGATAACGTAGAGCCTGGACGATCAAAAACGGCAATGGGCATCAAATTGAGAATATCGCGCCAACGGGCCCAACGGTGAAACCCCACCAAATTATCTGCGCCCATGAGCCATACAAAATGAACGCCGGGATGGCGCATATGCAACCAAGAAAGGGTATCGTAGGTAAAGCGGGTACCGATAGCGTCCTCAAGCAAGGTCACGCGGATCCGCGGATGATCCGCCATTGATGCCGCCTGCTCCATTCGGCTTACGCCATCGGGCAATCTCGAATTATCCTTCAGAGGATTGCCCGGAGTCACCAGCCACCAAACCTGATCCAACCCTAACCGCTTGAGAGCCATCAAGCTGATCAATCGATGCGCGGCATGGGACGGATTGAATGAACCTCCCAACAGACCAATGCGCAGGCCACGCTCATGCGGAGGCAATACGGGTGTAGGGCGAGGATTTTTGATCCGTTTCATGATGCAATACTTGCCGACATTTAGAAGCTATTCAATCTGTGCCTGCAAATTGTAGATCATATAGCCGTGAATAGACGCCAGCTTTGGCTAACAGCTCCTTATGTGTTCCGTGTTCTACGACGCGACCCTGATCAAGTACATAAATTGAGTTTGCACTCGCAACCGTTGCCAAACGATGAGCAATAATCAAAGTGGTGCGACCATTCATTAAACGCGTCAAAGCCTCTTGAATTGCTGCGTCCGATTCCGCATCCAACGCCGATGTCGGCTCGTCGAGCAATAAGATAGGTGCATCTTTCAGGAACGCTCGTGCAATCGCAATCCTTTGACGCTGACCGCCCGATAATTTGCTTCCAAATTCTCCAACAATTGTTGCATAGCCTTCGGGAAGTGACAAAATAAATTCATGAGCTGCAGCTTTTCGTGCAGCCTCAATCATATCATGCTCACTCGCACCTGAGCGACCACGCATTATGTTTTCTGAAATCGTGCCTTCAAATAAAAAAACATCCTGACCAACAAGCGAAATATGATCATAAAGCGATGCTGCAGATGTATCGGATAGTGATTGCCCGTCGATGACCACACGGCCGGTTTGGGGAGACCAAAACCGCATGATTAAATTGAAAATGCTTGACTTACCGCTTCCTGATAGACCCACAAGAGCGGTGATTTCTCCACCTTTGGCTTCCAAGTCGACAGCATGCAGAACCGGCGATTCCGGATCATAGCCAAAGGAGACAGATGAAAGAGCAATATCGCCCTTTTTGATGCTTAAAGGTTGCGCGTCTTCCCGATCCATCGTCGAAGGTGGCAGGTCAACTAATTCATACAACATACGATCGCCAACGGCAGATGCCGCGAGCGATAAATGCAACCGCGCCAGCCGACGTGCCGGTTCCGTCATCATCAACAGCGCGGTAATAAACGAGAAAAATTCGCCCGGCGTAGCCCCTTCATTGATAACGCGCCAACCGCCGTAAAAAATAACACTTGAAACAGCGATGCCGCCCAAAGTGTCGATCAAAGGCACGGTGATCGCTTGGACACCCACCATGCTGTTTGATAATCTTTCAACCGCACCAACCGAGCCAGCCATACGTTGACGCATCGCATCTTCGAGACGGAAAGCTTTGATAACGCGAATGCCGTGGATCGTTTCTTGGATCGTCGCAACCGTTGCAGCGACCGAGCGTACTTCACTACCGAACAATGTTCGAACACGCCGCAAAAGCCGTGTTATAACTCCGAATAAAACAGGTAATCCGATAAGCGCTATACCCGTCAAGGCAACGTCTTGCGAAAGCATAACAAATAATAGGCCGGCAACCGTCAAAAGATCACGCCCTAAAGATGTCGCAATTAGATTAAGTGCGGAGCTCGCAGCCTGCGCGTTGTAGGTAATACGGGTTACAAGATCGGACGACGGGCTATTTTGAAAAAAGGGTACGTCTTGCGCGAGTAGCGCATTGAAAATTTTTCGCTGGGTAGATGCTACAATTGCATTTCCAATACGTGCTAAAATGACTTCCTGCCCGTAGGACGCAACGCCTTTAACGATATAGATAAGGGCAACGCTTGCACAAATAAGAAACATGACACGCGCATCGCGATCAATGAAAACCTTATTGATTAAATCGCGCATAATCCATGCGCTAAATCCGGTAGCAGCTGCAACCAATGCCATGCAAAGAATAGCCAAAACATAACGCGGAAGAAAAACGCGCATGTTTTCGGCAACTAATCTTTTAAGCACGCCAAAATCACTAATAAGCGTTTTTAAACTTGGCTTTTCAGACATGGTTGAGTTCCGTCAACTGTCTCAACAGCAAAGATCGCAATGTAATTTTGCCACATAAAAAAATATTATGTTTCACGCACTGGCCTCAGCAATTAATTTATTTGAGCTATTTTCAATCTGCTCTTGCACAAGAGCAAAAAAATCATTTCGTTTAAGCCCAGGTTGAATCGGCGCCATGATATCTACAATTATAGTTCCACGTTTCAACTGCAGTGAACGGCGAGGCCAATAAACTCCAGAGTTAAGTCCGATTGGAACGCAAGGAACATTGAGACCTTCATAAAGCTTTGCAACACCGAAACGATAAATCGGTGGAGCGCCTGGCGGGCGGCGCGTTCCCTCGGGAAATACTAGAATTTGACGCCCACCATCGGCATGAATTTCACGATCAGCCGCTCTGGTTAGTTTAATCAGGGCCCGCGATCCATCCTTCCTATTAATTGGCACGTTACGCATTTTATAAATAAACCAGCCAAAAAACGGAATGAATGCAAGTTCACGCTTGAGGATGAAACAAGGATCTTCAAATAATCCAAGTAACATAAAAGTTTCCCAAACCGATTGGTGCTTAACCGCTACAAGGAGTGGACCTTTCGGGATATTTTGTAACCCACGAAATTCAACGTTAATGCCCCCGGCGACACGACACAGCCAAAGAAAATAGCGGCCCCAACTGCGCGCTAGAAGAGTAACCGCACCACGGGGCAATATTAACACGATAAGACCGATCAACATGAAGGCGATCAGGCTAAAATAGAGTGCTAACATAAATAAAATGGCCCTTATTGGCATAGGATACCTTCAATACTTTTTCTAACGGAGCCATCGGTTCGTTGATCGTGTTTGATAGAGCGCACCTGAAAGGCCATCAAAACATCGCCATGATCATTGCTTGTTTTCATTAATTTGATGCTAAATTCAATGGTAGGCGCTCAAGCGAGCATACCAATTGTACGATAAACGGTTATTCGCGAAGCCAAACCTGCAACTATTCCTACGAGCACAATAACGCAAAACGTTACGAAAACGGTTCGCCAGTCAAGGATCGGCACTTCGGATAGCCCAGAAAATTGAAGCCCGTCAGGTATCATCATGGATAGTTTGAGCGTTAAGACCAACAAAAGGGCGGCGCCCCCACCTAATAGGCCGCCTCGCACGCCCAATACAGCAAAATGGCTCTGAAATTGGCCAGCAATATATCGGTCATCCGCACCAATAAAATGCAAGACCTCAATGATTTCGCGATTGCCAGCCATTGCTCCTCTGGTCGCAAAGACGATCGTTAGTCCTGTCGTCAGGACAACGAGAAGAAGAGCCCCAAAGGACGCGATTAAAAATAAATTAGAAAGATGACCTAATCGCTTGGTCCATGTCCGGTGATCATCCAGGCTTGTACCAGGGACCGCATCGGCAAGCGCCTTTCCAACAGAAGCAAGGTCAGGGGGCTGATGGGTATCGATTTGGACGGCAATTAATCGGGGGATCGGCAAACTTTCAATTGATGATGCTGAGCCCAACCATGGCTCGAGAAGTTTAGCGGATTCTTCTCGGCGGAGCACTTTTCCCGAAGTAATGCCAGCCGTACCGC
>Ga0114959_10004695_pt1 | contig 10406 bp, 5 predicted proteins | sample C_130625_EF_Meta_FD_87317 | JGI IMG/M metagenome (GOLD analysis project Ga0114959, IMG submission 87317) | Freshwater microbial communities from Lake Croche, Canada to study carbon cycling - C_130625_EF_MetaG | ecosystem: Environmental > Aquatic > Freshwater > Lake | place: Lake Croche, Canada...
GCTATAGATGTCGCCATACGTTTCGTCGCCGCGAGGCAGGTTCTCATAAGGATGGGGTTTGACCGCGCGTACGTGACCAGATGGGTAGGCGGGCTCGGGCTCGAGCACGATTGAATCTTCATCAACACCCACGACATCGGCATCGGGGTCTTCAACATCGCGGCGGCGCCCGGGCAGCGCAAGAAGAATCAACGCGGCCAGCACCAAGCCTTCAAACCATAGCCAGCGGTGACGCGGCTCTTGATCAAACCAAACCCGAAGCAATCCCTTATTGGAAGTCAGCGTGAAGCTCTGGCGCCATTGCAGTTCGGCGTCGGCAACCGGGGCCAAATCATTGCCGTCAAGCGTTGCGTGCCACGACGGGTCGATTCGCTCGGCCAAAAGTAAAGCTGCAGGCGATGGTGTCTTGGGCGGCAGATTGCCCTCGACATGGGTTGCGCCATCGAGGCTGCCGGCCGCCAGCGCAACAACAGGTGGATTCGGGCCAGCAACTCGAACGCGAGAACTGTCGGCGTCTAGGCGCCAGAGTGTGTCTCCTTCGGCGCTACTGATGCGGCGCAGACCGGGCTCTGAATCCAAAACTGACGTGAGTTCTTCATCAGGATGAGCCAGAACTACAAATCGCACGCCGTAGCGACCAAGCCCATCAATCTCGCCACCACCCCGACCGGCCATGAGGTCAGCTACCAGTGAGTCGAGTTGATCGAAGGCCTCTGAGGGTGGGCCAGTTTCGGCATCTCCGATGCGCGGACCTTCACCATTAATCAACGCGTATTCGATTCCGCGGCTACTGGGCGTGAATACCAGTGATCGTGGACGATCTGGCCCTTGAGTTTCGGCCGCCACGAACGCCGGCACGACCGTGCCGTCAGAGCGTTGCACCGTTGAACCCACGCCCTGCCACACAAACCACGAGGCGCAAAGTACCGGAGCGGCCACGGCGGCAACGACAGCGGCAACCGCGGCCGGTTGGCGCCAACTGAAGCTGTTACCTGAAAGGCGGCCGGTGAGGCCATCTGCGGCAGCAGCGCCGGCCACGATCAGGCCCAAGCCAATAACCACCGTGGCTGGTCCGGGCCAGGTGTACACGGTTTGGGTTTCAGACGGTGGCCGTACCTGAACCAAGGTCTGCACGATTCCGATGGCTAACCCGACCACCGCGAACAACAGGGCCACACTCGCCAGCGGTCGCGAAACAGATCGCACAAGTCCGCCTGCCGCCAAGGCCAAGAGTCCGATGGTCAACCACACCGGAACAGTCCCAGGGCCTCCGGGATTGAGCAAGGCCACTTGCCACGGGGCTAGATCAGGATCAACCGGACCAGGCAAGCCGGCTTGCAGAAGCCAACGCGAGGGGTGAATGAGCAGATCGAGTGACCAGGGCATCAGCAACACGAGGGGAGCAAGAATGAATGCACCGAACCGCAGCAGAACGTCGCGACGTTTGAACTGCACCGGTACCAGAGCAAGTGCGTGAGACGCGCTTTCGGGATCGGTCAGATGGTGGCGCGGGTGGCGAATTTCATCCCACGTTGGGTCAACCAAGCCCGCCGGATCAACACCGTCATCGGCCAAGGCCGGAACTCCGCGTGCCCACACAATCGCGATCACTGACAACACCAGCGACACCGGCCAGATCACCGGAACAAAAGCAGTGATAACAGCCAACAGCAGGGCTGCGCCCCACGCTGCCCGCCACGACACAGGAACCCGCAATGCGGCTCGAATCAGCGCCGGAAGTAGCACCAAGAACACTGCGGTGCCAAGGCGCCCGGTCGAAACCGCCGCGATTGAGGCAGGCAACAACGCGTAAGCCGCGGCTGCAATCACGCGCACGAGTTGACTATCGACCACCCGACGCAGCGACAGATACATCACGATGCCGGCTAGTGGAATGGCCAACATCAGCACCACATCGACAGCCCGCGGGGCATTTCCTAGGAAGAACGTACTCACCGCTGCGAGCACCATCAGGTAGGGCGGCGCGGCCGCAGCTGAACCTGACGCCACCTCATGCCACCCCTGGGCGTAGGTGCTCCAAAGATCACCGAAGCCCGGCGGCGCCGGCAGTAACGCACCGCCTTGCAGCAAGCCCGAACCAAACCATGTGCGAACCGATAGCAACGAAATCAGAGCCAGCAGAACGGTCAAAAGCAGAGCTGGCCGGCGAACCAAAACCGACCAGCGGCCCCCACTTTCATCAAAGTCGGCATCGAAGGCTTCATCTTCAGAGGGTCCGGCGGTGGCGACACTGGTTGACTGCACATCGGTTGCCGCAGTACCCGCTACCCAGCCCACCAAACTCTCGGCACCGTGACGCGCCTGAGTGCTTAAGCGCGGTCGCAAACTCGCTAGGTCGCGCTGACTCAGTTCGCGAGTTGACGACACTCGGCGGCGCGACGCTGCGATTCGACCTGGGTGTGTCACCAGCGAACCCAAAGCAGAAAACTCCGCGGCGGCCTCTTCAGGTGCCTTGGCGAGCAGCAGCCCGAGTCCGCGGACGATTGAGCCAATGGCTAGTCGCAGGAAGATGAACGGAGTCGCGATGGCTGAGGAATGCGATAGCAGCACGTGCATCGCCGATTCGCGATCGGCCCGAGCGGCGCTGTCTACCGCGGCCAGCGAGCGACGGCCGTGGATTCCGGCTTCGGCGTGGTGCACCACAGCGTCAGTAACAACAAGTACTCGATAACCGGCTTCATTGATGCGCCAGCACAGATCAAGGTCGTCGCGGAACATCGACAGATTCGGATCGAAACCACCCACGGCGTCGTAAACGTCGCGTCGAACCAACATTCCGGCGCTGCCCACTGAGAGCACGTCACGCACACCGTCGTGCTGACCCTGATCGTGCTCGCCCTTTTCCAGCCCGGTGTACCGACGGCCTGAACCTGAGATTGTGACGCCGGTTTCCAGCAATAGTCGCCGATCGTGCCAGCCCAAAACTTTTGGTCCGAGAACTGCGGCCGTTGTGGCTGCATCGCTGGCATCGAGCAGTTGCTGCAGTGCCGCTGGGTCGGGGGCGCAATCGTCGTGCAGTATCCACACCCATTGAATTGCCGGCTCGACGTTCGGTGATGACACCTCACGGGTTTCGTCAGTTACGTCGTCGGCGCCGTCATCGTCTGTCTCGAAGTAATAGGGGTTGCCATGGCGCGCGGCCTCAGCTGCTCGCTTTTGACGTTCGAAGTTCACAGCGTCGAACGGCGCAATTTCGTCTGCGTGAGCAATTGCAGCGTTTACCGCGGCCCCGAATCCAAGATCTGGGGCGGCAAGTAGCACGTGCTGATGGCCCAGCCACTCGGTCACCAGGTCGTGACTGCCGTCGGTGCTTCCGGTATCAATAGCCACGATCAAATCTGGAGCCCGCTCGAGGCGGTCAATCGTGGCAATCGCTGGCGGCAGCCAGCGGCTACCTTCATGAGTGACGATGATCGCCAACACATGGTGGTTGCGACGATCGATCTCGATGACGGGTTTGTCATCGTCAAAAACCAGATCGCCGTACCGATCGACTAGTTCGACGACAGACTCTCGCTCGTCGTCGTACATGTCGACGCTCGGCGCTTGCGGGAGCTCAACGGCCTGCGGCTCGGGCTCAAACTGGTCGGTCATCGGGTATGACTCTACGCGCTAGTTTTGGCAAACCCTGATCTCTGCCCCCAAGACCCGCTCGTCACATCTGCAACACGAGCACCATGAGGTGGCCGAGAATGACTAGAAAATGACTAGACAGCAGCCTTCTTGAGTCGGCGGCGCTCGCGTTCACTCAGGCCGCCCCAAATGCCAAACCGCTCATCGTTGGCGAGCGCGTATTCGAGACAGTCGCCTCGAACGTCGCAGGAAAGACAGACTCGCTTGGCCTCGCGCGTGCTTCCACCCTTTTCGGGGAAGAACGCCTCAGGATCAGTTTGAGCGCACAGAGCACGCTCTTGCCAACCCATCTCTTCGTCGAACTCTTCGCTATCTAGTGCCAGTCGAATGAGCTCAGCCACGTCGGTAGTCCTCCTAAACGCATTTCTTGGACACAAACAAAAACCTTGGAAAACAAACAAAATCTGTGGGAAAACAAATAACAACGAGTGAATTACACTGGTGTTACTTGCCCCGCGTCAAGCCGAGTTGGCGGATAAAGAGCAATGCGTGGGTTATTTGTCCGTTTTGAAGTAAAAAAAACATGGCGTGTTGCTTTCTGCCATGATTTGCAACGTGTCATTTCTCAACGAAACACCAGCCCAATCCCTTCAGGGCCCAAAGATCACGGCGATGGCCGGTGGTATCGGTGGAGCGCGATTTCTTCGCGGCCTTCTTGATCAACTTGCCCAGCGGTTTCCCGATGGTCAGGGAGGTACGTCTGCTGACCTGACCGTCATTGGCAACACCGGCGATGACATTTGGCTTTTCGGCGTGAAGATCTGCCCCGATCTAGACACGGTCATGTACACCCTGGGCAAAGGCATCAACGAAGAGCAGGGCTGGGGACGCATCGATGAATCGTTCGTGGTCAAGTCTGAGCTGCTTGAGTACGGCGCCACCCCTGACTGGTTCGGTTTAGGTGATCGCGACCTGGCCACACATCTGCTGCGCACCCAACTACTCACCTCGGGCGTGCCACTGTCGCAAGTAACCACCCGGCTATGCCAGCGATGGAACCCCGGAGTTCGACTCATTCCGATGAGCGACCAGCGTGTTGAAACGCACGTGGTCATCGACGATCCCTCTGGTGAGAAGACATCAAGTGGAGAGGCGGCGCGCACCGCTATTCACTTCCAGGAATGGTGGATTCGGCATCGGGCCTCGCTACCGGCACACGAAATAGTTCTCGTTGGCCGCGACGAGGCACTGCCGGCTCCCGGGGTGATTGACGCGATCACAAACGCCGACATCATCGTTCTTCCGCCATCGAACCCGGTGGTGTCGATCGGCACCATCTTGTCGATCGCCGGAATTCGCGAGGCGGTAGCAAATGCAGCAGCCCCCGTGGTGGGGGTGTCGCCGATCATTGGCCAAACACCGGTGCGCGGAATGGCCGACGCGTGCCTGACGGCGATCGGAGTTCAGACCTCGCCAGTGGCCGTCGCCGAGCACTACGGCCCACGATCAAACGGCGGCATCCTTGACGGCTGGCTAGTCGATACCTCTGATGCCGACTGTGTTGAACAAATCCAAAGCCTGGGCATTACAACCCGCGCAGTACCGCTGTACATGACTGATTTGCAGGCCACCTCGACAATGGCCAGCGATCTTCTTGACCTAGCTGAAGGAACCAGCCGATGAGCCTGCAGATTGTTGCCCTACAAGTTGTTGCCCTACAAGGCCTTCCCGAATTCGACGAAAGCACCGACCTCGCGGCCGTGATTACCGGGGCATTACCCACCGCCATCTGGCCCGACGGCACCTCGGGTCTGGCCAAGGGCGACATCGTTGTGGTCACCAGCAAGATCGTCAGCAAAGTCGAAGGCCGCATGATTGATGCGCCCGACCGCGAACAGGCGATCACCGACGAGGCTGTGCGCACGGTGGCATCCCGAGCCGGCACGCGCATCGTGCAAACCCGACACGGGCTGATCTTGGCTGCGGCCGGAGTTGATGCAAGTAACGTTCCGACCGGCCGAATCGCGCTTCTTCCCGTTGATCCCGACGAATCGGCTGCGCGACTTCGCGACCGACTCAGCGCAAATCTCGGCGTAACAGAAATCGCTGTCGTTATCACCGACACGTCGGGCCGACCGTGGCGCGAAGGCCTGACCGATATTGCAATCGGGGCTGCCGGACTGCAAGTACTTGACGACCATCGCGGACTCACCGACACCTCCGGCCACACTCTGGAAATGACGGTAACCGCCATTGCCGACGAAGTCGCCGCCGCCGCAGATCTGGTGAAAGGCAAACTGAGTGGAGCCCCGGTTGCGGTGGTGCGCGGACTTGCCCAGCACGTTGCACCTACCGAAGCCAACGCCACTGATCTTGTTCGTGACCCGGCCAATGATTTGTTCTCGCTTGGTACCGCCGAGGCCATTGCGCTCGGACGCAGTGCCGCTGTGCGTGACCGTCGTACGGTGCGAGAGTTCACAACCGAGCCGGTGCCACGCGAATTATTGGTTGGCGCCGTGGCTGATGCGATTACAGCTCCGGCTCCACATCACACGACGCCGTGGCGGTTCATGGTGCTTGAACAAGAACCGGTGCGAGCGAGGTTGCTCGACGCGATGCGCGATCGTTGGGCGCACGACTTGCGCACCAACGATGGCTTTTCAGATGAGCAGATCGAACGCCGGTTACGTCGGGGTAACGTGCTGCGAGCGGCACCGATCATCATCTTGCCCTTCCTCGAACTTGACGGGGCTGCGCATGGGTACCCCGACCCGCAACGGGCATTAAATGAACGTGACTTGTTTCTTGTATCGGGCGGGGCAGCCGTTGAAAACCTCCTGATCGCGCTGACCTCGGCCGGTTTGGGATCTGCGTGGGTGTCGTCGACCATGTTCTGCGCAGATCTGGTGCAACAGGTACTTCAATTGCCGCCGAGCATGGCTCCGTTGGGGGCGATCGCAGTTGGTTATCCCGCCGCTGCACCTCGTGATCGCGAGCCACGAACGGTCGACCAGTTCATTCTCGAACCGCCCAATTAACGATTGGCTCCCACCGTGGCGCCGTCGGCCAGAATTACGCCGCTCACGATCGCACCGGGCTCAACCATCGCGCCATTACCAATCACACAATTACTGAGCCGGGCGCCCGCACCAACAACTGCGCCGTGCATCACAACCGAACCTTCCACCAGAGCCCCCGAATCAACTCGGGCATTACGCCCTACGCAGCTTCCGGCGGTAAGCACCGCCGATTCATGCACCTGTGCGCCGTCAAGAACGAGCGAGGAACCGGTTCGACCCTCGAGTAACGGTGATGGTGCAACACCGAGCACGAGGTCGCACGAGCCTCGCACGTACGACAGTGGAGTACCCAGATCAAGCCAGTAACCGTCGTCAACAAATGCGAACACCGGTGCCCCCGCACTCAGCAGCCCCGGAAAAATTTCACGCTCGACCGAAACCGGACGCCCTGTCGGAATGGTGTCGATAACCGATCGGCGAAATACGTAACAACCCGCGTTGATCTGATCGGTGACGATCTCTTCAGGAGTCTGTGGCTTTTCCAAAAATGCCAGCACGCGCGAGGACTCATCAGTGGGCACGAGTCCGAACGGCCGAGGGTCAGCCACCCGCGTGAGATACAGCGTCACGTCGGCGTCGGTGTCTAAATGGGTCTGAACCAGAGCAGTCAGATCGACGCCTGACAACACATCGCCGTTGAACACCAGCACCGGATCATTGGGGCCTGATTTCAGTAACGGGGCAACATGCGCGATGGCGCCGCCGGTGCCGAGGGGTTCGTCTTCGGTGGCATAGACCAACTCAACGCCAAGTGCCTCACCAGCTCCGAAGTGATCACGAAACACCTCGGCCCGATACGACGTACCCAGAATTACCCGCGTGACTCCGGCCTCACGTGCCCGGGCGATTTGATGCTCGGTCACCGGAATTCCGGCGACGGGAAGCATCGGTTTAGGGGTGTGCTCGGTGAGTGGGCGTAGCCGGGTTCCTTGGCCGCCCACCAACAACACTGCCTCGGTCATCGCACCACTGTGGCACAGCCGACTACGGTTACGGGGTGACGCCTGGGCGAACGGTTGAGCAACAACGTCGATCGCGGCTGCTCGCTGATGGGCCACAGCCCCTGATCACCTTCTACGACCTTGCCACCGGCGAGCGCGTAGAACTTTCGCACACAACCATCGATAACTGGGTAAACAAGACCGCCGCTCTTATCCTCGACGCCGCCCTTAGCGAGGGCGATGTGATTGCCATCGCACTGCCCACGCACTGGCAGCGGATCATCTGGTGGTTGGCGGCTTGGAAGGTCGGCGCTTGCATCGCCGAAGCACCACCGATTCACCCCGATGCACAGTTACTGGTTTGCTCTACGGATTTACTCGAAACCATGACCGCACGCAATGAACACTCAGTCGAGATCGTGGCCTGCAGCCTGCGCCCGCTTGGCCTACCCGCTGATATTGCGCTTCCGGCCAACGTCGCCGACTACGCAATCGACGTACGACGATTTCCGGATCAACTGAGTACCTCGTTGCCAGACTCGCATTCATTGGCATTAAGCACCGAGAAAGGCACGTGGTCTCAAGATGACGTGATCGCGAATAGCCCCAAGCTGGCTGAGTCAACGCGAATTTTGGTTACTGATGACAGCGATACTCCTGAACAAGCGCACCTGCTTGCCGCCACTTTGTCATCGCCTCACTCATCGATAGTGCTCGTCAATTCAGCGATGCACCACGACAACGCTGCTGCCCAATTAGACGCAATCGTCGCGGCCGAGCAGGTTACGCAACGGGCGTAACGCTCCAAATCCACTGCGACGGAAGTGACATGCGCGAGCGAAAACGTGCACCGCTCAGAGTCACTTGGGCTCCCGTCGACGAGGTGGCCGTAATTTCGCGGGCAGTTCCTGAGGTAAGGCGCTTCGTGACGGTCACCGACACCACGTCTGGAAGACCAAAGGCCGCCGCAACCTGCCCCTGAGTTCGTGTGCGTGGTCGCCAACGAGCAAACGATGGGCTGTTACGCGAATCCAGACTCCAATGGTCGTCAACCGATCGCGCCCACGCAAGGGGTGGGTCACCCCACACGTCTTCATTGTTCTGGGTTCGGCCACCGGTGGAATCGGTGTAGAAGGCCTCGATCACCTGACCCTTATACACAATCGCCTGTCCGGTTGATCGACTCGCGAAAGTCGTGTCGACCGCATGCCGCCAAGCCGCAGAGTACGAACCCTCATCGGTCTTCACCCAACCCAAGAACGTCTGATCGTAGAAGGGTCCACCCCCATCGTCAGAATGACAGAGGCACGATGTGCGAAGTCCGTGCTTCCACTGCGCATAGGCGTACGAGCGCGAGGCGAGAATCTGAGCGCGCAGCGCTTGAATTGGCCACGCGGCATCAACTTCGGCGATTCCGTACAAGTACTCATCGTGAAGTCGCACGTTGTTGATCACCATCAATCCCACGCCGCCATAAGACGATCGACCGATCGGCCGAATGTCGATACTTCCGAAGCGATAGCGGTGCTGCTTGTCACCAAATGACTCACCCGGCCCGGCAACGTTCATCAACGTTGGGGTTGCACCCAGACCACTTGACGATGCGGCACGAGTACCGGCCCAGGTCACGTGAACGCTGGGGGCGCGACCGACAACAACTCCAACACCGGCATGGGTGCGAGTAACCACAACAACGCCCGCACGCCAAGTGAAGACGAAACGATCCATCGCGTCGCCCACCACAGTTGGGCCACCCGCCAGCGCTACCTTGACCCTGCCAACCGCCGGGCCAGTGGGATCCATCTGCTCCGCGCGCATCGACACCGCAGGCACCCGATCGTGCAAGGCGACGGCTAGTTCCATTGAATCGGTGATGGGAGTGACCGTGGTTGATGTGAAGTAGTGCGAAACGATCTGCTCACCTGTTCGACCTTCGCGAGCTTGACCATAAGCGCCGGCCTGCGAGAGCCCGATTCCGTGACCCCAGCCGCTGCCCTGAACCACGAATGAACTTGGAATCACCGGGGTCGGCGCCGACGCACCTCGCTTGCCGATGCCGCCCATGGCGCGCAACCCAAACCCCAACGGGGGCGGAGGGCGCAGGGCCATGGTCTTCGATAGCGAGATCAGTGCGCCGTCGGACAATACCCAGGCTGGCAACGCAGCGCCCACCTGATTTACCTCGGTGCGCTGCGCAAGCCAGGTAAGAACACTTGACGGCACTGCTTGCGTGGCTATTTCGAGCACGGGCCGACCAGCGCAAGCCGCGAACGAGGCCTCAACAAGCGACCCGCTTGCCGCCAGTACAACTCGATCGCCGGCCGAAGTCGACGCCGGAGCGAGAGCCAGAGATAGGGCCGCCGGATCGTCATTCCAAACGCGTACGGCCCCCAGACCTCGAAGCAAACGATCCGAAACAATCGGAGCCGCAGCCACAACGGCGCCACCGGTAATGCGACGTTCTGAGATAACGCGTTGGGTGGCCAAGGGGACAAGTCGTGGCGTAACAACGAGCAGTGGACGACCCGTGCGGGCCGCTGCAGCAGCAGCCAACGCCGACGCCGATTCACGCTGACCAGGAACGAAGTACACGGCACCGTGCGAACCTGCAACGCCCATCAGTCGAGCCACGTTTGCAGCCGTGGTGGCGAGATCGATTCCACTCACCCGCGTGACCGAAATTCCTGCCGCACGCAATTGCACTTCAACCGTGGCACGCACATTGGCGGTAGGTGACACCAGGATCACCGAGGTGACCTGCCGAGCTTTGAGATCAGTGAGCACCGCTGCC
>Ga0114959_10004698_pt1 | contig 10398 bp, 8 predicted proteins | sample C_130625_EF_Meta_FD_87317 | JGI IMG/M metagenome (GOLD analysis project Ga0114959, IMG submission 87317) | Freshwater microbial communities from Lake Croche, Canada to study carbon cycling - C_130625_EF_MetaG | ecosystem: Environmental > Aquatic > Freshwater > Lake | place: Lake Croche, Canada...
AGTTGCAATTGATTCACCTTCCTTAATTGTTTCTCCCAAACCCATTTTTAATGCCCTAACGATGTAACCGGCTTGTGGAGCTCTCATAAAATATTGCCCTCGGCGAACGTCCACATTGGTGATCTTATTTTGTAATTGTGATAACTCATACTCGCCTGCCGCCAAGGAAGAAAATGCTGAACTTCGGTCGGATTGTGCTTTGGCAATTTTCTCGGCATATTCCGCATCAATCGAACTTAATTCGATGCGTGCATTAATTAATTCCTGTCTCGAAATGGCCAATTTATTTTGATTAGAAACCAATTTTGCCCTCACTTCCTGCAATTTCAATCTTCTCGATTCAACTTCGCTCAAAGATAATAAACCGCCATTATTATATTGATCTTCGCCACGGTCATTACGAGTTTTGGCAATATTTACTTGCACCTGTTCCGCCAAAACATCGGTGCTATCCGCAGTGACTTTGGCGTACCCTTGCTTTACTTTATTGCGGGCTTTTTGAAGACTAAATTTATTATTCTCTTCTAGAGCAACTATTTGATTATCAAGTGATTGAATCTTTAATTGGTAGCTTTTGATGGCATCTTGTTTGGCTAATAGTTGTTCCTGTAAACGCTGCGGGTATCTTGGGTCGAAATACTCATCTTTCATCTCAGAAATAACCATCAGCGTATCACCTTTCTTAACCAAATCGCCTTCACGCACGAGCCATTTTTCAATTTTTCCTGAAATAATGTTCTGAATATTTTGAGGTCTATCTTTTGGCGTAAAGGCAGAGACTTCTCCTTTTCCATTGACGTTTTGTTGCCAAGGCAAAAATAAAGTTGCCAGTAAAATAAAAAGAATTGCCAATACCCACCGAGTTAAAATTACGGCAGAGCGGGGCGTTTGCAAGGTTTTAAGTGAATACAAATCAAAATTTGCGTTGATTTGTTTTGAAACACTTTTATTTGATATATTTAGCATAATAAAATAATTATGATTTATAAATAATAAATTATGAGTTATACATTATGAGTTTTGACGAAGCTAAATTACAGAAATCATTTTCTGCTAACATTTATAATTCATAATCGCTACGACCAACCGTTTATAATTCACAATTAATCTACAACATCCTGAAAATTTGGGTTTTTAATTAATTCTTTATAGTTGCTATCCAACACAATTAGGCCTTCATTTAAGACAATCACCCGGTCGCAAGCAGCCATGATCATCGGGTCGTTTGAAATGGTAAGGAGTGTCCATGGGTTTGATTTATCGGTTAAAAAAGCAATGGCACTCATGCGTTCGGATTTATGCAATTCTCGATAAATATCATTAATCATCAATAATTTTGGTTTCTCGACTACACAACGTGCAACCGAAATTTTGGCGACAAAACTTTCGGAAAATCGTTTCCCGCCTGCAATCATTTGGGTAGTCATTCCGTCTTCGAGTTCGCCAATATTTTCATTCATGCGGAGGTTCTTCAAGGCCCATTGTACATCCGAAAGCGTAATTCCTGCCCGACCCATCACGATATTTTCCAACATTGTTCCATCAAAAATCAAATCAGTTGCCAAGTTTCTTTCAATAGCATCTCGAATTGAATCTAATTGTATATCCTTGATTGATAAGTCGTTATAAGAAATTGCGCCTTGAAAGTCCGTAAAAATTCCAGAGAGAATTTTCAATAATGTTTCTTTGCCCGAGCCATTTGTTCCCGTAATACAAACACTTTCATTGGGTTTTACCTCAAGGTTCAAATTATTCAAAACATTTTTACCTCCATCGGCGTACCGATAGCTCAAATTCTGTATTTTAATGTCTAATCCATGGTTTTCTTCGTGAAAATTAATGGCTAAACCGGTTTGTCTTTCAAGCGGTAAATCCGTAACATGCCCCATTTTTTCTACAGCAGTTAACAAATCAAAGACGGTTTCGGTACCAGAAATAAGTTTTTCTACTGAGTTAACCACCAAAACAATGATAATTTCGGAAGCCACAAATTGCCCTAAAGAAATCTGACGGTCGATGACCAAGCTTGTTCCCAAAATCAACAACAAACCAGTGATGAAAGCTTTGAAAAAGACGGCATTTCCGTAGAGATTTACTAAAACTTTATAGTGTTTTTCCCGATATTTTAAATAATTGTTTACCAGATAATCCATTTTTTGCATCGGCATCTGGGTCGAACCTGCGGATTTGAAAGCGTATAAAGTTCTGGCAATATCTTCTAGCCATTGCGCTACTTTGTATTTATATTTTGATTCTGATAAACTCGTTTCCATGCCTCTTGGCGCATTGTAAGATATTACAATTGAAACAATTCCTATGGTCAAAAGCCCAAATGCTATGAAATACGGATGGTAGAGCGATAAGAGGAGAATTCCGAAAATTATTTGAATAACAGCGCCTGTTAAATCAATTAGTACCTTTGGAAGGGCTTTCTGAATATTAACAATATCGAAAAAACGGTTCATTAATTCAGGAGCATAAGAACCCAAAAGGGCTTCAGATTTCACCCGTGGAATTCTATAAGTGAACTCAAAAGCCGCTTTCGTAAAAACCCTTCTTTGCAGGATTTCCACCAAGGTCAATTGATAAATCTGCATGATACCGGATATTATCACGCCTACAATCACTACACCGATTAAAACATAGACCGAACTAAACGCTAAACCGCCCGAAACCAAACCGATAATTGCCTGAATTCCTAGCGGTAATGTTAAACTGATGGTCCCAATTACGATGGCATAAAGGTAGATATAGCCAATGTCTTTTCGCTCTGGTTTGAGCATCCTGAAGAGTCGTTTCAAAGGACTTAAATGTTTGGCTTCGCTGGTCGGGTTAATATTTTCGAGTGGATACACGGTCAGAAATCTAATTTTACCATTCAGAGACGTCTCAGGATTGTGATTCATTAAATGGGGTCTAAAATCAGTATTATCTGAGATTTCTTCAACGGTATTCTGCTGTTTTATTTGATAAAAAAATGGTTTTTTGTCCTTTAACTGATGTCCCGCAAGAATGACAGATTCATCCTGAAAAAATAAAATGGGATGTTCAGCATCTTTGAGTAATTGCTGAAATTTTTCTTTTGAAATGTAATTTTCGACTAAGAGAAAGTTCTGTTTACGGGCAGTTTGAATTAAATCGCTAATAAACATATTGAGTTCCTCGCCAGAATAAGTTTTTACGCCTGTGAAAGCACTATTTTGCGTGAAATTATCAAATTTGTTTCCGTAAAACTCGGTTAGTTTCCTGACAGTAAGGCTTAACTGAGTGGATTGCATGGTTTAGGGGATAAGTTTTGATTAAGTTTAAATTTGACGCTAAGTTAACACTTTAACAAATATTCTTTTTAACTCAAGCAAATTAAATAAAGATTAAAATTTCTTGATTAAATTATTTTTAAAACCCAATATTTAATCATTTCAAATTTAAACTTTCAATGTTTGTGCGTAAATTTATATTTTAATGCGTGCCTGCCCGAACGATACAATTCAGAAACAAAACAATTCAAATGCTTCGACGACTTTTGATAAAGGTTACATTGCTCTTTTTTTCCCTCAACACCTTTCCTTCACAGGCTTTTAGTGGTGAGCTTGTGGATTCTCTTTCTGTGAAAAACATTATTGAAAAAGCGATTGAAGCTGCTCCATCACACGATAAATCTCAAACAAATTATACGGCAGAAACCTTTATTCAAAATTCCGGTAAGTGGACCAGGGTTCCCAATATCTGGAAACCTCCCTTGGTAAAAGAAGGAATAGAAGAGGGACTGACCTACCAATCAGAATCTTTTGCAAAGTTTTTGGTCAATGATTCAAATGATTATCAGTTTGATTATCAAGCTATTAGAAATAATTATCATGCTGAGGTGCGTCCAGATAAATTAGTAAATCCCAATTTTTATAAAGCTATTTTAGGCACGGGTGCTATTTCTCCCCTATCTCCTCAAGCATTCAATTACTATGACTTTTCGTTGGAGAAATCAGTGAATTTAGAAGGCGTAAAAATATATCAAATCAGGGTTATTCCAAAAAATAACAACGATGAAAAGGTTTTTAATGGAATCATTTCCTTGACAGCTGATGATTATTCGATTCAACAAATAAATCTTTCAGTAAAGCATTATTCGATTAATTATCAGATAGTTATAGATTATAAATCGCAGCTAAATTTATGGTTGCCAGAAAAATATAATATCAAAATTTCGGGTAGTTTAATGGGATTTTTTGGTGAATATCAATATTTAGCCAAAATTTGGAATTATCAAACCATCAATCCACACGAGGCCACAAAATTGATACGACCTTCGGAAAGTGAATTTCATGAAGTTGTGAATGTTCAAGAAAGAAATTTTGAAGTCCAGCAATTCAAACAAGTAATATCGGCATTGGGTGTAAATCTCAGAAATCAATGGAGTGACGCCAATATTGCGTCGGGTTTAAACCGGTATGATAAAGTAAATGTTACTTCCGAGGCTAACAGTCGGGACAATTTTTATTGGAACGAAGTGAAACCCGAACCTATTTTTCAAGTATTTACCCCAGATTTGCCTATTTCCAGTAGCCAAAAAAATGCGTTGCCCCCTCAACCAGACGAGTTTGCTAATTTTCGACAAGTTAATCAGAAATTCGAATTCAAAAGTATTCTGTTTAGTCAGGCGGTTTATTGGGGAAACACCGTTAATGGGTATTATGCCAACGAAGGCTATATTAAAGCGCCCATTTTTGATTTTAATTACAATACCGTTGAAGGGTACGTGATGAATACAGGGTTCGTTTACAGACATCGTCGAAATAGGTACGATTGGTGGGAGATTGACCCCACTGTGCGATACTCGTTTACGCAAAAACGCTATATGGGTATGACCAAAATCCGGTGGAAAACCCAGAAAGAAGATGTAATTTTAGCGGGAGGCAAATTTGTTTCACAGTATAATCTTGACACGCCCATTGGCTACGACTTAAACTCCCTTTCAACCCTACTACTGAAAAAAAATTTCGTCAAAATCTATGAAAAAGAATTTGTCAGCATCAATTTCAACGACCGATTTTCCAATACTTTTGGCATAAGAACCTCTTTGGAATGGGCACGGAGATATCCATTGCAAAATACCATGACTCATTCTTGGATTGACTTTGGCAACACCGACTATATTCCTAATTTCCCTAGAAATCAAGAAATAGGTGCGACTGAATTTAAAGCAAATGATATTTTTTTAGCAAGTTTTCAAATGAATTATCGTCCGTTTTTGAAGAAACAATATCGGAACAATATTCGCTCGGTTGATTTTGCTTCATCGCCCTTAATTACGTTCAAATATCGGGGAGCAATTCCAAATGTATTTGGTTCTCAGATGGATTTTGGTATCATTGAATTGGGCATTACCCACAATTTTCCTTTGAGCCTAAATGCCAATTTCAACTACATCGCACAGGCTGGAACGTTCATCAATGCCAAGAATATGACTTTCGCTGATTTCAAACACTTTAATGGAAATAATAACATGATTTCCATCGGGAATACCTTCACGTCGCATCGTTTGGTGGGTTTTTACGATAATTATGTCTGGGGAGCAAGCAAAAAAATAATTGACCAATATTTTTATTCCACCAATGGTTCATACATTGACGTCATGACAATGGTGGGCCTAAGGAAATTTGCTTTAACACAATTATATCCCATCCGGCGTTTGGGGATCAGAGAAGAATTTTTTGCTAATTATTTGTACACGGCAAAAAACAATGTGCATAACATTGAATTTGGTTACGGGATTGACGGTGTTGCTCGGATTTTGCGAGTAGAGGCAGTTTTTAATTATAATAACCTTGGAATTCCTAAGGCGAATATTGGTTTGGTAAATACGCAATTTGCCATTCGTTTGTCCTTGAACTCACGGTTGCGTGGAGGCGTTATACCCGAGTGGTGAGCTTAATATTTAAACATTTCTTCCAAGGTTCTACATACTTGTTCGCAAGCAATACCTTCAAGAATTCCTACTTTTTTTATGAGTTTTGAGTCTTTATCAACCGCTCGCATTTGGTCTAAGGCAATTTGGCCATCTTGTCCAGCGAATTCACAGTTGACTCTTGTTTGGAATGATTTTCGGGTATGAGTAAGAGGAGCCAATAATACAGTTTTAAGATATTTATTGGTATCGTCAGGTGAAATTATTAAACATGGACGAGCCTTATAAATCGCACTTCCTTTCTTGGGTAAAGTCTTACGAGCCAAACCTCAAATCTATTTACAACCATCTTTTTGTTTTTTACCAAGTCCAATCAACATCATCAAAAGTGTTTTTCATTCCTTCAAATAGATCAAATTCAGGTTCATCACCCTTGACAATTCCTTGTTTGAAAGTTTCATCCCAACCTTCACGTGCTTACTTTTTAGTGGAGCGCAGCATGATTGAATCTCCCAAAACTTCCATTTCAACTTCATCTGTGATACCACATTGTGTGAACATCGTTTTAGGAATCAACCCGTCGTTTGAATTCCCGATTTTTCTGAGAGTTTGTACCATAGTTTTAAAATTTACTTATGTATTAACATTTATGGTAAATTTGAAGATATTCTGATTCTTTTTTCAAATAAAGGAAAGAAAAAGACTAAATATTTTTTACTTTTATCACACAAATTAATAAAAGTTAAATAAACAACCATAAATACAAATCTGACAATTTAATGGCAAAATATAATCTTACCGTAAACGGAAAAAAATATAATGTTGACGCAGATTCTGACACACCACTTTTGTGGGTGATTCGTGACTACGTTGGCTTGAAAGGCACAAAATTTGGTTGTGGAATGGCGCTTTGTGGTGCTTGCACGGTGCATCTCGATGGACAGCCGATTCGGTCTTGTTCAACGCCCGTTTCAACGTTGAAATCAACCAACAAAATCACAACTATTGAAGGAATTTCTGCCAACACCGACCATGCCGTTCAAAAAGCTTGGATTGAAGCACAAGTTCCCCAGTGTGGCTATTGTCAATCGGGGCAAATTATGTCGGCAGTGGCATTATTAAAAGAAAAATCAAGTCCAACGGATGAAGATATTGACACCGCAATGTCGGGAAACATTTGTCGTTGTGGCACATACCCACGCATTCGCCAAGCCATTCATAGGGCTTCGGAGATGATGAAAGAAGGGGGGAATTCTACTGGAAAATAGTTTTTTAAACAACAAAATCATGGAAACACAAGAGAGAGATAAACTAAAAGGAATTGCTCTGTTACGTTATATGATCGAGAATAAGAAAAAAATGGAGGCAGAAGCCATTGCAGATTATAAAAATAATGAAAAATTGCAAACGGTTGTAAGAGAATTGCGTGCAAGTAATCAACGCAAAAAATTATTAAGACAATAGATTAATGGAGTAACTCACATTAGAAGATGCTTATCAATTTAGATTCATTGGTGAAAAAAATAATAGGTATTTTTTTGATACAGATTGGGACATATCTTATGAAGTAAAGTTTGTTCCTTCGGGTTATTTGCGGGAATTAAATCCCTTTTATGCAGATTTTACGCATCAATTTGCTTTTTTTCCGCTTGAAAATAATACGGGTAAAAATCCACCATTAGACAAAAAAGTAGCTTTAACCATTGCGTTGATATTCAACGATTTCTTCCCTGAAAACAAAAATATTGTGGTGTATATCTGTGATTCTTCTGATAGTAAGCCGGCGGTTCGTTTTCGGAAATTGAATACATGGTTCAATTTTTTAAAAGGAATTTCTTTTCTGAAAATGGATATGAGTGTTGAAGACAAGCAAAAAGGTACTATTTACACTTCACTGATTATGAGAGCCGATAATCCGTATTTGGATAAAGTGATGATTGAGTTTAAGAATATTATTTTAAAAGCTCAAGAAGGCGATAAATGAAAAATTCGATAAATTAATTTAAAGAAAATGATCCAAAATAACTCCCGCAGAGACTTCATAAAAGCCAGTTCAATCTTGGCTATTGGTTTTTCATTGCCTTCATTTGGCAATTCAAAAACCATTGTCCATAAAATTGACACAACTAATGTCAATACTTTAGGGCTTGAATTAAACCCGTACATTTTGATAAATGATGCGGGGAAAGTTACCCTTCTGAACGCCCGTCCCGATATGGGACAAGGCACTTATCAAGCCCTGCCAATGCTTTTGGCGGAGGAATTGGAAGTTAGCCTCGACCAAGTAGAAATCCGAAATACGGATGGACAGGGCAAATACGGATCGCAATCATCGGGCGGTTCATCGTCCGTGAATTCTCGTTGGATTCCCATGCGTACTGCGGGGGCAGCCGTGCGAGAAATGTTGATTTCAGCCGCCGCCACCAAATGGCAAGTGCCTGTAAGTGAATGCTTTGCGGAAAATGCAAAGGTTATTCATAAACCAACGAACAGCGTTTTTACTTACGGTGAGTTAGTGGCTGAAGCTTCAAAATTGGAAGTTCCCAAAACACCAAAACTCAAAGATCCCAAGGATTTTAAGCTATTAGGGAAATCAGTCCCACGCCCAGAAATTCCTTCCAAAGTAAACGGAACCGCTGTTTTTGGGATTGATGGGGATGTCCCTGGCATGTTATACGCCAGCATCCAACATTCACCGACGATTCACGGAAAAGTGTTGAGTTATGACGGGGAGGAAGCAATGAAAGTGAAGGGCGTAAAATTTGTCTTAAAGACCGAACGAAAAATGCCCCACAAAACCGTTGAGGCAGTGGCAGTAGTGGCGGATAATTATTGGGCAGCCCTCAAAGGACGAAAAGCTTTGAAAATAAAATGGGATGCTGAAGGTTCGGAAAAAATAACAACCGATGCCTATTATCATGACCTCCAAAAATTGTCAAAAACCAAAGGAGAAATATATAAGGACAATACCAAAGGCGATTTCACCAAAGCGTTAGCGGAGGCAAGCCAGAAATTAGAAGGTTATTATCAAACACCATTTGCAGCGCATGCTGCTTTAGAACCGCAAAATGCTACCGTTTGGGTGCAAGGTGATAAAGTAGAATTGTGGGCACCCGTACAAGCACCCGATGGCGTGATGCAAGAAGTAGCACGATATTTAAAAATAAAACCCGAAAATATAAAAGTAAACGTACCGTTTTTGGGCGGTTCGTTTGGAAGAAAAGCTTATTACGATTACGTAATGGAAGCTTTGCATATTTCAAAACAAGTAAATGCGCCAATAAAAGTGATTTGGACACGTGAGGACGACACCACCCAAGGTCCTTTCCGTCCAGGAATGGTATCAGTGATGGAAGGTGGTTTGGATGACAAGGGTGGGGTGGTTGCGCATAATCATAAAATTGTGGGTAGTTCGATTGAACACCAAGTTTTCAAAAATCCGCTGAAAAATGCGCCTGATTCGTGGGCTACCGAAACGGCAAATATCGAAGATAGTCCGTATAATTTTGGGAGTCGCACGATGAGTTTTCATTTGGCCGAAACTGATATTCCAATTTTATGGTGGCGCTCAGTTTATTCTTCGACCACAGCATTTGGACAAGAGAGTTTTATGGACGAATTGGCACACGCTGCCAAAACAGACCCATTGGCTTTTCGTTTGGATATGTTGGCGGATGCTCCAAGATTTAGCAGAGTTTTACAAACCTTAGCCAAGAAGTCTAATTATCACCATAAATTACCCGAAAATCAAGCGATTGGCATTGCTGTTTCTCGTTCGTTTGGGTCAATTGTAGCGCACGCCGTAACGGTTTCAAAGCAAGGAAAGGGCGTGAAAATTGAGAAAGTTGTGTCGGTAATTGACTGTGGAATGACCGTAAACCCTAATAATGTTATCGCTCAAACCGAAGGAAATATTGTGATGGGATTAACGGCGGCCATTAAAAATGATATTACTTTCAAAGATGGCATGGCAGAACAAAGTAATTTTCATCAATACAATCTGATGAGAATCAACGAGATGCCAAAAACCGAGGTGCATATCATTGAAAATCAAGAAGCCCCAAGCGGTGTTGGCGAACCTGGACTTCCACCTATTGCTCCTGCACTTTGCAATGCAATTTTTAATTTAACGGGAAAAAGATTAAGAACTTTGCCTTTTGATATGGATAATATTGTTTAACAAATATTTATTAACCGATAACGTGATTCAAAGTCATGCCATCAGTTTCAAAGCGATTTTATGCGAAAATTATTCGTGTAAAATCGCTTTTTTATCCCCAAAAACAACCGCATGAAAAAAGCCCTCTTATTCTTAATTCTAACCACATTCTTCCTAAAAGTCCAAGCCCAAACCGCCGACCAAATCGTCCAAAAATACCTCCAACAAATGGGTGGAGAAAAAGCTTGGAAGGCCATCAAAACCATCAATTCTTCTGGAATATATAATTATGGAGGCATTGAATTTCCCTTTAAGGCCATTGCCAAATCACCGAATA
>Ga0114959_10004699_pt1 | contig 10395 bp, 10 predicted proteins | sample C_130625_EF_Meta_FD_87317 | JGI IMG/M metagenome (GOLD analysis project Ga0114959, IMG submission 87317) | Freshwater microbial communities from Lake Croche, Canada to study carbon cycling - C_130625_EF_MetaG | ecosystem: Environmental > Aquatic > Freshwater > Lake | place: Lake Croche, Canada...
CAATGAACAGGTCTTTGTGTTACATCTAGCTCTCTTAAATTATTAATAATGATGCTAGATATTCCTTCTATATAACCAACTTCACCAACTCTTTCTAAATCAGATATTTGTAATTTGAGTGAATCAACAAAATCTGTAATATTCATTGCATTTTTACATGTTTCATTTAAAAAGAAATTCAAATTGAAGGATTTATTATGGGAATTAATATTTGTATTAGTAGTTGTATTATATATTCCATTTTTAATTACTTCCATCATCATTTGTTTTAACTCACTATTATCCTTAATAAGCATGGTTATGAGTTCTTTATCAACATTAATAAAAGATTCCTTGCTAGGATTTTCATCTAAGTTATTAAAATTATCGTTTAGACATTTTTTTCTGTGTCTCCATAAACCTGCTCTATCATTAAAATTTTTATCGCAGTTACTGCATAAATAGGGTTTGCTTATTTTTGCTGCTGAATTGTTGTTTTTTATTGCCAAAACGTTGTTTTTATGTTTAATGCTTTTACTATGTGTTTCTAAATTAAATTTTTTATATGTAGAATAGTCACAAATTTTACAGGAAAATATTGGAGCTAGATTTTGCTTAAAATCGTTGTCGTCCGTTGTCATAAATTGACAATATAAAATATTTTTAAATACTTTTTAAAAAAAATTATCGTAACAATTTTAGAATTATTTTTTCTGTGACCTTACCAAAAAATTCAATTATGGTCACAAACCTTCCATTTTTGAGAGACCGTTTTGGCTTTTTCGATTTTTGGACATTTTTTTTGTCCATTTTTGAAATTCCCAAAAAAGTCTTGAGAAAAAACCTTGAAATTTTCCACTTCACCGGTAGTACCTCTTTTTTACCACATTTTCCGATTTTCTCTACATTTTGTAGTATGTCCTCTTTAAGTAGGATAGAAATAATATATATTTTACCTACTTAAAGAACAATATATATATTTTACCTACTTAAAGAACAATATATATATTTTACCTACTTAAAGAACAATGTATATATATTTTACCTACTTAAAGAACAATATATATATTTTGCCTACTTAAAGAACAATATATATATTTTACCTACTTAAAGAACAATATATATATTTTACCTACTTAAAGAACCTCTCATTTATCTTATTCAATGTGTCATCATCGTATATTAAATTACCAGAAGGTTTATAAGAATTAATTGGCGTATATTCTTTCTTTGGTGGTTTTAATTTTATACCTCCATCTGGATTCTTATTATTATTTAACATATATTCATTAGGGTCTGCAGCTATAGCTTTTATTCCATTATCATCTTCATTTTCTTCATCAACTTGTTTACCATATTCATTTAAATTAACTCCTAGTTTTTTTTTAATTTCAGTCCTTACATAAGAAGGCACCCAATGATTCCATGCTATAAATAACATATTTGGATGTATATATCTAACATTAAAACCATTTAATTTTAGTTTATCTATTAAATATGCAATACACGATGATTGGTCATATTTTGGAACCCCTATAATTATCTCTGGCACCAAAAACCAACAAAATTGTTCATCCACTTTTTGCCTTGAAACAGTTTTAATTTTAACATGAATACGATTTAATATCTTATTAAATAAAGCCAATTTGTTTAAATCTTGCTGCCGCTTTTTTTCATAAAGTTCATCTATATTTAGCTTTTCTGAAAAATCTTCTATATTTTCTAATGTAAAAATATTGGCCATTTAAATAGATTTCAGAAAAAAACTTATTAAAATGAATTTATTATTATTTTGTAATGACAATTAAACATCTAGTAATTTCTGGTGGTGGACCCATTATGGTTCAAGTATTGGGAGCTATTCAACATCTAGAAGAAAATAATTTTGTAGATATGAAAAATATTGAATCCATTTACGGCACATCAGCAGGAGCTCTTGTAGGAATACTAATATGCCTTAAGTATGATTGGGAAACCATAAATGATTATATTATTAAGCGACCTTGGCATGATGTTTTTCAAATAAATGTTCAAAATATATTTGATGCATATACAAGAAAGGGAATATTTGATATTAAAATTATTGAAAAATGCTTTAAACCTCTTTTAGATGCTAAAGATATTTCTATGGATATTACATTAGAAGATTTTTTTGCAATATCAAATATTGAGTTACATATGTTTTCATTTGAAATAAATGAATATAAGGTGCAAGATATATCTCATTTAACTCACCCAAAATTATCACTTTTGACAGCAGTTCAAATGACATGTGGATTACCTATTTTAGTTAAACCAGTTTGTATTGATAATAAATGTTATATAGATGGAGGTCTAGCAACAAATTATCCATTAAGTTATTGTATTGAATCAGGCAAATTACCTGATGAAATACTAGGATTTAAAAATAAATATAATGATGAAAAAAATAACATAAACGAAGAATCAACTATACTTGATTTCTTATTGAGTTTTTTATTTAAAGCAGTATTTAGTATTAGCAAATCACATGTTCAACCACAAATACAAAATGAAGTAGAATGCGATGCAAGATATCTTACATTTGATATTTTACGAAATGCCTTAAGTAGTATAGATGTAAGACGAGATTTATTTAAAAATGGAACAGATAGTGCTATTAAATTTCTCTCTATATTAGAGAACAGTATTCAAGAATTGAGTTAAAGTTTCCTTTGAAGGTTTGGCATCATACTCAATAATTTGGCCATCTTTTAATAATTTAATAGTAGGATAACCCTCTACATTATATTGATTCATTAGTTTTTCAACTTCAGCAGTTTCCTCAGAACAATTGACTTCCGTAAATATTACATTATAGCCATTTATTGTTTTATTTTGATATTCTGTTTTTAATTCATTCCAAATAGGCTTTGCACTTTTACAGTGAGGACACCAATCTGCATAAAAGAATAGAAGCTCTGCTGAATTACTAGTTCCTGTTCCTATAGGCACTTGTTCACTATTAGCATGATACTTAGCATTCATTTTGGGAGAAACATAATAGAAATAATAAAATCCTGCTAAAACAGCAAATAAAATGACTGCAACAATTGCAATAATAGTTGTCGTACTTAACTTACTTCCTGCACTTTTAATTCTAGAATAAAAACTGGATGAATCTTCACCAATAGGTAAATTTTGATTAAAATTAATGTATTTTGCGGAGGACATTTATATATATCCTAGAAGAAATTAACATTCTGTTTTAACGAATACAATTTAAAGATAAAATAGAATGAATTATAATTATATGTTGTTTCGAACCAACAAAGGAAACTTAATTGAAATTAAAAAATATGATTTTTCAAATGATAAATTGTATTACCAAAAATTAATGGAAATTAAGAAACTAAATATATCAGTATCTAAAGAAACAAATATTTCTTATTCTAATAAAGAATTCGGTCGCCTAAATTAGAAAAAACTTTTAATTACAAAAATAATTAGTAAACCAATAAAAACTGTAAATACATAACTGCATATCAAGTTCATATTTAATTGTGATTTAATTTGTTCAGATTTTACACTATTAATTGCATTTCTTAAAGAGTTTATCTGTTCACAATTTAAATAAATAGTATAAATCATTATAATTAGTGCTATTATTTTCATAAAAATTGAAGTAATAAAGAACGTGCTTAGTGGACTTATAATAAAAAGAACAATAAGAAAAATTGATGTAGCTGAACATAAACAAACCTTTTTAGTGGAATCGGTAAATATCATTAAATTAAAAGGGGTATTAGAATCCATATAAATTGATTGTATATTTTAATTTTGAAATTTATTTTTATATATATTATATATAATGACACAAACGCGTAAGAATAGAAATACTCATAATAAAACAAAAAAACGTGTATTCACAAAAAAAGATTATAATTCAGGTGATGGTATGCTTGTAAGTGTTTGGGGGCCTGCCTTTTGGCATGTATTGCACACTATAAGTTTTAATTATCCAGCAAATCCTACACCTGAAGATAAAAAACATTATAGAGACCTTATAATAAATCTTCAATATATTCTTCCATGCAAATATTGTCGAATAAATCTTAAAAATAACTTTAAAAAGAAACCAATTCAGATGTGTGATATGGCAAGTAGAGAGATGTTTTCTAAATATATTTATGACTTACATGAAACTGTCAACAAAATGTTGCATAAAAAATCTAATTTATCTTATTGTGATGTTAGAGAAAGATATGAACATTTTAGGTCAAGATGCACAGAAGAAAAACCAAAAATCTTTACTTTTAAAAAAACAAAAACGCTGAAAAATCAAAAAGAAAAAGGGTGCACAGAACCACTTTATGGAAAGAAATCCAAATGTGTAATTAGTATAGTTCCACAAGAAGATAGACGAGCATCATTTCAAATGGATAAAAAATGCATTAAAACAAGAGATTAAAAGCACTAGCTAATCAATAATAAAATATACATTTTTGTATTTATATTTTATTTAAAAGTAATAAAAACCTTTTATTACATTATTTATGACCCAAAATAATTTTTGTTCAATTTGTCTAGATAATATAGATTGTAATAAAAATTGTATTATTACAGAATGTCAGCATTGTTATCATGCAAATTGTTTATTTATGAATATATATAAAAATAGTTTTAATTGTCCATACTGCAGAAAAAGTATGATTGAAATACAATCAACTGAAACTAAATCAATTGAAGATTTTCCTGATACAATTTCTGATACAATTTCTGATACAATTTCTAATACTAGATTTTCTACAGTAAATAATATTAATGAAGATTATGCTCTACGTGGATTACGATTTTTTAATAATAATTTAAATGGGGAAGAACATAATGAAGATGATTTGATTCAAGAAGAAAGAGAAGAATATAATCTTCTTATAAACTTACCATCTGCATCATTTATTTGTTTAAATCTTTTACTTAAAGGATTTAATATGGTTGACATTATTAAAAGTATTTTATATTCAAATCACCCAGAATATGTAAATTATTTTCATTTTCAAATTATAAAAGAAAGAATTAAAGAAGAAACCCAGTTAATTATAAATAATTATTTATTTGAAGAACATAACATTCCATATTTAGAAAATTTTATACATCATTTTTTTCAAAGTTTAATAATTAGTGTAAAATATTTTAAAAAAATTAAACATACAGTTCTATTTATTTTAAATAATGTGCAAATGATTGAAAACACGATAAGACCTATAAATAATGAAGTAATAAATATTTCTCACAATAAATCTATAATTAGTAAAGTATTAACTTCACCATTTATTATAATTAATAGTATATTTTGTATAAGTATTTTCCTACGATAATATTAAAAGGTTTAATAATTACTATATTTACATGCCAAATTGAGAGAAATCATTTAATACAGGTTGTGGAAGGTATTGATTATCTATAGCATTATAGTTAGGTACTTTTTTGCACTCAAAAGCTGGTTCTGGACAACGACCACATGGTGGACATGCTGGACATGGCTCTTGTCTAGGACATGCTGCAGAAGTTGGACATGCAGGACAGACAGGAGGAACAATTTCGGATTTTAAAATGTATAAATCTTGCTGTCCAGGTGGGATTTGACTAGCAGGAATACCTGGTGGTAATGAGCTTGAATAATTGTAACCAGAGGTATTTGTAGTTCCTGCAACAGTATTTCCATTGGGTCCTTGTGCATAATAAGCTGTATTACCGGCAGGTCCAGTAACAGAACCAGCGCTTCCACTATAAGGTCCATAATATTGATTAGAATTATAATAAGGATTTACTCCTGCAACTCCATTTCCATTAGGACCTTGAGCATAATAAGCAGTATTACCAGCAGGTCCAGATACAGAACCAGCATTTCCACCGTAAGGTCCAGTATAAGAAGTAGCAGAACTGGCTTGTGGAATAGGGTAACCTGTGCTTCCATAGTATTGAGTTGATGAGATATTATTTGCACTATTACCTCCTAATTGAGTAAACAATATTGTGTTACTTCCAATAGTAACTTGAATGGCAGTCTGATTATTATTGTCTGTTATAATAGTAGCAGTTACTCCACCATATGGAGCATAGAATGTATTTGGTTGGATTTGAATATTAGAATTTGTAGGAGGAGTAGAACTCAATATCATTGGTATAGACTCTCCAACTGTATTTAATTGTAAATTTTGAGAACCATTGCTATTTGGTATAACAGTAATAGTATTTCCACTTGGGTCATTAAAAGTCATACCATTTTGAAGTTGTGTAGAACTTCCAGAACCAGTGTAATGATTGTAGTTATCATAATTATTAGATGGAGGAGTGAATAAAGAACCAAAAAAGGATTGTGATGAAGAAGAATTAGAAGTTGTAAGTGGTTGAGTGTTATTATTATCTGAAAATCCTTCCTTACCACAATTACCTCCTAAAAAGGAACATAAAAGAAGGCCCAATAATAAAATCAAGAAAAGAAATAATGCTTCTGTATTCATTGTATAATTTATATAGTGAAAAAAGTTTATAATTATATTATATTTAAAATTGAATAGACTTTATTTAATATATATATATTAAATAAATATAATGAAAACAGACCAAGAAAGTTGTGAAATTATTGAAGATTCAGATGAAAATGAAGAATATATTATTTTACCAAAAAACAAAACTATAAAAACAAAAAAACCAAAGGTAATTGCTCCTGTATTGAAGCAATCCTATTTAGATGATGAAAATATATTTGAAATCGGAGTGGATGAAGCAGGAAGAGGTCCATTATTTGGTAGAGTATATGCTGCAGCAGTAATTTTACCTAAAGATGGTAGCTTTGATTGTTCCAAAGTTAAAGATAGTAAAAAATTTCATTCAAAAAAGAAAATAGAAGAAGCTGCTAATTATATTAAAGAGAATGCATTAGCATGGTATGTAAGTTTTGAAGATGAAAAGAAAATAGACGAAATAAATATTCTTCAGGCAACTCAATCCTCAATGCATAATGCAATTTTAGAAGCTAGAAAACAAATGAATATAGTATTAAAAGGTAAAGGCAAAGTAGAAAAAATAGATTATTCATATTATCTAATAATTGATGGTAATTATTTTAAACCTATAACATATTTAGATAAGAAAACCAGTAAAATTGAAACCTTTCCTCATGTAACAGTTGAAGGTGGAGACAATAAGTATGCATCTATTGCTGCAGCTTCAATATTAGCCAAAGTTGAAAGAGATAAATATATTGACGAATTATGCGAGCAAAATCCAACACTTTGTGAGTATTATGGTATTGATTCAAATAAGGGTTATGGAGCCAAAAGACATTTAGACGGTATAAAAGAACATGGAATTACAATATGGCATCGTAGAAGTTTTGGAATTTGTAAAAATTATACATAATAAAAATAAAAAATAAAATAATATAATTATTTATCATTACAAATAAAATTGATTTTAATAAACATTTTTTATTAAAATCAATATAAAACAAATACTTAAAATCTTAATATATAATTTATTAAAATGCGAGTTTTAATCTTTGATACAGAAACCACTGGATTACCAAAAACTAAATTAATAAATCCAGACACATTGCATATGTGGCCTTATATAGTGCAATTCAGTTATATTATTTATGATACAACTCTAAATGATATAGTGCATACTTATGATTCTATAATAAAATTACAAGATGGAATAACAATTCCTGAAGAAACGTCAAAAATTCATGGAATTACAAACAATATGTCACAAGAAAATGGTTTACAAATAAATAATATTTTGGATAATTTCTTTATTAATTTAAGAAATGTGGACATGTTAGTAGGTCATAACATATCATTTGATATAAATATTGTAAGAATAGAACTTTTGCGATTTATTTATGATAATAATTATACAAAAACTGAAGATGACATAAAAAAATACAAATATAATTTACATTTCTTAGCAAATTTTACCAATATTTATTGCACGTTACAAGAATCAATAAATATATGTCAAATTAAAGCTGTAGATAGATTTGGAAAAGAGTATTTTAAATATCCAAAACTAATGGAATTGCATAAAAAATTATTTGAAACTGAACCTCAGAATTTGCATAATTCATTTATTGATATTTTAGTAACTTTGCGTTGTTTTATGAAATTAAAATATAATATTGACTTGAATAATAGCTGTCAAAAATTTATTTGTCTAGTGCAAAAAATGCAATTATATTAACATAATATATAATATAATAATTTTTTTTATTATATTATCTTTACAAATAAATTTTATAATTTATGCAGAACAACTTTCACAGATATCTTCTTTTTCTTCTGTATTTCCTTTTGAATCAGGTTCAATAGTAAATTGTTGTGCTTGATGTTTGGCTTTTCTTCTTAAATAATAAATTCCTGTCTTCAACCCTTTTTTCCAGGAATAAAAATGCATAGAAGTCAAAGAACTATAGGTAGGGTCTTCCATCCAAAGATTTAAACTCTGGCTTTGACAAATGAACGCACCTCTATCTGCAGACATATCAATTAGATGTTTCATTGGCATTTCCCAGACAATTTTATACTTATTTTTAAGATGGTCTGATAAAATAGTTAGTTGTTGCACAGAACCCTTATTGGCAATAATATTATTTTTAATTTGTTCATTCCATAATCCAAGTGTTATTAATTCTTTCATTAAATATTTATTTACAACTACAAATTCACCTGCCAGAGTTCTTCTTGAATATAAATTACTTGTAAATGGCTCAAAACATTCATTATATCCAAGTATCTGTGATGTAGAAGCTGTTGGCATTGGAGCAATAAGAAGCGAATTACGTAAACCATTATCAATAATTGATTGTTTTAATGTAGCCCAATCATATCTTTCAGATGGTGTTACGTTCCACATATCAAATTGAAGTATTCCCTTGGAAGCAGGAGAACCTTCAAATGAATAATAGGTTCCTAATAAGTTTGTATTATTTTTGGAAAATTGATTATAATCAAATTCATTAAGAAAATCTAATAAAACATCTTTTGAAGAATGTAATAATAATTTGAGTTTTTGAGTTCTCTCTATAGTTATTTCATTACTCTTTTCTAATGCTGCATGGTAGATGGTTTCAAAGATATTTTTATTAATTACCTTTGCTTCTTCAGAATGAAACGGAATATCCATAAGGATAAAGGCATCTGCTAGACCTTGAACACCAATGCCAATAGGTCTATGTTTAAAATTACTAACTCTAGTTTTATCTGTAGGATAAAAATTAATATCAATGACTTTATTTAAATTATTGGTTGCCACTTTAGTAACATAATGTAGTTTTTCATAATCAAATTGTTTCGTTTCTTCATTTACAAAAGCAGGAAGTGCAATCGATGCCAAATTACACACTGCGGTTTCTTTATCGTCTGAGTATTCAAGAATTTCTGTGCATTGACCTGTTATAATTCCATTAAAAATTCCCATATGTTTTTTTGGTTCTGTGAAGCAATATGTGTCATCAAGTCTATTATTATTTTCTATTTTTAATATTTTAATAAATTGTTTTGCATCTCTAGCTGGTTTGTTTCCTGAAATAATAAGGCGATTGGGTTTAAATCCTAAATTAATTAAATTATATAAGTCAAAAGATGTGATTAATAATCTGTAAATTTGTTTAACGTCAAAATATTTATATCCACCCTTTCCATCAGGTAAATAACTTTGTGTTCTATCTTGACCTAACCTTATTTTTGGATTAATACCACAAGTTTGTAATAACAATTTTATATTTTCCAAGAATTCTTTATTTATTGATGCAACTTGCAATTGTTCGTTGTCACCGTTTTTGGAAATACAGCCATCAGCATCACAATAACCAGCAAACCAATCTAATTTGTCTTTAATTGAACAAAAAAACGAAGGAATCTCAAATTTTTCATTTAAATCAACAGGAAGACAAATGTTTATTCTTTTTGAATTTTCATCAATTGTATAGCTACGTTTTTCAATAAAATTTAATAGATGTTTTTTATCTCCATATAAATATGCAATAGGTTTTTTTGCATATGATTTTGCATGACATTGCATTTCTGTTTCTTCCAGCAAAAGTTCTTTATCAAATAAATAACTTTCGGTTTCGTATGGTAAATGTCTTTTACAAAAATAATGATTTCTTAATGCTTTAAATTTACAACATCTCTCTGGTTCATCACTTTTGTTGTTGTATGTTCCGTCTCCACAAAAGAATCCATGAGTATACGCATAAGGCATAGTATCACAACCATCTATTATTGGATATTCACATTTAATTATTTTATCATTTGGTTTTAAATCTTTTGCTTCCACTTGTTCAATAGAATTTAACGAATAATTGTGTTGGATGTAAAACTTATGATATGGTGTGCAGGTAAGTTTAGAACCATCATCAGTATATACATCAATAAGTTGTTGCTCTTCTCC
>Ga0114959_10004701_pt1 | contig 10394 bp, 12 predicted proteins | sample C_130625_EF_Meta_FD_87317 | JGI IMG/M metagenome (GOLD analysis project Ga0114959, IMG submission 87317) | Freshwater microbial communities from Lake Croche, Canada to study carbon cycling - C_130625_EF_MetaG | ecosystem: Environmental > Aquatic > Freshwater > Lake | place: Lake Croche, Canada...
AAATGGATCGATATGATTGGATCACCGATGAACAGTTCAATAAATGCAAGACGCGAGTAATGGAACATTTGGGAGAAGACGTCCAAGATCCGAAGACCGAGGTGGAAAAAACATTGATTCACTATGTTCACGAACAAGAACACGCCGCCTTGGACAATACACTCGCACCCTATTTTGGATACGAAACACGATTCCGATTCAACGCACGGGTGGATTTGATCACCCAAACATCAATGTGGGAAATCAAATGTACATCGAAGATTACACTGGATCATATGATCCAAGTCGTATTGTATGCTTGGATTTTGCATTATGTAGAACCCCAATGTCCAAGAACAACACGGCTTTACAATATTCGAAATGGAGAGAAATGGGTTTTGCGAGGGACGGCGGATCAGTATACGAAAATAGTAGCGGCACTTTTGCGGGGAAAATATATGAAACAGGATGCCATCCAGAATGAAACCTTTTTAGAAAATCAAATGGCTTATATTGAAGGCTTATTGTGATTTTGTGATGTTATAGTTTTTATAGTGGCTATATATCCATCATCCAAATCCTTTATTGTTTTATTATATTCATCGTTTATTGTTTTCTGAATTGGACTATCATCCATTTTTACGATATTTTTTTCTTCATCGACAATTTGTTCTGTATCAGCAATTTCAAATGTATCCGCAATTGCTTGAAAATATGTACCGGGCGTTTTGTTTTCATTGGTTGTTTTCGTCTCATTATTATTATTATTATTCTCCTCTGTTTCCTCTTGATTTTGCCCTTGATATTGCCCGTTCCCTTGCTCTCTTTTCAATCTGTAGTATTCTTCGGGACCCAGACGGGCAATTTCTCTCAAATCATCTATAGAACCCGGGCTCTTTTCATTAATTTTATCAATTATTCCAAACCCAGTATTTTTGTCTACCTTTTCTATAAAATTTAGAGCGGATGTTATCATAGATTGATTCAAATTTTTGGGGAAATTTTCAAAATATTGGACCGCTTTATCGCCTTCTTTCTTTATAGTTTCAGCCACAGCTTTGTAATTACGTGTTTTAAGGTTTGACAACATACTTTTAAAGAATCCATTACCAGTTGCAGTATAACTATTTCCAGATGAACTAGACCGATTTACAAATGATTTGGCAACATTTTTGGCAACATCTCCGACTCTTCCAAACCATCCACTACCTTCACTACCACTACCCGCTTTCTTCAAACGCATTGTTTTGCGCATTTTTTTGTGGAATTTGCGTGTTTTGTTTTTCTTATTTTTCCGAGATTTTGCTCCTACTTTGGTATATTTTTTCATTATTATACATTATTGTCACATTATATAAATAGACTAAAATAACCAGACGATGACAAGCAAATACATCGTATCGTATCCAAAGCGAATAATTTATATGTAGATATTTTATAACTATTTACATTAATGGCATCCAATGATTTTGATCTCAATATACAAAACTACACAACACAAGACTTGGTTGTTTTGCTAAACTTGGACACATATTCTACCTTTCATTATGATCACATCAATGAGAAATGCGACCAACTGAAACAGCGGTTATTCAATACTCGATCCAGTACATCGTCGTTTAGGCAAAATGCGAGTGTCTTCTTGGAAAACGTCAAAGAGACGTTGTACAAACACGTCAGCAAACAACAACCACAAGGCCAAAGTCAATTTTTGATTCCACAAAATCAACAACCAAATTTTTTGCACGATCCCACCCCCAATTCCATCTTCAATGTCTACAACAGTCCTACCACATTGGAAGGAAATGGCCATAGCGTGATAATGCCCAAGGTGGTTCCTGTACAAAACTCGAGTGAATACAAATATCCCACGGGAGTGATCAATGGGATCGAAAAACGCGTCATTCACAAAATGATATCGGTGGATTCGCTCTTTCGCGAAAATTACACCGCCACCACCCCCAGCAATTTTACGTTGAATTTCCCCGAATGGATCAACAATGTGGTGAGTATGAATTTGGTATCGGTTCAATTGCCTACGTGGTACACCATTTCGAGCAAGACAAAGAACAATTTCTTCAATGTGACAATGACGAATTTTGTAGCAGGTCAACCACCATCCACGCAAACCGTGTTACTACCCGATGGCAATTACAATGCCACCGACTTGATAACTGCACTGAACAATTATTTCCAAAATCGCGGAAACGGACTGCAGTATTTGATTGCAGAAATAAACACGACGATGAATCGTATGATGATTCGTATGCGTAATGACAACGATCCAGCGATGACACCCCCATCTCCTTACAGCTCGTGGGACGCATTCATTTCCGGATCCAGTTTTTCCTTTGAGTTGGACTTTTTGCCAAGTAGCTATTCCGGTGTGGTAGACAATTCGCCCTGTACAATCTTACCTTCTACCGCCCCATTAAGAAAAGATGTATTGTTTTGCAAAACCAGCAAAACGCGATTGAATACTCTCAAACGTGTGTGTATACAAAATTCGACAGAAACCAACATTTATGCTCTGCAAAACACACTTGGATGGTATATGGGATATCGTCAAAAGATCTATATTGTTACCAATAACACGCGCTATACAAATTCAGTGGGAAGTTTGACATCGCGAAGTTATCTTGGATGCATTATGGCAGAATCTTCTGTGGCTACCACCTTGGACAATTATGTCTTCTTGGAAGTCAATGATTACCACAATAGTTCCATATCAAATTCGATTATTTCCGGGCTGCCGAATACGACGTTTTTGAGTAAGAATATCTTGGCGAGAATACCTATTTTTCGAAACACAGACGCACTACAGGTAGATACAATCGGTAGCACGGTCTTTAACAACCGCGAGTTCAATACGCGCGAATATTTGGGTCCGATCAAGATGCAAAAAATCACGGTGCGATTATTGAACCGATTTGGCCAAGAATTGGCGGTAAGTGACAACAACTGGTCATTTGCACTGAAATTGGAGGTTTTGTATACCTAAACATTTTCTCTTTTGGAAAGACTAGCCAAAAAAGAAATACGAAAGAGAAAAACTAGAGAAAGAGAATATCTTCATATTTTAAGGTCTATCCGTGGATACATATGACTATTCAATATATTCATAACATCCGTGTCCAAGACGCCGCTTGTTCAAATTCCACTCACGACTCGCCTCATCAAAATTGATCAACGAATGGCTCAAACACACTTTATTTCGCGTCCGCATAGCGATGGGTTCATAAAGAAGGATGTTTTGCTCTTTGGGAACAGAGTTCTTTTTCTTGGATTCAAGAATATTGTTTACCAGAGTAGGTACAGATTGCATCAAACGAGTTTGGAAGCGAGTTTGCATTTTGCGTATTTTCATAGTTTCTCTGAAAATACACATTCAACTTTTGTCCTTTTCAGAATCTTGGACATTGTCGATTTTGAAAAAAGAAAAAAGTGCGGGGAACGGAAAAAGAACACCGCGATTGAAGGATCGATACGATCCTTTTGGAAAAAGATGTCCAAGATGGCGACCCAGTCATATGACTATTACACGGTAGTCTACATCCTTTTTGTGGATATTTATTCACGAATAGATTAAAATTATATTCATACACTTGAATATCAAGTTTGAAGGTATTTAGGTGAGAATAGGAAACAAGTTTCCAACCGATGATTGTTTGATAAAATATATGCGTAATATAATATATATTATATATATTAATGCAAAGTCCTTCTTATAGTCCTCATTCACATATGAGATCTGACTTTTTACATAGACAATACATTGATTTAATCAATCATTTATTCAACACAATGAAAAACAAATACGGTTTAACTTTAAACAAAGAGGAGTATGAATATGCATTTCAACATTTTTGGAGGAATTACCCGATGATGGTGAATCCTCATCTTTTACAAAGAATGCAAGAAACGGGAAACAAAAATCTTACAGTGAGTGGATTTCAACTTAAAGAAATGATTATTGGATCTAACCCGAAAGAATGCAGGGTAAACCTTGAAAAATCATATGATGATGGTAAATGGTTTGTTAATGATTTTGGGCGGCTTGTAGATAAAAAAATTAAAGTTTGTTATAATTTTGTATGTAAAAAATTTGAACTTTATGATGTATTTGTTCCAAATCCTGGTGCAATTTATGATGAAATACAGAAGTTCAAACAACCCCCGCAGCCAGCAAAAATGCCTGGAGAAAACTTTTATCGTAATGATAATCGTAATGATAGAAAAGAACCTGAAGAACCTGAACAAAAAAAAAGCTGGATTAGTAAAAAGTACAGTCACGATGAATTCGATAGTCATCTTTATCCAACCGGTGGAAAACAATCAAACCGTAAAAAAACACGGGGTAAAAGTGCAACACGGGGTAAAAGTGCAACACGGGGTAAAAGTGCAACACAGAGTAAAAATAAAACCAAAAGAAAGACTAAGAAACATAGAATGAATCGTTTTGCATAATGACAAATTCGTTTTACAAAAGTCCAAGTCATCTGCGTATACGGCGATTCAACGGTGAAACACCGATTATTCCCTTTTCCGCCATTTCCTTTTTCAGCATCTTGGATATATCTTCATAATGTTGACTCGGTGTTTTGGAGGATCTACGTATACGATCGGCATTTGCAAACTCAATATACTCTTTTGGATTTTCAAAGACGGTGTTTCCCATTCTGCAGGGAAAGGATCCTAAATTCATTGGCATTACACATTTGGGATATTTTTGGATTTTAGGATCCTTCTGGCGTTTGTATTGTATTTCATCGCTTTTCAAGTGATATTCTTCAACAGTATTTGAATTAGGATCAAATTGAACACTCTTGGTACTGCGATTACGTTTTAGACTACTGCGCATTCCACCTCGACGACGATGGACAGTTCGCTTGGACTGAGTCGATCGATGAGAAAGTATGTTTTGCTGTTTTGACATTTTTTGTATTGATTCACTTATTATAAACGGACAAAATGATTATGTTTGGATCGATCCAAACATAAAATTGAAATACAAGCCAAGAATGTAAAGAAAATACAAAGAGAAAATCCTTTGCAATGTGTGTACAAGATTTTGAAAAGTCATATAAAATGATTGGAGTGGATGAGCGGAATGCCATTATAGAACGGATCCATCGAAAGGAATTATGTTCAGAAACAGTTACTGGACAACAAGAAGAGTGGTGGTTGAAGAAACACCATCCAGACAATGAAATACCAAGAAACATTTATTTGTTGGGCCAAGGAACAATCAATGAATTGTATACCAAATACCAGATCACATATGGTTTAATTGAATGGAATCTATTTATCAATTATACGCGCGAAATGATCAAACAAAAAATTATGGTATAAATCGAACAGCGTTTTGCGTGTAATTTTTTTTTATTTAGACGCATCTTACACCATCAAAATTATATTCGTACACTTGAATATCCAATTTACACCATTGAAGATTTAAAATGGGACAAAATAATATAGAAACAATACGCTATATTACTTTGTATATTATGCCAATTTCTCAATTCAAAACTCAAGCAAGTTTAAAACAACATTTTCGTGAAATAATTAATAAAATTGGTGTATGTGATGGCGTAAAAACAAAATATCCAAGTGAATTTTTGGATTTTTGCGAAGTATTCAAAAGGCATTCTGATTATCCTGGAAAATTCATTGGATTTGTTGACATTAAGATTGATTATAACCCTATATTTATAAATCAATTAGAGGTTTCTATTATAAAAGAGGACGGGTCAATTGATGATGTATCAGTAATGAATAATTGTATAACAGGAAAACCAAAGGATAACTTAAAAATAGCCATGCGTGTTTCTATTCAACCACAAATAGATGAATATAAAAACAATAATTATATAAAAGTGTGTGAATTATGCGGCGAACACGATAGAATGGAAATAGACCATCATAGTGAAAAATCTCCTTTTGCTAAATTATATATTGATTTTTTGGATATTAATAAGTTACCTATACCTACAACATTTAATGACACAAAAAGTCATATGAAATGTTTCAAAGAATTAGATTATAATTTTGAAAAAAACTGGACGCAATATCATAAAGAAAACGCAAGTTTAAGAACATTATGTAGAAAATGTAATAGTTCTCAGAAAAAATACAAAAAATAATCGTCCCATTTTAAATCTTCAAGGGTGTAAAGGTATTTCGGTCAGAATAGGAATAACAAATTTCCATCATTTTTTCCAACCAGTGATTGTATTTGGCGCGTTTGATAACCAACGAAATGATAAAATAGGTATCGAATCCATATTCATCATAAATATCAAATGTCCCGTCTTCATTTTCATATTTATAGAGATACTCACTGTTGTAAAAATCGACCAAGGTATAGTATATTTCTTCGACCGCGGTTCGATTCAATATCAATTGATAAATGGGTAAATCTCTTGGCAATTGTTTCATATATTTTCCGCAGCGCAATTTATATCCGAGAAATTTTAATATAATGTGTTGCGCTAAATCGGGTAATAAATGGCAAAGGTCGGATCGCATTTTAATTATAATATAGTATGACTTTGTTTTACTGATCTAAATGAATATAGAAAATAGACTTTGACATATGCCAATCATTATGCAAATTCATTTCACGTACAATAGTGTGCAAGGGCCACCAAATCAAAAGGAGCCAAGAATTTGTATCCACAAATATTTGAAGGTTTGCAAAACCAATCCTCAGCCGCCGGGTATGGGCGATTATATTCGCGGAACTATCGCGCTGTTTTACTTTTGTAGACAATACAATTACGAATTGTTCTTGGACAATGATCACGAAATTTTCCTTTTTTTGCGGTCCCATCCAAGATTTTTGAAAGATCATCCTTTATCAAACTCTACGAATGAAGTATTGCCGCCCATCGATTATTCGTCGATTTACCATCAATTGGAAAGGATGTTCCAATCGAATGAATCGTTTTGCACAATGACCAATTCGTTTTATAAAAGTCCAAGCGGGGTCTTGGAAAATTGGCCAGTCATAACCAATGAGTGTAGAGAGTTTATGAGTGATATATTTACACCAAGTGATGAAATCTTGGAACAAATGGATAATCGATTCAATCATTTGTCGATCAACAAAGAAAAGGGTTACAGTGTTATCCATTTGAGACTAGGAGATGCCTATTTACATAACGACCACGTGAATCAAGACGTATTGGACGTCTTGGTATCCAAGATTCGAAACGTGGTATCTGAGAACAAACAATACATTTTACTGGCCGATTCGGAAAAAATGTCGCAAGAAATAGTGGGGCAAATTCCGGGATTGTTTTACTGGCAAGGTTCCAAGATTCACTTGGGTGATTTGAGAACGACGACGGAACAAGATAAACAAATTGCAGTAAGAAATACAATGACCGATTTCTTCATTATGCGCGAGTGTGATGAGATTTATTGTTTACATTCATCCGGTTTCAGTAAAGTCGCATCTCTTTTGTTTGCTAAACCCTATTATGAAATGTAACAAAAATGTCTATGACAATCAATAGTCTTGGACATTTTCCTATATTATCCTTCAATCCAAACGCCATTCAAATTCTGGAATACATTCTTGGCATTTCCACGGTAAAAGAGGATCCAAATGGAGCAATTGCCGCTCCCACATACAATGTATTTTGCCTTGGACATTATCACGGTAATGGCGAGATAATACTTGGAAAAAAGGAAATTGTGTTGACGATAGAGTACATCGACGGTACTATTGCATCGATTCATATGTCGAATTTCATCTTTAAACACTATGTGGTTTGTCGGGTATAATTGCGCAAAATAATTGATAAATTCGGTTTCGTCACTTTGGATCAAGAAAAGGGTCTCGGGATTCTTGGAAATAATTCGTTTTGCATAGTCTACGTATTCATCATAACCACATATTTTCGTTTCGCGGTTCTTGTCATTGCCTCTGTAAAACAAAACACAGAGATTATCGTAGTTGACACTGTACTTGGTTTCAATGGCTCGAATCATATTGTTGATTTCGTTAGATGGGGTGAAATATTTGCGTACCAGGGGGCATATTTTGTCATATTCCAGGGTTGTATAATCGTTGAATTGATGTTCCCAGTGGTAGTCGATTGGCGTAATCACTTCTTCGGCGATTTGATCATAATGTGTAAAATAATCAAAGGTAATATCCCGATTTCGGTTGGAGTAATATTTGTACCATCTGAACATAACCGATGTGTCTACCCCATCAGGTAATCGATTCTGTTCATTGATAAATTCAACAATCCGTGTCATTATGACACTACAACACGAAAAAAAACCATAATTGTGTTCATCCGGTTTTATGACAACTGTGGACATAATATCACTACCATTGATATTATGTTTTTACGTATTTTACGATGAGAATATTATATGCTTTTTGTCTTTCGTCTCGTTTTTCGGTTCGATGACTCCATTTTTCGATTACTCATTATTTTACGAGCTGTTTTTGAGGGGAAATGCTTTTTGATGAATCGCTCATTTACCTTATCCAACATTTTTTTCACGTTTTGTTCTCTTTTTTGAATAGAGCGATGATTTGCCAATAATTCGGTCATATCTTCCAAGAGTCTCTCGTTTTCGTCGTTCAAATCCTCTAGGTTTTCGATTACGGCTCCGTAGACGACCGAATTTTCTTGAATTGCCAAATCTTCATTTGTTTGTGCTAACAACGAAGTTACACGTTCCAATTTATGTACGCTTTCGGATAATGCATTTTCAACTACATTCAATGCGTGTTTTATGTTTTTTATCTTATCAATCGTTTCTCTTGGATATTGAGACAACGTCATTTATATATCAATATATTTTATATACGCTATACATTGGTTTGGCAAAACTTCTTTTTGCATCCGCGTTTGTGTGCAGACAAACTCTGTTTATTGTTCGTGCTAAATGTATTGCATAGATCACATACAAAGGTGTTGGATTTGACGTAGGCATACTTGGGTTCCAAGTATTTGTCCAAGACGGGCATCTTGAGATCTTCGATTTGAGTGGTCATACGCTTTTGGAAATCCTTGAGCATCATAATCATATTTTCCTTTTGAAGAATAAAGGCTTGGTATTCGGTATTGATATCATCGAGCATTTCCTTGGAAATATTGTTGCTATCGTCGATATTGAGTTCTTGGATCTTAACGGCGAGAGAATCGATAATATCGACGGCAATCCGGATTTTGTCCAAGGAGTATTCACAGTTTTGAATATAGACCAAGACATTGCCCTTGTGAATATCGATCTGGTAGTTTTGCTTGAAGGAAATGCCCGAGTATTGCGAAATGAAAATGCCGTTTACATTTTGCACGTCAATATCGCGAATAAACTTGGCGATTTCGTCCTTGTCGACGTTGGCCTTGTATTCCTTGTTCTCAAATAGAATGGGGGGTTTTTCCAAGCGACGCATAATGAAATCGCCCGAGGCCTTGGTTCCCGAAGTATCCTTGATCTCGGCGGATTGGTAGACGCTGTTCAATATCGAAGACAGATTTTGTTCTCCATACTTTCCCTTGTTTGATGAAACGCTGTATTTTCCAAGAAATTCTCCCAGTTCGTCCAAGATGGGTTTCTGAGACATCAAGCTGGTGTTGGACAATTCCTTGACTCCATCAATGTTCTTGGAAATCCGATCTTCACTTGCAGATAAAAAGGTGAATAGAGGTTGTTGGATGGCCTGCATCATTGCAGTATATTTATTATCAAAGTTGTTGAGAAACTCGGTCATTGACTTTTCATTGCTACACGCCTTGGCAATCTTGGACGTATCTTCCGTAATCATTGTATGGAATTGTTTGAAACTGTTGTGTAGTTCCTTGTTAATGTGTTCTTGGTTCTTTGGCAAAACATCATTGATGATCAACGTGGTTTTATCGATCAAATGGGAATTGTTTTTGTCCAAGATGGAAGACATTTTTTCATTGAGAGTCAGTGAATTGCTGTTCATAATCTGTTTCACATCATCGATGTAATCCTTTTTCATATTGGACAACTGGAGAATCATATTGTTCATAATATCTGTGTTTGTCTTGGACAATGTCTCGTTCATATCTGATAAATTTCTCTTGATCAGTTCCATTTCCTTTTTGTTGTTGCTCATATAAGCCAAGAGTTGTGCATTGATATTTGATTCGAGATCTTCAGTAATGTGATTGTATACCTTCTCAAAGAAATCGATCAGTAATAAATTAGCCTGCTCGATATTGATTCTTGGATGTTGTTTGTAGAACGAGTAGATTTTCTCATTCTGAATGATAATTTTGCACTCGGTATTAGGTTTGGCCATTGTTCAAATACAATATTACTATATAGATCTTTATATAGATTTAGCTTGAACTAAGTTTTTGGATTTTTTATCAAAAAACTTGAAAAATTTGTTAAAAACCTATTAAAAACTTATT
>Ga0114959_10004702_pt1 | contig 10394 bp, 6 predicted proteins | sample C_130625_EF_Meta_FD_87317 | JGI IMG/M metagenome (GOLD analysis project Ga0114959, IMG submission 87317) | Freshwater microbial communities from Lake Croche, Canada to study carbon cycling - C_130625_EF_MetaG | ecosystem: Environmental > Aquatic > Freshwater > Lake | place: Lake Croche, Canada...
AAATAATATTAGCCGTGGCAGGGAAAAAATGGTCTGGCGAGATGGTCGCACAAATCAATAAATCTATTTCTTCTGGCTTGGTATTTGTTTTCGCTAACAAACCTTTTACCGCCTCAATAGCCATTACAGAAGTTCCTTTTCCTTCGCCTTTCAAAATATGACGTTCTTTTATACCAGTTCGAGTCATTATCCATTCGTCGGTGGTATCTACAAGCTTAGCAAGGTCAACATTAGTGAGTATGTCTTCGGGAACATATCCCTGAACACCCGTAATAGCAGCAGTTATTTTGGTCATAATGGAGATGTAGTTTTGAATTTTAAGTTATAACCTATAAAAAAACCGCTTTGGCGGATCATTCATAACTTATAATTTAAAGCTTAAAATTAAAAACTAACGTAACGCTTCTTTAATTTTTTCAGTAACTTTTGATTCAACCACCTTACGGCAAAGATGAACCATATTTTTTGCGGCCGTTGCCGACGACGAACCGTGCGCAATAATAACATTTCCGTTTACCCCAATGATCGGACTACCGCCAACGGCTTCATAATTTGTTTTGTCTAAAAATTCATCTCGAATACCTCTATCTTTCATAATTCCGTAGAGAGATTCCCCCATTTTCAAAAGAATATTTCCGGTAAAACCATCTGTGACAATTACATCGGCTTTTCCTCTAAAAAAATCTTTCCCTTCAATATTACCAATAAAATTGATGTATTTGTTCTCTTTCATCAATTTATGGGCTTCTTGAGCAATCAATGATCCCTTTTCAGCTTCCTCCCCAATATTCATTAACCCAACCCTCGGAGACTCAAGGTTCATGGTGGCTTTTGCATAAATGGAACCCAACATCCCAAACTGAGCCAACATTTCAGGTTTCACATCTGCATTGGCTCCGATATCTAAAATAACCGCCAAATTTCCATCAATTTGTGGAGCAAATCCTGCAATCGGTGGACGTTGAACCCCGTCAATGGTTTTTATAGAGAATAAAGATCCAACCATCATCGCTCCAGTACTACCCGCAGAGGCAAATGCGTCAATCTCACCGGCTTTTAAAAGTTTAAACCCAACTCCGATACTGGAATTGGGTTTAGATTGCAAGGCTCTAACGGGGTGTTCACCCATCTCAATAGTCTCGCTTGCATCAACAATTTCAATGTTTGTACCCTTAAACTTATGATTATCAAGTATTTGTTGTATATGCTGAGAAATACCAATCAACACGATGGTAGTGTCAGCAGGTAATTCTTGTGCTGCTAAAATAATTCCCTCAACGATTGACTGGGGGGCATAATCTCCACCCATTGCATCAATACCTATCTTCATTAATATTTTTTCGGTTAAATGATTTAACGACAAATTTAACTACTAATGAAGTGTTAATCAGTATTTTTTTGTAAAAATAATTGAGGCATAAAATTTTGAGTTTAGGAATTAACATTGCAATTCACCGATCATCAAAATTGAATAAGCTATTTAGTTTTTAAAAAACTGTTACATATCCTCAAAAATTTAGGGGTTGGATATTAGTTGATGCCTAATATCCAACCCCTAAATGCTCATGATAAATTATGCTTGAACAGCATAGCCTTCAACTACCATTTTGCCTTTATACATCAAATTACCCTCGAATACGTGAGCACGGTGACGCAAATGGATTTCGCCAGTGGTTGGGTCTGTCGTGATTGTTTTTGGAGTTCCGAAGTCATGTGAACGTCTTTTATCTCTACGAGTCGTCGAAATTCTGCGTTTAGGATGTGCCATTTCTTTATTTTCTTAATTTATGATTCGTTATTTATTAATTACTAATTATTGTTCAGTTTCATCAAAGCCTCCCAACGTGGGTCTATCGGCTTTTTACCCTCTATATTTTCCTCTTCTGTTAGGTCGTTTTTGATGGTTGAATAAACTATTTCTCCCTCATCTTCCGAAACTTCATCGTTTGACATAAAAAGATGGTCGTCGAGTTCAACTCTGAAATCAAAAGCTTCATCATCCTGATCTACTTCCTCTTCATCAAAATCTTCCTCTTCGTATTCATCTTCAAATTTTTTCATTAAACTATCATACGTTATTTCGTCTTCCAAGAAACGTGGATGAAGTTTTTTTATGGGAATTTGTAAACCAATGAAATCGAAAATATCCTGAGCAACATTGATATATTGTAAATTCCGATCAATCAACATTAATTCTTCCGTAATTTCTTCGTTATGGTCGGAAAATTTGAGAATCATTTTCTGATTGATATTCACTGGAAAATCAAATAAATCCAGACTTCTATCGCAGCTTAATTCAACGCTTCCGATGATTGTGTATATCATCTGAATCATCGTTTCATTTTTATTGAGAACGATTGTTGTTTTAAAATGTCCTTTTTCAATTAGATTTTGATCGAGTGCTTCAAAGAAATCGTTATCCCCTTCAAACTCATGCAAATATTGCTTGTTTTCAAGACGGAAGATATCAATTTTGAATGTATTTAATATGCTCTTTTTCACGTTATTCTATTGCAAAGACTACAAAATTAGCAAGTTTTTTTTAGAAAGAAAAGGAAAGTTTAAAAAATTAGGGATTAAGCGCTTAATGTGAAGGTTTTAGGGTCTGGATTTACATTATAACTTAATTAATGGTTTATTTTCAAAGGAAAAAGCGCCGCTTAGATTATGAATATGGAATAGAAATTGGTGCTATTATTTTTGCATCAGCTATGGTTGTGTTTATTCTAATTGCTTTGTCAACCATGAGTTGTCAAGCCAAAAAATACTGGCTCTTCAAATTCTGTAATGAGTTTACGGAAAAATTAAATGGGTTTTGAACCTCAACAATGACATTTATTATAAGCGCATTATGAGTTCAATTTTAGCAATTCTGCTTCTAATAATGGAATGGATTGTTCGATTTTTTGTCGAAAATCATGCCAGATTTCTTTTAAAACCGATATATCGGCTTTTTCTTTGGCGTATATATTTACCTTATTCAACAGCATTTCCATTTCTTGCAAACCTACCATGCCGAGGGTGGGCTTCAGTTTGTGTGCGTATTTTGATAAAGCATCCAAATCTTGTCGAACAATGAGGTCATCCATTACTAAAAAATCAGGCAATATTTCATTCAAAAATGTTTGAATCATATCTGCGGCATGTGCTTTATCGTCTCCGTAAAATTCTTTCAACCGAGTTTGATCAAGATGAAATGGGGAATGACTTTCAGGAATTTGAATCTGTTCAACTCGTATTTTAGTATGCTCTACATACTGATGAATAACACTTAGCAAGTTGTTTGGAGCAAAAGGTTTAGTGATAAAATCATTCATGCCCGAGGCAAGAGCTTTACTTTTTTGGTCGAGCATTGCCGAAGCAGTTAACGCAACAATGGGTGTATTTTGATTGAGATTTTTGGTATTCCGAATGGTGATAGTTGCTTCGAAGCCATCCATATTTGGCATTTGAATATCCATCAGAATGATATCGTAAGAATTCTTTTGTGCTTGTTCAACGGCTTTTTTCCCGTCCATAACCAAAGTGAAATCAATGTTCCACTTAGTAAGTAAACTACTGATATATTTTTGGTTCATAAGATTATCTTCTGCTACTAAAATCTTACAACCTTCTACGATACTCGAGGCAAATTCAATTTCTTTGGGATTTGGCAAAGCTTCGATTTCAGACTTTCTGAAAGGAAGCAAAAAAGTAAACGTAGTTCCTTCACCTTCTTCACTTTTTACGAAAATCGTTCCTCCTTGCAATTCAACTAATTGTTTGGTTATCGCCAAGCCCAATCCCGTGCCTTTGTGTTTGTTTCCTTGCGTAGTAATTTGTTTGAATTTTTGAAATATCAATTCTAATTTTTCTTGGGGAATTCCAATCCCGGTATCCGTAACGTTAAACTCAATCCATGAAACTCCGTCTATTTCTTTTTTTAACTTAACGGTTACATCAATTGACCCCTTTTCTGTGAATTTCTCGGAATTTCCAATAATATTTAGCAAGGTTTGATTCAAAATTAAGTCATCTCCGAGGTAGGTTCCTGAAATACGAGCGTCAATCATCAAATTTAATTCTACCGGACGCCCTGCAAGTTTTATTTGGAATACTTTTTGGTTAGTACGGAGCAAACCCACCAAATCAAAAGGATGATTTTGCACTTCTATTCGTCCTGCTTCAATTTTTGCCATATCAAGTAAATCAGAAATAAGGCTGAGCAAAAAGTCAGCCGAGGTTTTAAGAATATCCAAATATTCGTATTGTTGTTTATTGGGGCGGGTATCGTACAACAAATGAGTCATACCAATGATAGCATTCAAAGGCGTACGAATTTCGTGGCTCATATTTGCTAAAAATTGTTTTTCAGCTTGACTCGCATCCTCGGCGATTTGTTTTGCCAGTTCCAGTTCCTGTTCAAGTTGTTTTCTATCGGTAATATCATAATGAATCCCCATTGAACCAACCAATTCGCCATTTTCATCCAATATTGGAGCACCACTAATAATTGTCCATATTTTACTACCATCTTTTTTATTCAATCTTAATTCGTAAGAAGAAGCACGACCTTTTCCACGTTCTTTATGTTCATCTTCGAGGGTTTTATTAAACTCTTCATCAATAAAAAGTTGTTGTGCATTTTTACCAATTAGTTCTTCTTCGGTATAACCGACCATTTTACAGAAGCGGTCGTAGGCACGAATAATTGTTTGGTTCAAATCAACTTCCATCAAACCAAGTTCCATATTATTCATAATCCCACGATATTTTTCTTCGCTTTTTCGGATAAGCTCCTGTGAAAGATGTTGTTTGGTGATATCGGTATATTCCCAAAGGTGTCCTCGATATTCCCCCTCCAAAAAAATGGGAATATAGTCTCTCAGAAAAACTCTTCCGTCTCGAAAGGTTAATTTTTCCTCCACACGAATTTTTTTTCGGGCTAAGATTTCTTCTATATTTATTACAAATTGTTCAGGATTTTCAAATAAATGTTTTGATTGTTCGGCCGATTGTGAGCAGTCAAGTCCAATTAGATCTTCGGTCCTGACTTCTATCTTAAAAATGTCGCAAAACAATTGATTGACCAGAATTATTTTGCGATTTTCATCTTCAACCAAAACGCCTTTTTGTAATTTTGTTATGAGTGTGGAGAGACGAGTTTGGGTGGTTCTGAGTGAATCTTCGGTCTTTTTCCGATCCCTTATATCTCGGGCAACTGCTACTAATTCGACCACGCCATTGTCTATTTCAATGAGTCTTACCGTTTGCCCAATCCATACAATTTCACCGCTTTTGGAGATTACCGGAAACTCTTTGTAGGTACTGTCCAACTTTTGATCAATCATTTGGGTATAAAAAATGATCAAATCTTTTCGAAACTCAACTGGCACGATATGGAGAAAATGCGTGCCAATAATTTCTTTCTCTGCGAATCCTAGCCATTTCTCCACCACCATGTTTACAAAAGTAAAAAAACCTTCTACCGAAATTTTATAAATAATATCTTGAACAGATTCAATGAGTTCTTGGTATCGTTGCTCCGTTTTTTGAAGATCGGCAACGCCTTTCGCAATTTGGCTTTCAAGGTTTTCATTGAGATTTAATAAACGTTTGTTGACCTCATATAACTCCAAAGACTTTGTCTCCAAAATTTCTTCGGCTTGTTTACGAGCCTTTTGCTCTCGGTCAATTCGGCGTTTGAGTAGTGCTATTTCTTCCATTTTAATGTTTGACAATCACAAATTTAACTGAACTCCCGTCATGATTGAGATTTTCTTGAGTTACCACAGCATTTTCTCCGTAATGAGCCAAACAGCCCTCTATAAGTCCAAAGGCTAAATCTCCCAATCTCCGATCAGAAGTATAATTCATTATCAGTGTTTTATCATCCGGCCTTGAAATATCAAAATGTGGTAATTCCGCATCGTGATAAAGTTTCTTTACCTCGACATGAATATAATCATGAATAAAAGCTAAAAGTGAAAAGGCGTCTGGAGCTTTTTCTATGAAATGATGATACGTTTCTGTGAATTTTTTGAATAAATATACGCCAAAAGTTCTGAGCAATTCTGGGGCTGCTATATTGGATCTTTTACTTAAATTAACCACTAAATTCACCATTTCGGTGTGCGAATAGGTGCCTACCGAGGTATAAATACCGCCAGAATCTAGCTCGGTAGTATTGGTGAGAATATCGACCATTTGATAACCAAATTTTTTTTCGACCATTTCGAAAAATTCTGTAAAAACAATTCCTTTCATGTTGATTTCTAATAAAATGATTTACCTAAAACAGGCAAAATCCTAATTTTGATAATGGTTTTAAACCTAATTTATTTTGTTAAGTACTTGGACATATTTATTTATGGCATAAATCACCTCATAAACCACTGGCAACACAAACGTTATGATGATGAGTCATACCATGAGGTGTTTTGATAAATAATTTTATCTTAGCACTTAAAAGTAAAGATTGGCAACCATTTAAGGATAAGATGTTTTTAGGAGACTGCTTTTTTGTACGTAAATTGCCATTTATTTAGACAGCTGTTTAAGTTAATTCTTGAAGACGGAATTGAATATATTTTTGCTAAGACTTCCTGATAGAACACAGTTAAGCATTGCTAAATTAAAGATTTTGCAATAAAGTAATGATCAACAAACAAATTATCCATTCAATAAAGTTATTAGCTTAAACAGCTTCTAAGCAAGTATGAGCCGTATTTTATGGGTAGAGATATTGCCATTTTCTGAATTTTTAGCTAGTATCTTTACGACTTTTTGAGTCCATGGATTTTTATGAAATGGAAAGGCACGGTTTATTTGACTTTTTAAGACCTGCAATTACTAAAAAAATAATCATCATCAGTAAAAACCCTCACGTGCTCTTTCAGTTTCTATATTACAATTAATAAGTGTATTGTTGACAAATTTTTGTGGATAGAATGCATTTATCCTTTCTACCTTTCACTGCCAGCAAACCTCTGTTATTTTTTATATTCAAGATGATGGAAAATTTTAACCAATATTCTCGAATCAGAGCTCCCTAATGTTTAACCTATTCTGAATTACTCTAATTTCTTGCTCAATAATAAAGTGGCAATCTATTACACGCTTAACATCTAAAAGATTGAGCTATTCATGAAACTAAATTTGTGAAGCTGAGGACGCTAATTAAACCGTTTAAGTATAAGGATAAAATTATTTACTAGATTAAGCCTGATATGAAAAATAATAACTTTCATACCATCAGCACTGTATGAATCAAGTCATGCCACTCCTAAATTTGCCGAAAGACTAATGTTTTTTTTAATGAGTTCCGTGCTTAGTACACAAAACAATGAAAAGATATCGCCTAAATCAAAAAGACACAATATTTTACGTAAAACCTTCTTTCGATTAAGCTATTGTATCCTGGTTCGTAAAGCGTTGGATTGGGGCGTAGATTTTCTTAATTAACAACCCAATGAGGACATAGCACCCACCAAACTTGTCAAATTTTCAGATTCATTACGACTATAAATTTCTGTAGGTTACTAACCATTATTGAGATAATACGCCCGATTCATTAGCGAAAAGCATGAGGTACAGTGTCTACTTCGTGGCGATTTTGTGGAAATAATTACTGAAGGTTTTTTGTCCCATGCACCGCTTTTTCGTTCATCATTTCGGGTTTATGCAAGGATGATTTTTTTCAAATAATGTTAGGATTAGGAATGTAAACTGGAATCCGCTTTGCATCGCCAAAACCCATGAATATCGCAAAGGTAGGAAGGATGCAATTCTAAGTATTTTTATTCAACAGCAATTTTGAAAAAACCGATACAATTCTGAGAATATGAGTATAGAAGTAATTGATACAATTTAAATAACGTTTTATTTTGAGTAAAAATTTGATTATCGGATAGTTGTTTTACAAATAAAGAATATCTCTCAACTACGCAGAAGGATCTTTAGAAAAGAAATAGGCTCAACTTGGCAAAAGATTCACGACCTAAAAACAAAAATAGTATTCGTGCGTTTTCTAAAATAATCACAAATTGTTGATAGGGGAACATTTTTATAATGCCTCTGTTTGTAGCATTCGTATCATTTTAAAAATATAGACCGCCCGCTCGTTGTTGAAATTAGTCACAAATTTTTGAAAGGCGCAAATTTTTACAATCCTTTTTTTTAAAATTTGTAACTAAACTTTACATACAACAACGAGATGACGGTCAAAGAAATTTTAGGTCGTAGCGGATGCTACCACCAGCATATTTCGATCAAAATCAAATATCTTTTACTTCCCTCCTAAAGAATTAATCCAAGCTGCAATCTTTTTTACATCCGCTTTGGGCACATTTGTCATCGGTGCCATTGGCGTTAATTCTGGCCAGTTTTCTGGTTTTGGTTCGTAGATTAAAGCTTCAATTTGTTCATTAGTATAATGTCGTTTGGCGACCTCCTTGTACGAAGGTCCAACGGCACGTTCACCTATTTTATGACAAGCCAAACACGTATGTTTTGTCAATAATTTTGTTGCCTCCGCATCGGTAATTATCGAAGATTTAATCGTAGAGGGCGTAACTGAACTAGTTTTAGGATTCTCGCTAACTTTTTTTGCTGTTGCTAAGCCCGCCGTGGTTGGCATGGCTTCTTTCATCTGATTATCGGGCGTATTAACTTTCACACCCGCATCCACAAGCTCACGTTCTGCACGGGTTTTAGGCGTGACCAAAGCAATATTTGCCTTTTCGCCTTTCGGAATATTATTTAAAGTATAGTATGCCGAAGCATGTAATACGGCTAAATTTTCCTTCGCTGAACGCAGGCCTTCGGGCTTAATTTCGTGAATGTATCCTTCTCGTAAATCATCTACGACAATTCTAACTCTCATACCATCTTCAGATACTTTTGCGCCTCTTACGGCATTGTCTTTACGGTTTACCGTGGGGCTTCCATACACGGGATGGTACTTATATACGTAACTCGAAACGTCATAATTATTTACATTTTCAGCCGTTTTTTTATCGACGGGAGCGGTAAATTCAAGCTCAAAACCATCCGGCATTGCTCTTACAGCCCTCATTTCAAAGGGCGTTTTACCCGTAAAAACCAAACGTTCTAAGCCAAAATCTTCCTTTCCAGCCGAACCCCACCCACGGTTTGTTCCACCGACGTACATGGCATTATCACTTCCCCAAGCCATTCGTAAAACTCCCGAACGAAAACCACTTCTAAAATCAAAAGAGGCTCCTTGATACTTTCCATCGACTTTTTCTAAAAATACCCTTGCAATTTTAGACATTCCTTGGTCACCAACGAATAATTGTCCTTCAAAAGGCCCGAAGTTTCCTTTGGTATCTTCGGTAATAATTTCCGAAGTAGAAACGCCTAAAACACCGTGCGGTAACCAAACAGCCGGAGATTTAACACCCATGTTTGGATAAGTCGTCTTACCCATCTCATAAATCGTGGTCATGGCTTCATTTTTGAGGTATTCGGGTTTTAATTTTGGGTTATCACGAGGGTCAACTTTAGCAAAAATCATATCCTTGCGCATTTTTACGGGTGATTCTGGACGATCAGCCCAAGCCAAAGAAGCGGGATGCCCCATAAAATCACCTTTTTCAACGTGCGAAATAAAGCCAGAACCCATCCAATCCCCTTGGTTATCTCCGTAGAAAAATTCTCCATCAACCATGCCGATACCACACGGCGAACGCATTCCGGCGGCAAAAGGAGTCATTTTTCCATCTTCGTTAATCTTCATCGTCCAACCTCTCCAAGGCACAAAAGATTTTCCTGCCCACCAATCAGAACTACCAAAACCAACATTTCCCGTAACATAAAAAGAACCATCTGGACCAATTTTAGGCCCAAAAGAATACTCATGGTAATGTCCTGAAATGGGGATTTTATAAACCGTTTCGTAACGTTCGGCTTTACCGTCGCCATTTTTGTCTATTAGCTTGGTCAATTCGCCCCTTTGAGCTACATAAATTATACCGTCTTTGATCGCAAGCCCTAATATTTCGTGCAATCCAGAAGCGAATTTTTTGTAAACGGGCGTTCCTCCACTGATATTTTCTACGATATAAACATCCCCTCGGCGAGTAGAAATTGCCATATCACCATTTGGCATTTTTGCCATTCCGCCAACTTCTAATACAATGCCTTCGGGGATGGGGAGTTTTACGATTTTATAATAATCGTTTTCAGTAGGATTGGTTGATTGTGCAAAAATGCTTCCTGCCGTTACACACCCCAGCGTAAAGAGCGTGCAAGTATGTATGAATGATTTTATTTTCATCTGAAAATAAGTTAGGATTATGCAAATAATTATCACTCACGAGGTTTTAATTTCGTGTAACTATTTGACAATCAATGTATTTTTGTATAAAGTATAAATGTGTTTTAATTTAAAA
>Ga0114959_10004706_pt1 | contig 10392 bp, 10 predicted proteins | sample C_130625_EF_Meta_FD_87317 | JGI IMG/M metagenome (GOLD analysis project Ga0114959, IMG submission 87317) | Freshwater microbial communities from Lake Croche, Canada to study carbon cycling - C_130625_EF_MetaG | ecosystem: Environmental > Aquatic > Freshwater > Lake | place: Lake Croche, Canada...
ACGGAATGCTACGTGGCATTTGAATCTCACATCAAAGGAGAGGAATACCAGTGGGGCTCCTTCACCTCCTCGACCACCCAGTTTGATGAAGCCGTAGAAGAGCTCTTTCAAACCAGGAGCCGCGTGGTGCAGCTACTGAACAAGGAATCTGACGAAGCCGCCCTTACCAGCGCGATGGACTATTTGGTAAGTCATGACTGGTATCACATTGGACAGTTGGCGACCAATCGGCAGGCGTTTGAACCCGATTGGAACAGCTATGCGCTGTATTCCTAACATCGGATATGCAGAGATTGGGCTCTGCTACCTTGGATCGGTAGCAGAGCCCGTTTCGAATTACCAGGCGTAATCTTCAGGCGAGGTTTTTCGGCCGGGGAAAATCTTGTCGATTTCGGCGAGCGTTTCGTCCGAGATCTTGATTTCCAATGCTCGTAGCGAGCCGTCGAGCTGAGCCATGGTCCGCGGGCCAGTGATCGGAGCGGCGACTCCAGGGCGGGTCAAGAGCCACGCAAGGGCGAGGTCGGCAGGCTGTTCGCCAACTTTCTCGGCGAGAGCAAACCATGCGTCTAGCTGAGGATCTGGCTCGTTGCTGGCGTTCGGATTGTAGCGTCTACCGGCCGGGTCATCGCTCTTTCCGGCGAGGGCGCCACCGGCGAGAGGGCTCCAAGGGATGATGCCGAGGCCGTAATCCAAAGCCGCCGGAACCACTTCCAGTTCGATGTTACGATTCTTTAGGTGATAGATACTCTGCTCGGCAACAAGCCCCATTTGGTGCCGCGCCTTGGCTTGCTCGTTGAAGCGGGCGATGTGCCAACCGCCGAAGTTACTGGAACCAAAGTAGAGCACCTTTCCTTGCTGCCGGAGTACCGAGAATGCCTCCAAGATTTCATCCGTTGGCGTATCACGATGAATGTGATGCATCTGGTAGAGGTCGATGTAATCGGTCTTTAGCCGACGGAGAGAGTTGTCGCATGCTCGGCGGATCCACAGCGCACTCAGGCCGGAATTATTGGGCCAATCGCCCATGTTGCCGTACAGCTTGGTGGCGATAACGGTCTTTTCCCGGCGTTCTCCCCCCTGGGCGAACCAGTTGCCGACGATTGTCTCGGTCCAACCCTTCTTATCCCATCCGTAGACATCGGCGGTGTCAAAAAAGTTGATCCCATGCTCGTGAGCACGGTCCATAATGGCGTGACTATCCGGCTCGGTGGTTTTGGGACCAAAATTCATCGTTCCCAAACACAATCGACTTACTTTCAATCCACTTCGGCCTAGTTGCACGTACTGCATGGAATTACCATACCGCTCGGACGGAGCCAAAAGCCTCTGTACACAGGTGCGTGACCGGGACGAATGGACGATGCCGGTTTGTGTTGCGTGGCATATTACTTAGATGGAACTGATTCGCTACCGACCAGGGGAGGCCATTCGCTGGCTGAAAGTGGGAGCGGAGAGCGCACGTCAAGCGGCGGGCCAGAGTAGCAAAGAAGCCATTCACGGTGATATTCAGGACTTTCGAAATCAGGTGAAGGGTATTGCCAACGCGGCGGTTAGCTACGGAAAAGGGGCGTACAACGATTTGGTGCACAAACAAGCCAGCGCCCACGAATACGTGCTGCAGGACGAGAAGTTTGATGTTGTCACCGGCAATAAGCTCGAATCGGTTGAGTATCGCCGGGTGAAGGCCGTTCAGTTTCGCCAAGATCGGGCGATGATCGTTCTGGATAAAGGGCAACTGATCATCAAGCCATTTGCATACATTCAGGCCGGGCGCGCGCGCGTACCGGTCGGCTGGGCGAGAAATGGCATCGAGGTTCCTTTTGAACTTCTGATTGAAGAGATCGCCGCCCGATGCAATGTCGCGTTCGAGAAGAATTAGAGGTAAACCGCAGGTAGAAATGTCGTATTGGCACGGAGTTGAACCGAGAGATTGGCAAGCCCACGTACATCAGTCACTCGATGAGGATCTCGGTAGTGGCGATATCACGGCACCGTTATTCCTCGATAACCATCGATCTCGGTGGTACATCGAAATGCAGTCGGATGGAATTCTCTGCGGATTGGGAATCGCTGATTACCTCGCCAAGCTTCACAACGATGCAGAGGTCGACGAATCATCGTTTCGAGATGGGGACTTCGTACGCCATGGCGACCGCATTTTAGTCGGTTGCTCCCCGACCGCCCACCTTTTGGCAATTGAGCGGACGATGCTGAATTACCTCATGATTCTCTCGGGGACGGCCACCAATGCTCACCGTTATGTAGAAGCCGTGGCGGGGACGGCCTGCCGAATCACCGAGACGCGGAAAACGATTCCGGGGATGAGACGGCTGCAAAAGTATGCGGTGCGGGCGGGCGGAGGCTTCAACCACCGAATGGGCCTGTACGATGCGGCAATGATCAAGGACAACCACATTTCTGCGGTAGGTGGGATCACAGACGCAGTCCGAACTCTACGCGACCAGATTAGCCACATGACACGAATTGAGGTGGAATGTGAGTCACTCTCTCAGGTGGAGGAAGCCATCAATGCCGGGGCCGACGTCGTGTTGCTTGACAACATGAGTCTCGAAATGATGAGAGAGGCCGTCGTTCAATTTGGCAGCCGAGTAACTCTTGAGGCGAGTGGAGGTATTTCTCTCGAAACAGTGGCGGAGGTGGCTGCTACAGGAGTCCATATTGTGAGTGTCGGTAGCATTACCTACCAAGTGCAGGGATTGGCGATGCACCTGGAAATTGGCTAGATGCTGATTTCTATAGCGCGTCCCTTCCGCCATGTGCACCTAGAGAGTTGCGCGTCTACCCAGGACATGGCGCTAGATTTTGTTCGGGAAGCCGAACTAGTAGGACTGGTATCCACCTTTCACCAAACCAGAGGACGCGGTCGAGGCGATCGCACATGGTTGACGCCCCCCGGTCAGGCTCTCACCTTCTCTGCCATCCAGTGGCCCTACGCAGACTTCTCCGCGATGCCTTTTTTGGGAATGGCATGGGCAATTGGCGTCGCCAACGTTTGTGATGCAGAATTGCAGTGGCCCAACGATGTGGTGATTCAAGGCAAGAAGATTGGAGGAATCTTGACCGAGGTTATACAGGACCCGGGTGGACGGCGGATCGCGGTGGTCGGGATCGGAATCAACGTTAGCCAAACTGAGTTTCCTCCCGAAATCGCGCACCGTGCGACAAGTTTGGCCTTAGCTGGCAGAGGCCAAATTTCTTCCGAAGCACTTTTGAAGGAGATTCTCGCGGAGGTCAGCAACCTACCCGAGCCAACCGAGTGGAGCATCTTGGCCCCGATGTGGAATGCGCGGGATGCTACGCCAGGAAAGAAATTGTCCGTACCAAACGTCGGCGACGTAATTTCCGTGGGAGTGGACGATGCCGGCAATCTGCTGGCAATGCGAGCTAACGGCAGTCAAAAAGACGAGCTCGTCGTAACTTCAGTCGGGGAGGTCGTCTATGAATGCTCCAAATAAATTGGAGCGGGCAACGAGATTCGAACCCGCGACCTTCTCCTTGGCAAGGAGACGCTCTACCACTGAGCTATGCCCGCAACGACTCATCTATGATACCTGCCTCTGCCCCGGCGGCGTCAAGAGCGCATACTTTAGCCACCAATGATTGCTGAACTTTTGGAAATCGAGTCGATTCTTCACGAGGCGGCGGATACGATTACCCGGGAACGCCAGGTCCTTCAGAGTGAACTAAAGGCCGACGGATCGATCGTGACGAACGTCGATCGCGCGGTGGAAGAGTTCATTCGAGAGCGGCTCAACTTATTGACTCCTCACGCTGCCGTCTGGGGAGAAGAATTTGGTCACGCCGGAGTGAATGAACACGGTCAATGGCAGATCGACCCCATTGACGGAACGACCAACTTTACGTACGGCAGCCCGTTGTGGGGAGTCACTCTATCGTATTTTCAGCACGGGGACCTGCAACTCGGGGGAATATTCTTGCCCGATCTGAATGAAACCTACCTGGCCGCAAAAGGGGAAGGAGCATTCCGAGATCGAAAACCGATGCCAATGGTCGAATCCGGAGTACTTAAGTCTCACGACCCCGTTTCCGTATGTGACCACTTAACGCAGATCTACGGAAAATCTTGGTTTCTCGGAAAGAGTCGTTGCGCCGGGGCTTTTGTCATAGATGGCACTTTCACCGCCACCGGCCGGTACCGCGCTCTCATCGGGATGGATGAGCGGCTATATGATGTCGGCGGGTCAATGGTGATCGCCCGCGAGGTCGGATTAGAAATCGCCTACGCCGATGGGTCTCCGTTTGATCTTTTGCCACTTACGGAGGGACAACAGATCTCGAAACCGTGGGTGATCGCTCCCCTGGGGAGTGGACTGCCGGGCTCTTTACCGGTTTGAAGGCAAGTGATTACGACGCCGCATCCAACGCGGCTTTTATCTCGCCAAAGGACGCATTGTCGGAGACGTCTTTCGCCACGTGATACCAAAGAACCAGCCCTTCCCCGCTAATCAAAAATGCTCCTCCCAGTCTCATCGGATCTCCGGCCGGTTTGCCGTTGATGTTCCCCTTCAACACGGAAATCAGACCACGAGCAGCGATTTTTGGCGATATCGCTTGAGCGAGATTTGCTCGCTTTAATCCAAATCTCTGAAACAGAGCCGCGGATTCGTCGCAGATAAAGCGGTGCGGGGTGCCGATCCATGCCCGAAACCGATTGGTAGTGGCCATATCTGCGGTGCATACAAATGTGACGGAGCCTGGAGGCAACGCCGCCAATTCCCGCACGTGTTCGCGGCAGAAAGTACACCCAAGATGACGCAAGAACACAAGAACGTGCGGAGATTCGCTCACAAGCTCCCTCAGCGTGAGGGACTCTCCGGTTGACAACTGCACACGCTCGGTTAACAGACCCACAACGATTCTACGAAAATACTCAGGCCGCGTCTGCCGTCATGAACGACCGGATGCATCCAGTAACTCTTGAAGGGCACCGATTCGGGACGGATGCTTTAGCTTCTTCAGAGACTTTTGTTCGATCTGGCGGATCCGTTCGCGAGTTACTTGAAAACATTGCGCAACCTCTTCCAGCGTGTGTGGTTGGCCATCCGTAAGGCCGAACCTCATCATGATCACCTCTCGCTCGCGGTCGTCAAGCGTGGCGAGCACAGTGTCTATACGCGCGCGAAGAAGCGATCGGGCGGCGGCGTCAGCCGCGTTTACGCCCGCGCGATCCACTAAGAACTCGCCCAACGACGCATCGTCACTCTCACCTACCGGAGAATCCAAGGATAGCGGCTCATGCACGGCCCGCTGAAATTCTTCCACGCGTTCCGGCGTTAGGTTTAGGTATTCGCTAATTTCGGCCGTGGTGGCCTCCCGTCCCAACGTCTGCTGCAATTGACCCGAGAGTTTGAGCATGCGGTTTACCGCTTCTAACGTGTGGACGGGAATGCGGATTGTTCGCCCATGATCACATACAGAACGCGAAATCGCTTGCCGGACCCACCACGTTGCATAGGTACTGAATCGAAAACCTCGGTCCGGGTCGTACTTTTCAACGGCCCGAATGAGGCCCATATTGCCTTCTTGGATAAGGTCCTGCAATCCCAAGCCGCGGTTAACAAAGCGCTTGGCGATGGAAACGACCAGTCGGAGGTTTGCCTCAATCAGAATCCGTTTGCAGTTTGGACAACCCGCGCGGGCACATCGGGCGAGGGAAATCTCATCTTCGGCAGATAACAGGCCGATTCGACCGATTCTCTGCAACCACATTCGCACGCTATCGTCAACGGGAACTGATTCTAAATCTCCGAATTGATTCCGATCCGGCGATGCTCCCGCAAATCTTCCCGACGGGCGGCCAGATCCTTCGATCGAGCTAAATCTTGCGGACGGGCATTCCACCGTTGCCGGCGTAGTGAGGCTGACCAACTCGGGTTCGGGTAACGCCGACAATGGCTTTATCCGTGCAGCGATATATTGAGCACCAACCATGGTTCCCGGCAGTGACGTCATCTTTGACACCATCAGCCCCTACTATAGCAAAGAATGCGACCGTTCGTGCCGAGAAAGTTCGTTCACATTTACGGGACAGTGTGATATTTTGCGAATATTATCACGAACTATCGAAGAGGTCTTCCACGTCGTCAGCTTCTTCCGAATCGGGCAGGCCCTTTCGTCGTTTTAGGTCGCCAAAATAGCTGGCTTTATCGCCAACTTTTAGCTCTTGGCTAACTCGTGCCGCCGCATGTTCCTTTAGTTGCTGCAAGGCATCGATCAGAACATGGTGGTCCACGTTTTGGCCGCGGATATCGTCGGTGATCTCCGAAAGCGTCTCCCGGAGAGACTCCGGTTCTATCAGGTGAATCCAGTGGGCGAGCGGTCCCATTGGCGGACCGTTTGGAAAGGCTTCTGACACCGCTTTGGATAGCTGAATCGCGATGGGAGAGGTGAACAGATTGGTAGCCCGCGAGAACATATAGGCTTCCCTTCGCAGGTCGGTGGTGACGAGGGCGGCGAAAACTGCCATCTCGCGGGAAGTCATGGCGATCCGAACCTTGGGTGCCGCCGATGCGATCGCGACGCTCCCAGTCTTCATTTCACGCTTTTTCCGAAGCACCATCGCGCGGAGAGATCGGACCGCCGCAATGGGATCGGAGATTCCTGGATACTGGGGCGCTAACCGCATCAGATATCGATCCAATTCCAGTTCACTTTTTGCCCGGGAAACGATCTCGGGCACCTCGGCCCAAAATCGATCGTCGGTCACCGGATACTTTTCCCCGAGTCGTTTGAGCAGGAAGTCGATTGGCGGGATCGATGCCTCTGCCACCGCGAGGAGTCCCGCGGTTCCCTGCTGCTTCAGGAGCGAATCGGGATCTTGTCCCGACGGCATCAGGGCGACCGAACACTGCAAACCGGCGGTGGCGAGCACACTGAGCGCCCGTTCGGTCGCCTTCTGACCGGCCTCGTCGGCATCGTAGAGAATCACGACGTGGTCACACCACCGACGGAGGAGATCCGCCTGATCTTCCGCCAAAGCAGTTCCTAATGAAGCCACCGCAGTACGAATGCCGGCAGAATGGCAGGCGATTACGTCCAGGTAGCCCTCGACCAGAAGTGCACGCCGCGTCTCCTGAATCGGGCCCTTCGCATGATTCATGCCATACAGCACCCGGCTCTTTCGAAAAAGGGGCGTATCGGAACTGTTGATGTACTTAGGCTGCCCGTTGCCAATGACGCGTCCCCCGAATGCCACGAGGGTGCCTCGCTCGTCACGGATGGGAAACATTAGACGACCGCGGAACTTATCGTAATAGCCCCCGCTAGCGTCGGTATCTACGAGAAACAGCAGTTTGGACTCAGCGAGCGAGAAACCATCTCGCATGAGTCGATTGGTGAGCGCGTCACTTTGGTCCGGAGCGTATCCAAGTTCCCACTCTTTCACCACATCCGGCGGAATCTCTCGTTGGCGCAGGTAATCCTGGGCAACACGGCTGAGGGCGAGCGACTCACGGAAGACCATCAGTGCCGTATCCATGGCGGTCTCACGGTCTTTCCGCTTCTTTGCGGCCTCGGGATCACGCTGTTGTAGTTCGATCCCGGCGTCTTTCGCCAGTATTCGAATCGCCTCAGCAAAATCTACGTTTTGCCGGGCCATCACCCAGTTAAAAATGTCCCCTCCGGCACCGCAGCTCCAACACTTGTAGCGGCCCGTTAGTGGATTAACCGTCATCGACGGATTTTTGTCGGGATGGAAGGGGCAGAGACCGACAAAATTCTTGCCCGTCTTTCGAAGAGCCACTTCACGTGAAACGAGCGAGACAATATCGACTTTCTGTCGAATCTCGTCTCGCTCGTCGCTCACGCTTTATAGCTTACTTACGATTTTCCGGCGGCGACCACAATACCGGTCACAACCTGCGGCTGTTTCGCACCAAGTCGACTCAGCTTGAACGCAATCTTCTTTCTCGTCAAGTACTTGATGAGAATGTTATCTCCGCTGATTTCGTATCCATCGGGGTTACCGTAGGTCTTGATCAGGGTTGCGAAGTTGGCACCAAAACTCAATTTGGTGGCGGTCTTTACGTTGGCATCTCGAAGTCCAATGGCTTCAATCTGAACGATCCGCCCTTGCTTATCCACGATGAACGCGTACTTACTCGCCCGTCGGTTGTAGACCCACCGCGTAACGGTGACTCGATCGCCTGCTCCCGCCGTAGGCGCGCCGCCACCGGCAGGCGCTCCACCAGCACCGGGGGCACCGCCACCGGGAGCTCCTGGGAAGCCGCCGCGACCGGGAAAGCCACCGGGAGGTCCCTGAGGTCCGCCGCCGCCAGCGCTCGGCGCTCCGCCACGACCAGGTAGACCCTGAGGGCCAGCTTGTCGCAGGACGTTGTCGCCAAAATCGAAGGGGTTGATGCTGTTTTCGGCACCAGCAGCAGCTCCACCGCCGCCGCCACCAGGGTTACCACCGGGACGACCCGCGCCGCCACCACCAGCACCCGGGAAGCCACCGCCACCACGCGGGGCGCCGGTTCCTCCGCCTCCACCAAACGTAGCGCCACCGCCAAGTGTGACGGCCTGTACTTCGTCGGGAGACCCAAACTTCTTGAGAACTAGAAGTCCACTATCGTAAAGTTTAACTCCCAGTAAGCCCGTTTCGGCCTTCGGCGTAGCGGCATTGGCGCCAACGGCTAATCCAGCCGTAGCAATCAATGCGAGATGAAGAAACTGCTTCCTCAAAGGTTCCAAATCCTCCTGATATTAATGAACGACAAGCGTCCACTATCCGATTGATTAGGACGCGATACATCGGCCTTTCGTCACAGCAAACGCAGGTTTCCGCACCAAGAATCGTCGAAGAGTGCCGGAAGACCCTTAGAGCGGCGGACGTCTGGTATACCGGACTCATACCCGCAAGGGAGACCGAACAACCATGGCAAACGAACTCGCAGTGTCGTCCGCGGAGTTTCAGGAAAAGGTTCTGAACTCTGAACTACCCGTTTTGATCGATTTCTGGGCACCCTGGTGCGGGCCGTGTAAGGCCATTGGCCCGAGCATTGAGCAGATTGCTGCCGAATACGCGGGCAAAGCTAAGGTGTACAAGGTTGACGTAGACCAGGAGCCGGACATCTCCAGCACCTACGGAGTGATGAGCATTCCGGCTCTTTTCGTCTTCAAGGGCGGCAAGGTCGTTGACAAGAAGGTCGGCGCCCTGCCAAAGCCGCAGATTGCGGCGATGCTCGACGCTGCCATTTGATCCAGGAAACTCAAATGCATCTCCGTCCGGACAACAGTCCGGGCGGATTTTTGTTTAACTTAGGTTAACTTTCCCCGTGCCAGAAGAAGGCGAGTCATCCACTTCCAGCGAATCGGCCGCCCCGTCGACCGCAAAAGCCGGCGGTATTGTGGCGGCAACCATTTTCTTGAGCCGGATTCTGGGCTTGGTTCGGGATAGCGTCATTGCGGCTCAGTTCGGCCTACTAGCCGTTAACGACAGTTGGCGAATCGCCATTCGTATTCCCGACCTGATTTTCATGCTGATCGCCGGTGGCGGGTTGAGCTCGGCATTCATTCCGGTTTTCAGCGAATATTGGCACACGGGTCGGAAACAAGAAGCTTGGCGAGTCTTCAGCACCGTCGTCACCGTGAGTCTGATGGTCAGTTTGGCCTTGGTGGTGGGGGCTTGGACATTTGCCCGCCCGCTCGTCCTCATCTTTGCCCAGGGTAAGCCTGACGAGATTATTGAGAATGCGATCCACATCAGCCGGGTATTGCTTCCGGCTCAGGTGGCATTTTTGGTCGGTTCGGTGTTCCAGGGCACCCTGTACGCGCGCCGCAACTACATTCTGCCGGGGCTGGCGCCAAACATCTACAACCTCGGAATCATTTTCGGGGCAACGCTCGGCGCAAGCCTGTCTGGATTGGGAATTGTTTCGGTGGCGTGGGGCGCCTTGATTGGCGCAACGACGGGAAGCCTGCTTATCCCGGCCATTGCGGTATTCCGTGCCGGAACCGAGTTTCGCTTCTCTCTCGATCTTAAGCAGCCGGGCGTCAAGAAATTCTTCTTGCTCTTGCTACCGGTGATCCTCGGATTCTCCCTTCCCAGCGTGATGACCTTGATCACACAGCGTTACGCTTCCCCATTTGGCGAAGGCGTCAACACCGTACTAGACTACGCCACGAACCTGATGCAGGCTCCGCTCGGGGTGTTTGGTCAGTCGATGGCGCTAGCGGCATTTCCGGTTCTCAGTGAGTTTTACGCTCAAGGCAAGATGGGCGCCTTTCGGGAGCACTTGGCAAGGTCGCTGCGGACGGTCATATCCCTTTCCGTTCCCGCATCGGTACTCACCGGTCTGCCCGCTCTTCCGATCGTTAGCGTTTTGAAGGGTACGGCGCCGGAAATAATCC